>Ga0075163_10012696_pt1 | contig 10967 bp, 10 predicted proteins | sample JI1023141ADNA_FD_71478 | JGI IMG/M metagenome (GOLD analysis project Ga0075163, IMG submission 71478) | Wastewater effluent complex algal communities from Wisconsin, to seasonally profile nutrient transformation and Carbon sequestration -... | ecosystem: Engineered > WWTP > Effluent > Algae...
GCAGGGTCCCGACCACCAGGCCGGGCAGGATCGTCTTACGCATCGGGAGCGACCTCCACGGGGCCGACCAGCTCGACGTCACCGCGGTGATCGACGAGCACGGCCCCGGTTCTGGGCAAGGTTTCGAGCAGCGCGCGGCCGGCGCGGCGGCCGGCGATGAACACCGCCTTGGCCAGCACCTCGGCGCGCTCGGCGGTGGCGGCGACGATCGTGACCTGCGCGAGGTCGGTCGCGGCCGGCGCGCCGGTCGCAGGATCGATCAGGTGGTGGGCCCAGCCGTCGCCGCGGCGCCAGCGGCGGCGGTTGGCGGCGCTGGTCGCGACCGCGCGGTCGCGCACCCGCAGCGTGACCAGCGTGCGGGCCGGATCGGCGGGATCCTCGACGTCGACGTGCCAGCCATCGCCCTCGGGCCCGGCCCCGCGCAGCACCGCGTCGCCGCCAGCGTCGAGCGCGGCGGTCGCGGGCAGGTGACGCGCCGCCGCGTCGGCCGTCGCGCCCTTGATCATGCCGCCCAGGTCGAGCTGCACGTGCGCGGGCCGCGCGACGACGCCGCGCTGCGGATCGATCGTCACCTCGGCGTACCGGGTCCGGGCCGCCGCCACCGCGGGCGTCGCGCGGTCGAGCGCGCCCGCGACGAACGGCTGGTCGTAGCCCGCGGCGATCATCGCCGCGCCGACGGTGGGATCGAAGCGCCCCGCGGTCAGCCGGACGTACGCGCGCGCCCGGACCAGCGCGTTCAGCATCGCCGGCGACACCGCGATCGGCGCGGTCGCGCGGTTCAGCTCGGTGAGCTCGCTGTCGGCGCGGAACCGGCTGAAGCGCGCCTCGGCGATCTCGAACTCCGCGGCGACCGCGGCCGCCACCGCGGCCTCGCCGTCGGGCGACAGCGTCGGCGCGTGGATCGTGACGGTGGTGCCCATCGCGCGCAGCTCGACCATCACGAGCTCCGGGTGCGGATCCGCACGCGGCGCGCGGGCGGGCGGTGCGCGGTCGGCGCCGGCGCGAGCCGGGGACCATCGCCGGGCTTGGTCGCGCTGACCACCCAGCCGGGCGGCGGCGTCACCAGCGGGCGCTCCCCGGGCGGCAGGTCGGTCAACCACACCGCCGGCGGGATGGGCCCCGACGACGCAGGCGACACCACACGCGCGGTGGGCGGCGGTGGCGCCGGGGCAGCGTCCGGCGGCGCGGTGGGCGGCGCCGGAGCGAAGCACCACCACGCGACCAGGTACGACGACGCCAGCCCGGTGATCGTCCACAGCCGCAGCGCGCGGCCATCGACGTTCCACCGCGGCCCGCGCCGTGGCGATCGCTCGTCAGTCGTCGTCATCGTCGTCGTCCTCGTCGTCGTCGTCGTCGTCGTGGTGGCGGCGGCCGTGGTGCTCGCGCTCCTCGTCGTCGTCGTCGTCATCACCACCGCGCCAGCCGGCCGCGACCTGATCGTCGGGAGACGGCGGCAGCGACGGCTCGGCCGCGGGCTGCACCGGCACCAGCAGGATCGGCTGCTGCGCCGGCAGGGGGCCGGACGGCGAGCCCGGGGTCGACACCGCCTCGGCCGGGGGCGGCGCGGGCGCGGGGATCAGCGCGGGCAGCTCGACCGGCGCCGCGACCGGCACCTCGGCGGGCGCCGCGGCTGGTTCGGCCTTTCGACCGATACGACCGGTCATCGCGGCGACCGTCACCGCGATCGCCAGGGTGAGGCTGGCGACCGCGACGATCTGCGCGGTGCGGCCGGGAGCGGGGGGCGTTTCCTTGGGGGCCATCGAGAATTCCTCCGGGGTTCTGCCCATGGATGCATCGCTCGGCCGATCGGACTATCAGACAGATGTGAAGCCGAACGATGTCGGTGCCTTGCGACGGCCGCGCGGACACGTGTGAAACCCCGTCGGCGTGGCGCTGTCCGTGTGCCATGCCCCGCTACCTCCCCGCCGCCGCGCTGTTCATCGCCGGGATCGCCCACGCCGCACCGCCTCCGACCACGCCGGTGCCCGGCACCGTCGGCCTACGTCAGCGCACGGTCGCCGTGCGCGACGCCTGCGTCGCCTCGACCACCGTCATCACGAAGGTGCGGCGCGGCGACGCACCCGCGCTGACCGCCGCGCTGACGCTCAAGCCGATCCGCGGCCTCGACCTCGACCCGGCCGACGCCAAGCGCGCGGCCACCGCGCTGCGGCGGTTCCAGGCCTGGCTCGATCACGGCCGGACCACGACCGCCGCCGCGCTCGACGCCGAGCGCGCCGCGGGGACCGCCGCCGCGCAGCCGGAGGACCGCGTCGCCGCCCTGGCGCGCACCGCGCAGATCCACGCTCGCTTCGCCGAGGTGCTGCGGGCCTCCGAGATCCCGCGCAACGTCCGCCCGTACGCCGAGGCGCGGGAGGTCTACTGCGCCACGATGGCCGAGCAGGCCGACGCGCTCGACACCCAGGCCGCCGCCGCGCGCCAGGCCTGCGCGGACGCCGCCGCCGCCGCCCACATCGCGCCCGGCTGGTGGACGCCGATCTGCACGCCGTGATCGCGCCGATGCGATTCGCGCTCAACGATCCGGCGCGCTGCGGGCACTGCGCGACATGCCCCGCCTGACGCACTGCCTCGCCCTCCTCCTCGCCGCCGGCGCCGCCTGCGCCACCGATCCCGATCCGACCGACGACGACGGCCTGGCGCCGCCGCCGCCCGGTCAGGGCGTGCAGTTCACGATGACCCACCACATCCCGCCCGGCGTCGAGGGCGAGTGGTGCCAGTTCGTGCAGGCGCCCGCCGCGCCGATGTGGGTCGCGCGCGACGAGGTGCGCTTCACCGCCGGCAGCCACCACTTCCTCTTGTACGAGACCGCCTACGACGCGATCCCGACGGCGACCGACGACGGCACGCCGATCGACACGTCGGGCGTGTTCGACTGCAGCGCCGGCGCCACCGACGGCTGGTCGATCACGCGGCTGATCGGCGGCTCGCAGAACGGCAGCGGGCCGTCGATCCTGGCGTTCCCCGACGGCGTCGCGATGCCGGTGCGCGCCCACGCGGTGCTGCTGATGAACGCGCACTATCTGAATGCGTCGGACGCGCCGCTCGATCCCGAGGTGCGCGTGAACCTGTGGACGCGGCCAGCGGCCGAGGTCACGACCGAGGGCGACGTGCTGTTCCTCTACAACCCGATCATCAAGGTGCCGGCCAGCGGCGACGGCCGCGCGCGCTGGCGGTGCCCGGTCCACGCCGACATCACGATCGCCAACCTGCAGTCGCACATGCACCGCCGCGGCGTCGCCTACGAGGCGTCGATCAGCGGCGGCGCGCCGATCTACGCGACCGATCGCTGGCAGGACGTGCCGGTCACGTCGTTCACGCCCGGCCTCCGCGTCCCCGCCGGCGCGACGCTCGACTACCGCTGCGACTACCACAACGACGAGGCGCGCACCGTCTACCAGGGCGCGCGGTCGACCGACGAGATGTGCATGCTGATCGGCTCGTACTACCCGGCCGATCCGCGCACCGCCAACTGCCTCGACGCCGCCGGCGGCCTGGGCGGCGAGCTGATCGGCAACGGCGCCGCGACCTGCGCGCAGACGCTGACCTGCCTACAGGGCGCCGGCGACTTCGCGGCGGTCACCGACTGCATGGACGCCGCGTCGCCGACGGTGTCGCGCGAGACCTCGGCGCTGTTCAACTGCTTCGCCAACCACGCCGACCCGCAGGCCGCGTGTCAGGCCGAGGTCGCGGCGTGCGCGGCGCGGTGACAGTGGTAGCGCGCGCCCGGTAACGTTCCGTTACAATCAGCGGCAGGCTCGCACCGAATCTCGCCCGTTTGGGCGTCGGCACGCGGCTTGTAAAGCCTCGCACCGCAATGCCGCGCGCTGGAGCCCCATGACCCGCGTCCTGGTCGTCGACGATGACCGCTCGATCCGCCGCAGCCTGGAGAAGTTCCTGGGCGGGCTGGGCTACGACGTGGTCACCGCCGGCGACGGGCTCGAGGCGCTGCGCGCGGCCGGCGGCGCCGACGTCGTGCTGCTCGATCTCGGCCTGCCGGGCGCCGACGGCTTCGACGTGCTGGCCCGGCTGCGCGCCGAGGATCATCCGCCGCCGGTCATCGTGATCACCGCGCGCGACGACATGCAGTCGACGGTGCGCGCGATCCAGCAGGGCGCGTACGAGTACCTGGTCAAGCCGCTCGACATCGATCGGCTGCGGCTGGTGGTGCAGCGGGCCGCGGCGTCGCGCCACGCCGAGCGCGCGCTCGGGCAGTTCGTCGCCCGCGAGGCCGCCAGCGCGCAGCTCGGCAACCTGATCGGCAAGAGCCCGGCGATCCGCGACGTGTGGAAGCAAATCGGCGCGGTGTCGACCAGCAAGACCACCGTGCTGGTGCTGGGCGAGTCGGGCACCGGCAAGGAGCTGGTGGCCAAGGCCATCCACTACGCGTCGGCCGAGCGCGAGCAGCCGTTCGTCGCGATCAACTGCACCGCGTTCGCGCCCGGCGTGCTCGAGTCCGAGCTGTTCGGCCACGTCAAGGGCGCGTTCACCGGCGCGGTCGCCGACAAGGCCGGGCGCTTCGAGCTGGCCGGCGGCGGCACGCTGTTCCTCGACGAGATCGGCGAGCTGCCGGTGGAGCTGCAGGCCAAGCTCCTGCGCGTGCTGCAGGAGCGGATGTTCGAGCGGGTCGGCGACGGCCGGCCGGTGCCGCTGCGCGCGCGGGTGATCGCCGCGACCCACCGCGACCTGCCGGCGATGGCCGCCAGCGGCGGGTTCCGCGAGGACCTGTACTACCGGCTGCGCGTGGTCGAGATCCGCCTGCCGCCGCTGCGCGACCGCGCCGAGGACGTGCCGCTCCTGGTCGAGGGGCTGCTGGCCAAGATCAACCGCGAGCTGCACAAGGACGTGCGCCGCGTCGCGCCTGAGACGATGGCGGCGCTGGTTGGCTACCCGTGGCCGGGCAACGTGCGCGAGCTCGAGAACGCGCTGACCCGCGCGGTGGTGCTGTCGACCGGCGAGGTGCTCGAGGCGCGGCACCTGCCGCTGGCCGAGGCGGCGGCCCCCACGACCGCCGCGGCGCCGCGCGGCCCTGCCGGCGACGAGCCGCCGCTGGTGTCGCTGCGCCTGGTCGAGCGGCGCCACGTCGAGCGCGTGCTCGCGGCGACCGCGTGGAACAAGCGGCGCGCCTGCGGCGTCCTCGAGATCAGCCGGCCCACCCTCGACCGCAAGATCGCCGAGTTCGGCCTGACCCGCCCCGGCGGCGGCGGCGACGACGAGGACGGCGACGCGTGACGCCGGTGCTGCACATCTTGATCGGCGCGCTGGCGCTGGCGTTCGGGCTGCTGATCCTGCGCGCCGATCCGCGCCGCTGGGACAACCGCGCGTTCGCGGCGCTGGGCGTGCTCGACGCCGCCACCGCGCTGTTCCGCGGCATCGCCTCGCTGTTCGGCGCGTCGATGCTCGACCCGGAGGTGGTGATCCCGTGCTCGCTGCTCGCCCCGCTCCTGGCCTGGGCGACGATCGAGTTCGCGTACTCGTTCCCGTTCGCGCGGCCGATGCCGTGGCGGTGGCGGCTGCCGCTGATCGCGTGGGTCGTGGCGGCGCTGACGGTGATGATCACGATCCACAGCCTCGCCGCGTCGACGGCGCTCAACCTCGGCTTCTTCTTCCCGGTGTCGGTGGTGTTCATGGTGCTGCAGGTGCGCAACCTGCGGCGGATGACCGGCGATCGCACCGGCGTGCGGCTGGTGCTGGCGGCGCTGGCGCTGCGCTGGCTCACCGCCAACGCGCTGTACTCGCTGTACGGCCAGCTCGCGACCGACACCTGGGCGCTGCTGCTGTGGATCGAGTCGACGATCGTCGTGCTGCTGTCGTTCTTGCTGATCGGGCTGGCGGTGGTGCGCACCAACCTGTTCACCGCGCGCAGCGCCGTCGGCGAGCTGCTGCTCGAGAGCGCGTTCGTGATGATCGGGCTGTTGCTCACCGGCGCCGGCGTGCTCGGCGCGGGCAAGCTGGCCGCCACCTGGCCGCGCATCGAGCGGCCGCTGCTGATGCTGTCGGCCGCGGTGCCGCTCTTGGTCTACGTCGGCGCCGAGCGGCTGCGGCCGCGGCTCGAGCGCGGCGTCGATCCGCGTCGGGCCCGGCGCCGCGATCTGCTCGACGCGGCAGAGCCGGCGCTCGGCAGCCACGACCCCGCCACCGTGGCCGCCGCGGCGGCTCGCGCGCTCGGCGAGCTGACCGACGGCGGCGTCGCCCGGTTCGTGCCGCTGGCCGAGCTCGACGCCGGGCTGCGCGACGGGCTGGCCGGCGCCAGCGATTGCCGGTGCGGGCTGGCCGAGCTGGCGGTGGCGGTGCGCACCGGCCCCGAGCTGCACGGCGCGCTGGTGGTGACCGGCGGCGTGCTCGATCGCGAGAGCCTGCAGGCGACGCGGCTGCTGGCCGATCGCCTGGCCGACGCCTGCGAGCACCAGCGGCTGCGGACCCGCCTCGACGAGGCGCGCCAGCTGGCCGCGCTCGGCTCGTTCGCGGCGGCGATCGCCCACGACATCCGCACGCCGCTCACCAGCGTGCAGATGAACGTGCAGATCCTCCGCGGCAAGGTCGACCTGCCGCCCGACGACATGGAGTACTTCGACATCGCGCTGGCCGAGCTGCGGCGGCTCGACGCCCACGTGCGCGAGCTGCTCGACTACGCCAAGCCGCTGCAGCTCCGGCGCGAGACCGTCGAGCTGCGCGAGATCGCCGACGACGCGGCGCGCACGGTGGCGGCGGTGCTCGACGAGCGCGGCCAGACGCTGGCCCGCGCGCACGCCGACGACCTGCCGGCGATCGCGATCGACGCGCCGCGGGTGCGGCAGGTGGTGTGGAACCTCCTCGACAACGCCGCGAAGGCGTCGCCGGCCGGCGCGACGATCGCGCTACACACCCGCCGCGACGGCGATCGCGTGGCGATCGACGTGATCGATCACGGCGCCGGCATCGCCGCGGCCGACCTGCCGCGGATCTTCGAGCCGTTCTTCACGACGCGCCCCGACGGCACCGGCCTGGGCCTGGCGATCTGCCAGAAGGTGGTGCGCGGCCACGGCGGCGAGATCCTCGTGCGGTCGCAGCCCGGCGCCGGGTCGACGTTCTCGGTCGTGCTGCCGGCCGCGTAGTAACGCTTCGTTACCGCGCGCGACGAAGCGTTACTCCTCGGGGCCCCGGCGCCGCGCCAAGTGCGCGCGATCGCGCGGCCCGCGGCTCGGCACGGCGGGTGCTCTACCGGCCGGCGTGTGGACCCTGGCCCGCAAGATCCTGCTTCACGACCGCATCAAGTTCACGGTGGCGGCGGCCGGCGTGTCGATCAGCGTGATGCTGGTGCTGGTCCAGATCGGCCTCTACCTCGGGTTCATGCAGAACGCATCGAACCTGATCGATCACTCGACGGCCGACGTCTGGGTCACCGGCGAGGGCAGCGAGAACTTCGACTTCTCGGCGCCGATCGACGAGCGCGCGTTCTACAAGGTGGCGTCGACGCCCGGCGTGGCGCGCGCCGAGCGGATGCTGCTCGGCTTCGGCCAGTTCCGGCTGGCCGACGGCGGCACCCAGGGCGTGCAGGTGATCGGCCTCGACCCCGGCGCCCGGCTGCTGCGGCCGTGGCACGTCGTCGCCGGTGACGTGCGCCGCCTCGGCGAGCCCGGGGCGATCGTCACCGACGTCACCGAGGCGCCCAAGCTCAAGGTCCACCGGGTCGGCGAGCGCCGCGAGATCTTCGGCGCGCGCGCCGAGGTGGTGGCGCTGACCCACGGCATCCGCAGCTTCACGACGTCGCCGTTCGTGTGGACCGACCTCGACAGCGCGCGGGCCTACACGCTGTACCCGGCCGACCGCTTCAACTTCGTGATGGTCGAGGCCGCCCCGGGCGTGTCGCCCGAGGCGCTCGCGCAGCGGCTGTCGGCGCTGCCCAACCTCGACGCGTACACCACGCCGCAGATGTCGGGCCGCGCGCAGCACTACTGGTCGGCGCGCACCGGCGTCGGCGCCGGCTTCTTCACCACCGCCGCGCTGGGCATCGTCGTCGGGCTGGTCGTCGTCGGGCAGATCCTCTACAACGGCACGCTCGAGCACCTGCGCGAGTACGGCACGCTGAAGGCGATGGGCGCGCGCAACAGCGCCATCCTCCGCGTGATCGTCTACCAGGCGCTGATCTCGGCGCTGGTCGGCTTCGTCCTCGGCGGCGGCCTGGCGCTCCTGGCCCAGCACGCGATGGTCGCGGCCAACCTCACCGTCAAGCTGACGCCGACGCTGGTGGTCGGCACCGCGATCCTCACCGCGGTGATGTGCTGCGCCGCCGCGCTGTTGTCGGTGGTGAAGGTGCTGCGCCTCGACCCCGCGTCGGTGTTCAAGGGCTGATTCGCCACCTCGGAGATCTCGATGACCACCCCCGCTCCCATCGCCGCGCTCGCCGGCGTCACCAAGATCTACGGCGACGGCGACACCCAGGTCACCGCGCTGGCCGACGCCGACCTGTCGATCTACCCCGGCGAGATCTTGCTCATCGAGGGCCCGTCGGGCTCGGGCAAGACGACGCTGATCTCGATCCTCGGCCTGTTGATGCGCCCGACCCGCGGCGACGTGTTCATCCGCGGCGAGCGGGTGAGCGCGCTGCGCGAGCGCGACCTGCCGCCGCTGCGCGCCGGCGCCTTCGGCTTCGTGTTCCAGGGCTTCAACCTGTTCCCGGCGCTGACCGCGCAAGAGAACGTCGCGATCGCGATCAAGATGAAGCAGCCGCGGGCGCGCAACGCCGACGCCGAGGCGCGACGGCTCCTGGCCGCGGTCGGCCTGGCCAACCGCATGCACCACAAGCCGGCCGATCTGTCGGGCGGCCAGAAGCAGCGCGTCGCGATCGCCCGCGCGCTGGCCGGCGACCCGGCGATCATCGTCGGCGACGAGCCGACCGCGGCGCTCGACACCAAGACCGCGCTCGACGTGATGGCGCTGCTGCGGTCGCTGGCCAGCGAGCACGGCCGCGCGGTCGTCGTCGTCACCCACGACCCGCGGCTCGAGCGCTTCGCCGACCGGGTCGCCCGCGTCGAGGACGGCCGGGTCACCGCCGTCGACACCATCTCGCATGCTGCTTGAGGGCTCGTCGCCGAGCCCTCCCCCGCCGGGGGCATGACGCGAGACACCACCGCCACCACCAGCGCTGCTTGAGGATCCCATGACCACCACCGCTCCCCGCCGTTCGTTCCGCACCAAGCTCACCGCCACCGGCGCCGTCGCCGCCCTCGCCGTCGCCGGCGTGGTGTGGTCGCAGCGGGCCGCGCCGGCCGCGCCCACCGTCGCCGCCGCGCCCACCGCGCTGGTCGCCCCTGGCCTGGTCGAGGCGCAGGGCGAGCGGGTCGCGCTCGGCTTCGAAGCGTCGGGCCGCATCGTCGAGCTGGCGGTGGCCGAGGGCGAGGCCGTCACCGCCGGCCAGGTGCTGGGGCGCCTCGACGATCGCGTCGCCCAGGCCCGGGTCGCGCGGGCCGAGGCCGGCGTGGCCGCCGCCGAAGCGCGCCGCCAGCTGGCAGTGCGCGGGGCGCGCCCCGACGAGCGCCGCGCGGCCGACGCCGAGGCTGCGGCGGCCAGCGCCACCGCCCACGAGCGCGCGCTGGCCCGCGGCCGCGCCGACGCGCTGCACGCGGCCAACGCCGACGCGGTCGCGCTGGCCGAGGTCGACGCCGTGCGCGGTCAGGCCGAGGCGGCCGAGGCCGCTGCCGCCGCCGCCGCCGCGCGCGCCGCGCTGGTGAAGAAGGGCACGCGCGCCGAGCTGATCGCCGAGGCCACCGCCGCGGTGGCGGCGGCGCGGGCCGAGCTCGACGAGGCGCGCGCGCTGCTCGATCAGCACGTGCTGCGCGCGCCCCGCGCCGGCGTGATCGTGCGCCGCCTGCACGAGGTGGGCGAGCACGTCACGACGATGCCGCCGACCACCGTGCTGGTGCTCGCCGACACCGCGCACCTCGAGCTGCGGGTCGAGGTCGACGAGATCGACGTCGGCAAGGTCGCGGTCGGGCAGCGCGCCACCGCCCACGCGCTGGCCTACGGCGAGCGCCGCTTCGAGGGCCGCGTCGTGCGGGTGCTCGGCGAGCTGGGCCGCAAGACCCAGCGGCTCGACGATCCGCGCGCGCGCATCGACACCCGCGTCCTCGAAGTGGTGGTCGCGCTCGACGGGGCCGACCGCCTGCCGCTCGGGCTGCGCATGGACGTCGAGCTGGCCTCGACCGGCGGTGGCCAGTGACCGCGCGCGCCGCGCTGGCGGCGGTGCTGCTCGCGCTGGCGGCGCCGACCGCGGCCCGCGCCGACGACGCCACCCGGACGATCACGCTCGCCGACGCGCTGGCCGAGGCGCGCGCGCACAACCCCAGCTACCGCGCCGCGATCGCGGCCCGTGACGGCGCAGCGGCGCAGGCCCGGGGCGCGGCCGGCGTCGACGATCGCCTGCTCGAGGCCGGCGTCGACGGCCTGACCCGCGCGGCCGATCCGGTGACCGGCCCGTTCTTCCAGGAGACCGGCGTCGACGCGATCGGTGGCCACGTCGCGCTGTGGCAGCCGCTGCCCTGGGGCGGGCGCGTCGGCGTCGAGGTCGCGGAGCAGGTCGCGCGCACCAGCGTGCGCGTGGCCGCGGGCGGGCCGGTCAGCGACATCACCACGACCGTGCACCAGCCGCGCGCGGAGCTGGTGTGGCAGCAGCCGCTGCTCCGCGATCGCGGGCGGCGCGGCCACGCCGCGGCGCCGGCCCGGGCCAGCGCCGCCGCTGACGCCGCCGAGGCCAGCCGCGCCGCCGCCGAGGTCGCGCTGGCCTACGACGTCGAGCGCGCGTACTGGGAGCTGGCCTACGCCGAGCGCGAGGTGCAGATCCGCGACAGCGCGCTGGCGCTGGCCCGCGATCAGGAGCGGGTGATCGCGGCGCGCGCCGAGGTCGGCAAGGTGGCCGAGCTCGAGGTCGCGACCGCCGCCCAGGCGATCGCCGCGCGCGAGGCCGCGCGCCTCGC
>Ga0075163_10012697_pt1 | contig 10967 bp, 8 predicted proteins | sample JI1023141ADNA_FD_71478 | JGI IMG/M metagenome (GOLD analysis project Ga0075163, IMG submission 71478) | Wastewater effluent complex algal communities from Wisconsin, to seasonally profile nutrient transformation and Carbon sequestration -... | ecosystem: Engineered > WWTP > Effluent > Algae...
GGCCGGGTCGGCTTCGTCGAGGAGGGCGTGCTGCGCGAGGAGTACTTCCACCAGGGCGGGTGGCACGACATGGTGCGGATGAGCCTGCTGGCCCGCGAGTGGCCGCGGCCAGCCTCGGCTAGCAGCTAGCTACGGCGCGCAGATGCCGTACTCGGTGCCGGCGATGGTCAGCGGATCGATGAAGCCGAGGCACGAGGTGCCGGCGACCGCCGCGCACTCCTGACCGCCGCCGGTCTTGTTGCAGACCCGGCGGCAGCGCTTGCTGGGCACGCCGTTGGTGGTGACCGTGCTGCACATCGTACCGGCGCCGCACTCGGCGTCGGTGTTGCACACGCTGCCGTGGACGCCGTTGCCGGGCAGGGCGCAGTCGACGATGTCGTTGGCGCCGATGGTGAAGAAGCCGCACTTCCAGTTGGCCGGGCAGGCGCCGCCCAGCGTGGTCGCCAGCGGGTTGCAGTTCGACGAGCAGGTGGTGGCGCCGACGATCGGCTGGCCCTGCGGGTTGTTGATCTGGATGATGCAGCGGCCGCGGGGCTGGGCGCACTGCATGTCCGAGGAGCAGAACTGCTCGCAGCGCATGCCGCCGCCGGCCATCACGCAGGTGAAGTCGGCGGCGCACTCGCTGAACGACCCGCAGGTGCTCTGGGCGTTGCCGGGGACGTTGATCGCCCGGCACGAGGTGCCGATCAGGTCGGTGAAGTCGATGTCGCAGGCCAGCGACGCGGCGCAGCCGCACTGCGGGTTGTAGGCGCAGGGCTGGGTCGGGCAGCCGTTGCCGTCGGTCGGCGCGTCGGTCGGCGCGTCGGTGGCGGCGTCGACCCGGCCGTCGATCAGCCGGGCGTCGATCGCGCTGGCGTCGATCGAGCTGGCGTCACCGTCGGTGGCGTCGCCCGAGGTGGCGTCACCGTCGCCGCCGCCGTCGCCGTCGTCGCCGGTCGCGTCGGGGCCACCGCCGGCCGGGCGGGAATGCGAGCAGCCGGCCCCGGTGAGGACGGCGGCGGCGGCGATCGTCAGGGCGGTGGTCAACCACCGCCGGCGAGGGGACATCATGGCCGCATCGTCGGGGGCGCCCGCCGCCGACGCAAGCCCTTTCCCGGGGGGGCGTCACCTTGGCACGCAGGTGCTATGCTGCGCGCGATGTTCGGGATGGGTATGTCCGAGATCCTGGTGATCCTGCTGGTCGCCGCGCTGTTTCTCGGCCCCGAGAAGCTGCCGGACGCCGCCACCAAGATCTCCAAGGGCATCCGCGACCTCCGCCGCCAGACCAAGGACCTCCAGAACACGATCGAGAACGACACCGAGATCGGCGGCGCCATCCGCGATCTGAAGAGCGCGCTGCGCGGCGACGACCTCCGACGACCACCGGTGCGAAAGCCACCGCCACCGGCGACCGACGTCAACGCCCTGGCCGCCGCGGTCGAGGCCGCCGAGCGCACGACCATGCCGGCCGGCGCGCTGGCGGCCGGGTTGTCGCTGGCGGCCGCGGCGCCGGCGGCCGACCCGGCGCTGGCGGCCGACCCGGCGCTGGCGACCGACGCCCCGACCGAGGCCCAGCCGGACGGCCTCGGCGGCGCCCCGGTCACCGCCACCGAGGCCGTGATCGCCGCGTCGCCCGCCGCACCCACCGCCACGTCGGCCGCGCCCGCGCTCACCCCGCCGACCCCGGCGACCCTCAGCGTGCCGCCGACCGTGACCCTGGCCCCCACCGTCGGCGAGCGCGACCACGACGACGCCCCCGCCGACGACGAGGCGGCCGAGCTCGCCAAGCTGGTTCGACCCGCTGCCGGCGCGATCAAGCGCGACGACCATGGCGCGACCTGAGCCGGTGGCCGACGAGCAGGATCTGGAGGAGGGCCGCATGCCCTTCTTCGCCCACCTCGTCGAGCTGAGGAACCGGCTGCGCAACGCGGCCATCTGCTTCGTGCTCGGCACCGTGGTGTCCTGGTTCTTCGCCGAGGACATCTACGCCTGGCTGCGGGGACCGCTCGACAACGCCTGGCACCGCCACCCCGAGCTCGGCGCCGAGACCCGGATGGCGTTCGGCTCGGTCGTCGAGCCGTTCTGGGTCTACATGTCCGTCGCGCTGTGGTCGGGCATCTTCGTCGCCAGCCCGTTCATCTTCCACCAGCTGTGGAAGTTCATCGCCCCCGGCCTGTACAAGCGCGAGCGCCGCTACGCCTTCGGCTTCGCCTTCGCGTCGGCCGCGTTCTTCATCGGCGGCGCGCTGTTCTGCCGCTACCTCGTGCTCGACAACCTGTACGGGTTCCTGCTCGACTACTCCAACGAGAACACCATCCCGGTCCTGTCGCTGCGCGACTACTTCGACCTGACCAAGAACATGATGCTGGCGTTCGGCGGCGTGTTCGAGCTGCCGATCCTCATCTACTTCCTCGCCGTCACCGGCATCGTCACCCCCCGCAGCCTGTGGCGGTTCAACCGCTGGTTCATCGTCCTCGCGTTCATCATCGGCGCGGTCCTCACCCCGTCGCCCGACGTGGTCTCGCAGGTGCTGATGGCGCTGCCGATGATCGTCCTCTACAACGCGTCGATCCTGGTGTCGTTCCTGGTGGTGCGGAAGCGCGACAAGGCGGTCGGCGTCCCGCCGGCCTGACGGCCGCTGGAACGGATTGGTCCACGGCCGCGGCCGCCCGGCGGCTTGCGCCGGGCCCGGCCCGTAGCCACCGTGACCGGATGAGCAAGCCAGCCCAGGACCTCGAGACCGCCACCCCCGGGGTGGTCGCGGTCGCCCCGCTGCGGGCGACGCCGTGGCCCACCATCGACCCGTTCCTGTTCTGCGTCCACCACCACGACGCCTACCCGGCCGGCGACGACCGGATGGCGCCCGCCGCCTCGCTGGCCGGCCGCAACATCGGCTCCGACTTCGAGGGCAAGGACGGCTGGCGCATGTACCACGGCAGCGTCGTGCCCGGCTTCCCGGCCCACCCGCACCGCGGCTTCGAGACCGTGACCGTGGTCCGCCGCGGCTTCATCGATCACAGCGACTCGCTCGGCGCGACCGCGCGGTTCGGCGCCGGCGACGTCCAGTGGCTCACCGCCGGCAAGGGCATCGTCCACTGCGAGATGTTCCCGCTGCGCGAGCAGGGCCAGCCCAACCCGGCCGAGCTGTTCCAGATCTGGCTCAACCTGCCGGCCGCCGACAAGATGGCCGACCCCCACTTCACCATGCTGTGGCAGCCGACCATCCCGGTCCGCCGCGTCGTCGACGACGCCGGCCGCGCCACCACCATCGTCGCGGTCGCCGGCGATCTGGCCGGGGCGCCGCCGCCGGCGCCGCCGCCGCGATCGTGGGCCGCGCGCCCCGACAGCCAGGTCGCGATCGCCACCCTCGCCTTCGAGCCCGGCGCCCGCTTCACCCTGCCGGCGGTGGTGGACGCCGAGGTCCAGCGCGTCCTCTACTTCTTCGCCGGCCGCACCCTGCGGGTCAACGGCCGCGAGGTCGCGGTCCGCCACGCCATCCAGCTCGAGCCCGGCGCGGCCGTCGAGCTGGTCGCCGGCGCCGAGGCCTGCGACGTGCTCCTGCTCCAGGGCCGACCGATCGGCGAGCCGGTCGCCCAGCACGGGCCGTTCGTGATGAACAGCGCGGCCGAGATCCGCCAGGCCTACGCCGACTACCAGCGGACCCGGTTCGGCGGCTGGCCGTGGCCGAGCGACGATCCGGTCCACGCCCGCGAGCGGACCCGCTTCGCCCGCCACGCCGACGGCCGGGTCGAGGACGCGCCCGCGGCGACGTAGCGCCAGTGAAGGAATCGGCGGAGGCGCGGCCCGCCCTTACGCGGCCGCGGCGGCGCGCCTTGTTACTTCGGACCCTCGCTGACGCTCGGGGTCCTCAGCAGCCGCAGTCGTTGAACGGGAACTCGATCGAGCGGGCGACGGCGAAGCCGCTCGGCCCGCCCTGGTACAGCGCGGTGACCGAGCTGTAGTCGTCGGGATCGGCGATCAGCTCGACCACGCCGTCGCCGTCGACGTCGACGACCGCGGTCACGTCCACGTAGCCCTGGTCGCTGGCCGAGAGCTGCGTGAGCTTGCCGCCGACGTCCTCGAAGACCGCGGTCAGCGCGCCGTAGAACGAGCCGCAGCCGTCGCCATCCTTGGCCGAGACGACGACGATGCGGCGGGTGCCGTCGCTGTAGGTCGCGACGCTCGGCTCGGCCCAGGCGCCCTTGCCGTCGTAGTTGTCGCGGAAGTCGCCCTGGATCGCGCCGTAGGCCGGCAGCTTGCGGAACGCGGCGATCGCCTTGGCGTCGCCGGCCGGGTCGGCGGCCACCTGGCCGAATACCTTGGCCGGGCTGGCGGCGTCGAGGACGACGATCGGCTCGCAGCCGCCGTCGATCGCGAGCTCGCCGATCAGCTTGGGCCCGCTCATGTCGTAGATCGCGCGGGCCCGCTCGGCCTTCGACCACACCGGGCCTTCGCCGTTGTCGCCGTCCCAGATCTGGACCTCGCCGAAGTGGGGCGTGCCGCCGCCGATGAGCTGGAGCGCGCCGACCTTGGCCGCGCACTTCTTGCCCGACGCGTCGTAGACGATCAGGTCGCGGGTCGCCCAGCTCGCCGCCGACGGCGCCTTGGTCGCGTCGCGCAGCGCGTAGGTGAACACGCTCTCGAACGGCCCGCGCAGCTTGCCGCTGCCCCAGGCGTCGTTGGCCGCGTCGTCGAGCACCGCGTAGGTCTTGCCCTCGAGCTTCATCGGCAGCCAGAGCTGGCCCTTGGCCGCGCCGGCCATCGCGCCCGCCACCACCGAGCGCAGCATCTCCTCGCGCGCGATGCGCAGGCCGCCGTCGGTCTTGACCAGCACCAGCCGCTTGGTGCCCTCGTCGGCGAACTTGCCCTGCTGGAAGCTCTGGGTCAGCTCGACCACCGGCGCCAGCGCGCTGCCGGTGATGGCGACGTCCTTGGCCGCCACCGTCATCTTGTTCTTGAACATCCGCTCGCGGTCGGCGAGCCAGCCTTTGCGATCGAAGCGCCAGGTCCGGGCCCCGACCCGCTTCACGCCCTCCATCTTGTCGGCGTAGACCGCCTGGTAGGCGGCGAAGTCGCCGCCGTTCTGCGCCGCCAGCCAGGCGTCGATCACCGCCTGGACCGCGGCCTTGTCGACCTGGACCTCGGGCGGCAGCGGCGCCTCGGTCTCGCCGGCCGAGCCAGCCGCGGTCCCGGCCGCGCTGCCCGCGGCCGCCGAGCCAGCCGCGGTCCCGGCCGCGCTGCCCGCGCCGGCCGAGCCGGCCGCGCTGCCCTTGCCCGCCGCCCCCTTGTCGTCCTTCTTGCCACAGCCGGCGGTGGTCACCACGCCGACGGTCAGTGCGCAGCACAGCAGATCGCGGATCTTCATGAGCCCTCCTGCCGCGCACTCTACGTCAAGCCGCGCGCGCCCGGGGGCCTCGGCGCACGACCGCGGCGCCGTGAAAGATCGGCGACCGTGCCGCCCGCCCGGTCAGCGCGGCTTGCCGCCGGCGGCGTACTTGTCGAGCCAGGCCAGGACCTCCTCGTGCCAGCGCTTGCTGTTGAGCGGCTTGAGCACCCAGTGGTTCTCGTTGGGGAAGTGGAGGAAGCGGCTGGCCACGCCCTTGCGCTGCAGCGCGGTGAACGTGCTCATGCCCTGGGTGTCGACGACCCGGAAGTCGCGGCCGCCGTGGATCACCAGCGTCGGCGTCGACCAGTTCTTCACCAGATCGATCGGGTTGTGCTTGCCGTAGGTGGCGGCGGCGTCCCACGGCGGGCCGCCGTGCTCCCACTCCGGGAACCACAGCTCCTCGGTGTCGTAGTAGGCCATCCGCTCGTCGAGGTTGCCGTCGTGGCAGACCAGCGCCTTGAAGCGCTTGGTGTTGCCGTGGATCCAGTTGATCATGTAGCCGCCGTACGACGCGCCCAGCGCCGCCATCCGGTCGCCGTCGAGCCACGGGTACTTGGCCAGCGCGGCGTCGAGGCCCTTCATCAGATCCTCGTACGGCGCGCCACCCCAGTCACCGCGGATCGCGTCGGTGAAGGCCTGGCCGTAGCCGGTCGAGCCGTGGAAGTCGATGAACACCGCGGCGTAGCCGTGGCCGGCGTAGGTCTGCGGGTTCCAGCGGTAGTGGAAGTGATCGCCGAAGCTGCCCTGCGGCCCGCCGTGGATCAGGAACGCGACCGGCGCCTTCTTGGTCTTCCTGGCGTCGAAGCCGGCCGGCTTCATCACGTAGCCGTAGACGGTGTCGCCCTTGGCGCCGGTGAACGAGAACTGCTCGTACTCGCCCCAGGTGATGGCGGCGACCCGGGCGTCGTTGACGTGCGTGACCTGGCGCTGGTCGCTGCCGTCGGGCTTGATGGTGAACAGCTCGGCCGGCTGGCGCAGGGTGTCGCGCGAGAACAGCAGCCGGCCGCCGGCCAGCTTGACGTCGCCGTTGGTGCCCTTGTCGACCAGCAGCGTCGCCTTGCCGCTGGCGACGTCGATCGCGTACAGCGAGTGGTTCCCGACGTTGTCGCTGTCGGTGTAGATGGTCTTGCCGTCGGCGCTCCAGGTGATGCCGCCGACCGAGCGGTCCCACGCCTCGGTGACCACCCGGGTCTTCTTGCTGGCGACGTCGATGATCGCCAGCCGCTGGCGGTCGGCCTCGAAGCCGGGCCGCGCCATCGCCGAGATGGCGATCGACTTGCCGTCGGGCGAGAAGGTCGGCGAGAAGTCGTAGGCCTTGTTGGCCGCGGTCAGCGCCACCGGCTTGCTCTTGCCGTCGGTGGCGACCAGGAACGCGTCGGTGTTGGTGGTCCAGGCGATCTCGCGGCCGCCGACCCGGGCGACGAACGCCAGCGCCTTGCCGTCGGGCGCGATCGAGATCTCCTCCATGCCGCCGAACGGGTGGGTCGGCGCGTCGGTGGTGAGGCCGGCGGTGAGGTCGCGGGCGTCGTCGGCCTTGCCGCCGAGCGCGGGCGGGGTCCACACGAACACGTGCGAGTACTTGCCGTCCTCCCAGCCGTCCCAGTGGCGGAACAGGAGCTGGTCGTAGGCCTGGACGTCGACCTTGTCCTTGGCCACCGCCTCGTCCTTGGCCACCGAGTCGGCCAGCGTCTTGGCCTCGGGCCAGACGTCGATCGCGACCGCCAGCCGCTGGCCGTCGGGGAACAGCTTGAAGCCGTTCACGTCGAGCGGCAGCCGGGTCACCTGCTCGGCCTCGCCGCCGGCGACCGCGATCCGCCACACCTGGGACGAGCCGCCGCGGGTCGACTGGAAGTAGACGTAGGCGCCGTCGGGCGACCAGGCCGGGCTGGTGTCGTTGTCGGGGTGGCTGGTCAGCGGCCGGGTCGCCGAGCCATCGACCTTGGCCAGCCAGAGGTCGAAGCGGCCCTTGTTGGCGTCGAGGTCGGTGTCGCGGACCGAGAACGCGACCCAGGCGCCGTCGGGCGAGACCGCGGGCTCGCCGACCCGCTGCATCGCCAGCATGTCGTCGACGGTCAGGCCGTGGCCGGGCGCGGCCGCGGCCGGGGCGGCGAGGGCGCCGAGGGTGGCGGTGGCGGCGAGCGCACCGAGCGCGCCGAGGTGCGAAGACAGGAGCCGCGCGGCGCGGGTCAGCGAGCCGGCGCGACGAGGCGTGAGCGAGCGGTGGGTCACGGAGTCCTCCGGGGCACGAGCCCCTGCGCCGACGGTGATCGCCAGCGCCGCCGCTGGTGTAGCGGGCCGCGCGGCGCGCCGTCAACCGCCCGGCCGGCTGGCCGACCTGCGACGCGCGGTGTCGCACGTCGACCGCGGCGCCCCGGCCGGCCCCGGCTCAGGTGCAGTCGATCTCGCAGCTCGCGCGGGCGAAGCGCTCGCCGGTGAGCTGGTCGCCGGCGTCGATGAACATCGGCATGCACTCCGGGAGGCCGGCGGCGAACGCCGGATCGAAGCGGTAGCAGGGCCGGGCCGGATCGCGCGCCGGGTCGTTGCACGCCGCCAGCACCTCGACCTCGGCACCGGCGGCGTCGGTGGTGACCACCGCGCACGTCGCCTGGACCCCGGGCACCTCGGGCGCGCGGTCGACCGACGGATCGAGGCAGGGCAGGCCGAGGGTGGTCAGGAACGGCTGCACCAGGGTGTGGCCGATCGCCAGGGCGAGGTCGTCGGGGCAGGACAGCATCGGCTCGCTGCGACCGCGCTGCAGGCGTGCGTCGTCGAAGGCGTGGAGGCGCGGCGCCGGGCCGCCGACGGTCGCGCCGGGGCCGCACGTCGCCGTCAGGTCGCCACCGGCGTCGACCGCGACCGTCGCCGGGCCCGCCACCAGCGCGAACAGCGTGGCGATCGCGCCGCCGTGGGCGGTCAGCACCGCCTCGGTCGCGACGACGTCGATCAAGCCGCCGCCCGGGCGGTGATGGCAGTCGGTGTGCTCGCCCGGCGCGGTCGGCGCGGCCGGCGTGCAGAGGTTGCCCTGGGCGAAGCAGGCGGCGTCGACCGCGGCCTCGAGCTGGCCGGGCGCCAGCCCGCCCGGCAGCACGAGCGCGTCGGGGCGGACCAGCGAGCAGTCGTCGCCGTCGGTGACGATGGCGACCGCGAGGTGGGCGCGATCGAACCGCTGGAAGTCGGCCAGCGCCGGCGCCTCGCCGTCGAGCACCGCGAGCGCCGCCGCCACCGGCTGGCTCACCGGGCAGGTCGTGGTCGGGACGTCGACCAGGCAGGCGAACGCGTCGGCCAGCGAGCCGGTGTAGTTGCGATCGGCCGGGTCGGGCCCGTGCCGCAGGTACGGCCCGTCGATCCCGCAGCGGGTCGCGTCCGGCACCACCGGCGCGCGGCGCGCGGCCGCGCAGCCCGCCACGGTCGCGCCCAGCTCGCTGGTCACCACCGCGATCCGCAGGTCGTCGGTGACGAACGCCAGCGCCTCGCCGAGCGCCGCCGTCTTCGCGCTCAGGTCGGCCGCCGACGCCGTGCGATCGAGCACCACCAGCAGGTCGAGGCGCGACACCGGCGCGACCACCGCGCCGCGCTCCTGCTCGCAGCTCAACCCCTCCGGGTCGGTCGGCGCGTCGCTGGTGCAGGCGACCAGCCCGAGGGCGAGGGTGACGGAGGCCATGGCGGCGACGGCCGCCGTACCCGTCGGCGTGGTGAGCGATCCAGACTCGCGCGGCGTCGCCATGGTGTGTGGTACCGAGCAAGCAGCAGGCCAGCCCCGTGCCCGCGGATCTCGCGGCCTTGCGCGTCGCGTCGGCGGCAACCAGGCTGCCGAACGCCAACTCGGTTGCCGCCGCCAGACGTGCGACCATGGCGCCATGCTGCGGGTGGCGCTGCGCATGCTGCGATCGATCGGCCTCGATCCTCCGACGACGGCCGGGCCGCATCGCGCCCGCCCGGGTCGACCGTGTCCGCGCGCGAGCGAGGCCGCGCCGTGAGGGTGGCGCTGTCGTCCATGCGCTGGTGCGACGTCGATCCGGCGACCCACCCGTTCGAGCCTGCGCGCGCGACGGCCATCGCCGAGCGGCACGTCGGCGCCGCGGTCGGTGGCGACCTCCGCCGGCGCACGCCGATCGCGGGCGTGGACCGCGACGATGTCGAGGCCGCCATCACCCGCGACCTCGTCGTGGCGTACGGCCCGTGGGCCGCGCTGTGGACCTGGTCGCCGTCGGAGCCGGGCGACGGTGGGCCGGTCCCCGGCTGGTGCTGCGCGGACGACAGCGTCCTGGCCAAGCGCGATCGCGACGCCCGCGTGACCATCGACCGCGTGGTCGCGGCCGTGACCGCGCTCCGTAGCCTGCTCGTCGAGCTCGCGGGGCGCTTCGCCGATCTGCGCGCCGCCACCGCCGCGCTGCCGATCGAGCGCGGCGTCGAGCACGCCGCCGCGGCGCTGCTGCCGCTGGTCCTCGAGCGCACCGGCGCCGAGGACGCCTGGTACCGCACGTTCGGTCGGTTCCTCGCCTGGTACCTCGAGACCACCGGCTGCGACCCCGACCAGCTCGGCGTGATCGACGACGTCGTCAGCGGGCGCTTCGCGAGCTGGATGGAGCCCGACGACGCGACCGCCGCCGCGACCTGTGCCGCGCTCGGCGCCGCGGTCGGCGCTGCCCTCGTCGACGACACCGTCCACGACGCGCTGCCCGCCTGGCGCGCGATCCGCGCCGACGCGTTCGGCGCCGGCCCGGCTGCTGCCGCGCGCGTCCCCGTCACCCGCGACGCCCACCGCGCCTTCATCGACGACGTCGATCGCGCCCGCGACCCCGCGCGTGCTGACCGCATGCTCGCCGCCCTCGCCGCCTGTCGCGCCTCCGCCGCCCGCGGCGAGCCCCTGACCTTCGAGCGCCTCGCCGCCTGGCAGGCCATCGTCCTCGGCGTCGATCACGCGCCGTTCCGCACCGCGCCCGCCTACGCCCGCGCCGGCCGCGTCCACTACGAGCTCGGCCACCGCACGCCCGCCCTCTTCGCCGCCGCCCTCGCCCAGGCCTCCCCGCCCGCCGACTCCGTCGCCCTCGCGCCCGCCGCGCCCGTCGACTCCGTCGCCGCGCCCGCCGCGTCAGCCGCGTCCGTCGACTCCGTCGCCGTTCGTGCCGCCCGCGTCTACCTGGACGTCTGCTTCTTCCACCCCTTCGCCGATGGCAACGCCCGCGCCGCCCGCCTCGCCCTCGACCACGTCGTCACCCGCGCCGGCCTCGCCCTCCACACCGTCGAGCCCCTCTTCCTCGTCGCCCGCGCCGCCGACGATCGTCGCGGCGCCTTCTGCCTCGCCTGGGCCATCGAGCTCCTCCTCGGGTTCGCGCCCGCCCTGTAGCGTTCCCCACTCGCCGCCGCCGCCGCGCCAGCCACCCGCGCCTCGCCGGGCCCACGCGTCCCCGCGGGCCCGCCGGTTACCCCGACCACGCCATCGCCGGACACCGAGCGTCGTCGCGGCGGCGTTGGCCGGGACGTCGGTGCCCGCCACTAGCACTCCGCCACAGCGGAGATGACCGATGCCTTCCTTCCGTTCGTCCTGAGCGGAGGCCCGAGCGCAGCGAGGGCCGAAGTCGAAGGACCGCGACGGTGCGGG
>Ga0075163_10012698_pt1 | contig 10967 bp, 7 predicted proteins | sample JI1023141ADNA_FD_71478 | JGI IMG/M metagenome (GOLD analysis project Ga0075163, IMG submission 71478) | Wastewater effluent complex algal communities from Wisconsin, to seasonally profile nutrient transformation and Carbon sequestration -... | ecosystem: Engineered > WWTP > Effluent > Algae...
ACTCGCCGCAGATGCATCGCGGCCTGCGTCCGGTACTTTTCCAAATCTTTGATTCGAGGGCTGGAGTATTCCGATACAAACCTCGCAAACAGCTCCTCAACCGTAATCGGCTCCCACTCTGGCGCCTGCTCGTCAACCCCCGCGAGCCCGCGCGCCACCCGCGCCTCAATCTCGACGAGGAGCCTCCTCGCCTCGACGTGCGTCGGCTGGTGCGAGGCCCGCTGCTTGCGCTTGCCATCCGCGTCCACGTACCGCAGATACCAGCCGATGAACTTCCCATTCTTGACCTTCTTGATCACTTCACCCATGTCCCTGTCTCCTTGTCCGTGGTCCTCCTGTGGTCCTCGCGCTGGATGTAGGTGCCCTTGGGGCCAACCGATCGGGCAGCTCCCTTGCCCCTCGCCTGCCGTCGGAAGGCACTGGTTTCATTGGTTTTAGTATTTCACGATACAAGGTTGTACTGGAACTCGTTTACCGCGGTGGCGGTGCTGATTCCGGCCGCGCCGGGGTTGGCCGAGAGCGTGGCGGCGCCGCCGGCCGTTGCGACGAAGCCGCCGCCGCCGCCGCCGCCCGGTCCCTGGCTGTTGGTGAGCGAGGAGCTGGCTGCGCCACCGCTGCCGCCGTCGGCGCGGATGGTCAGGTTGGCCAGCAGGCGGCTGGCGCTGACGATGATTGTGCCGCCGCCGCCGCCGCCGCCCGCGCCGTCGTCGAGGCCGCGCGAGCTCTGCCCGGCCGCGCCGTTGGCCAGGATGCTGCCGGTGCCGCTGAGGTCGCGGGTCATGATGAACACCAGGCCGCCGCCGGCGCCGCCCGCGCTGCCGGTGCCGATGGCCGAGGTCTCGTCTCCAGCGCCGCCGCCGCCGCCCACAAAGAGGCGGGTGGCGGGGTCGTTGCGCAGCGGATGGCCGCCGAGTCCGCCGACCTCGCTGCGCTGGTTTCCGCCCCACTCGACCCTGCCGGGACCCACGGTCTTGGCGTCCTGGTTGGTCGTGGCCGAGCTGTATCCGCCGCGGCCGCCGCCGCCCGAGTCGGTCAGCTTGCCGGCGCTGATGGCGCCGGGGTCGAGCATCCACACCTGGGTGCCGTACGCGGTGCCCTCCATCACTCCCTGTCCGCTCCACGCCTTGCGGTTGTCGCCGTTGGCGCCGCCGCCGCCGCCGGCCCGGTTGGCGTTGCCGCCGCCGCCGCCGTTGGCAGGGGCGCCGCGGCCGTAGCGGCCGCCGGTCAGATCCGTCTGGTAGCCGGCGATGCTCTCGCCCTTTTCGGCGCCGTCGAGCGGGTCGGTGGAGCGGTAGCCGGTGACGAACGTCGTGGCCGCGCGCGAGCTGGTGTCGACGGCGCCGCCGCGAAAGCCGAGGCCACTGGCATCGATGCGGGCGCTGCCGTTCAGCGCCACGCCGGTCTGGGCGTAGATGGCGATGACGCCGCCGCTGGTGCCGTCCCACGCCGGGGCCGAGACCGACAGCGTGTCGGGGATGGTCAGGGTGGCGTACTGCGGCACGCGGATCACCTGCGTGTGGCCGGCGACCGAGTAGCTGTTGCGCAGCCCGCCGCACTTGCCGTCGAGCGTGATGGTGTTGCCCGAGACGCTGCTGACGCCGACCAGCTCGTACAGGCCGGCGCCGTTCATGGCGATGACGTTGCCGTAACTGCCTGCATCTATTGTGTCAATCGTTGCGCCCTGCATTTGAATAATCATCAGCAGGTCGCCCGCAGTGAGAAATCCCAGGCTTGGTGAAGAAGAGACGGTAATCGTCTTATCGCCGGCTGTGGCATTGGCCACCAAAGCCGCATAAGTATTCACAAACTGGTTTGCCGAGGCGATGGTCTGGCTGCCATCCTTGCCCACCAGCGCGGCCTCAAGCTGCTCGAATCCGTCGTCGCTGGGCTTGGACGCGCACCCGCTCAGCGCCAGCGCGGCCAGGGCGCCCAGCAGCGAGGGCCGGAGGCTGCGGCCGAGACTGGGAAGTCTACGTATCAATCTTGCGAAAGAGCTGCGTTGCGGCATATGAATTCTCTTCAGATAAGCAAGTTGGAGAGGCGAAGGCGGCTTCTACAATTGCAAACTACAGAGTCGTTATTTCTATATTAACAAAGCCTTGGGAATCTTGGGTGAAAGCACCGAAGTACTGGTATCTCGGGAGGTCCAGGCGTCCGGAACTGGCCAGAAGTGTAGGTGCGTGCTACCACCCTAGAGGTGCAGAGCCAGCGGCGACAGTGGTACGGACTCCCGAGAGGCTTCTGGTATCTGTGGCTCGGCACGCTGATCAACCGCCTGGGCGGCTTTGTCTCAACGTTTCTGGCCATTTATCTCACCGAGCGGCGCGGCTATGCCGTCGAGTCGGCCGGACTGGTGGTGGCCCTGTACGGCGCCGGCTCGCTGTGTGCGGGGCCGCTCGGCGGCATCCTGGCCGACCGCATGGGCCGGCGCAAGACGCTGCTGATTGCGCTGCTCGGCAGCTCGGCAGCGATGGTGAACCTGGGTCTGGCGCGCGCCTATCCGCACATCGCGGTGGGGGCGCTGCTGCTCGGGTGTCTGGGCGATCTGGGGCGTCCGGCGTCGAACGCGGCCATTGCCGATCTGGTGCCGCCGAGCGAGCGGCCGCGCGCGTACGCGCTCCTTTATTGGGCGATAAACCTGGGCTTTGCCGGCTCGGCGATCCTGGCCGGAATGCTGGCCAAGTATGACTTTCTGCTGCTGTTTCTGGGCGATGCGCTGACCACGGCGGTGTTTGGTCTCATCGTGATCCTGCGCGTTCCCGAGACCCGTCCAAGCGCCGCCGCTGCCGTCGAGGATGCCGGGCAGGGCGGCGCTCCGGTCGGGCGCTCGGTGGGGCTGCTGGCGCCGTATCGCGATCCGGTGTTTCTGACCGTGGTGCTCATCCAGTTCGCGGTCGCGTGGTGCTTCTGCCAGAGCATCTCATCGCTGCCGCTCGACATGAGCAGCCACGGGATTCCGATGCCGCGCTACGGTCAGCTCATCGCGCTCAACGGCATCTTCATCGTGCTGCTCCAGCCGATGGTGGTGCGGGTAATTGCGCGCACGCGCCGCTCGCATGCGCTGGCGCTGGGGGCGCTGCTGACCGGAGTGGGGTTTGGTCTGTGCGCGCTCGGCCACAGCCAGGTGCTCTACGCCGTGTCGATCATCGTCTGGACGCTGGGCGAGATCACGCTGTCGCCGGTGGTTCCCACCTTGATCGCCGACCTGGCGCCGCGCGAGCTGCGCGGCAGCTACCAGGGCGCCTACCAGCTTGCCTGGGGCGGCGCCGCCCTGCTTGGACCGTCTCTGGGCGGCCTGATCATGGGCCACTTTGGCGCCCACACGCTGTGGCTCATCTGCATCGTGCTCGGGGTGGGCGCCGCCTGGCTGCACCTCATCGCCGCCCCCGCCCGCCGCGAGCGCTTCCGCCTCATGCCCGACGGCGAAGGCGCCCTCGCGCGCGAGGATCCGCGCTAGTACCTCGCCCCAGAAGCCTTGACCAGTTGGAAACACCTCTCCGCTGGCGGAGAGGTCGCTGCAAAGCAGCGGGTGAGGTGGGCGTGCAGTGAACACCAAAGCGCGCCCACCCCACCGCCGCCTACCGGCGTCGACTCCCGCCAGCGGGAGTCACTTCAACCGGTCAGATTCAATGGGGCCAGGTAGCAGCTGCGCGTTTGCCTCCTCGTTGCCCGCCCATTGACGTCGCCTGCAGGAGGTCAAGCAGCTGATCCTGGACTGGGTGGAGGCCAAGCGGCGCTGGTTTGAAGACAAGCGGCGGCGGGAGGCGAACTGATTGGCCGTGTAAATGCCGTTTCTGTGCGGGTCGGGCGGTTTGTACGGGTGTAAGTGCCGGGCTCTGTGCTCCCAGGCTGACTTGCACAGGTGCAAGTTCGGTTTCCGCGCTGCCGGGCTGACTTGCACAGGTGCCAGGTCGTTTTTCCGCGCTGCCGGGCGGACTTGCACAGGTGCAGGTCGGCTTGCCTGCGCTGCGGGCGGGGCTGTCACTGGTGTAAGTGCCGGTTTCCGCGCTGCGGGCGCGCTTGTACGGGTGCAGGTCGGCTTTTCTGCGCTCCTGGCCGGACTTGCACAGGTGCCAGGTCGTTTTTCTGCGCTCCCAGGCGACTTTACACAGGTGCAAGCGCGCTTCCCCGCGCTCCCAGGCGACTTGCACAGGTGTAAGTGGCCTGATCCGTCGACGGGGAGAACGCTTCGGCCTAAAGGTCGGACTTTACAGCGGAAATTGGTTGGATAGAATGCCTGCGCTTTTCGACTGCCAATCGAATGATCGAATCAGGCACCGATACGGCCACTGGCAATGGCACCAAACAATGGAGGTTTCAAATGGGAGAAGTGATTCGCAAGAATGCAGCCGCAGAAGACATCTTTGCCGACGCGCGTGAAGCGATGACGCACGCCACCGCGCGCGGCGGCAGCTGGCAGACCCTGGCCGCTCAGACGCTGGCGGCTCCGCTCAAGCTGGCCGACCTGGTGGCGGCGCGCGTTGCCAGCGCCCGGGCCAGCGCCGAGCCGCTGGTGGCCGCGCAGCAGAGCGGCAACCAGCGCGTGGACGACTTTGTCGGCCGCATCTCGGACCTGATCTGGAATGACATCGGCCGCCCCTCGTACGACTACTACTACGAGCTCATGTTCCCCAGCGGCATCACCTTTTACACCGACGCCAGCGATGAAGAGCAGCCGGCCCGCATGGAGCTCCTGGCCGATCTCATCGAGTCCGGCATGCATCCCACGCTGGATCCCAAGAAGGCCAAGGGCTACGCCGGCGACATCCGCCGCGCCGCCGCCGAGTTCGAGCGCGCCGTGGATGCCGCCCGCAAGCCGCGCGCGCAGGTGAACATGTACGAGCGCATGCAGGCTGCCGCCGCGCGCAACTGCCAGGCGGGCCTGGTCAACTACAAGCGCCTGCTCAAGGCCGCCGGCATGAGCGAGTCGGACATCCACACCGTCATCCGCGACCGCCCCATCCGCAGAGCCGCCCCCACGCCGGCCGCCCCCACGCCGGCCACGCCCGCCCCGACGCCCGCCTAGCACCGCTTTTGCCTGCCCGCTTGCCTCCTGATTGCCCGCCCATCGACGTTGCCGCCCCTCGAAAGCCCATGATATAGCGCCGCTGGCTGGGCGCTTTCTCAGGGTGCGGCATGTCGATTCATTCTTGTCTCCGTCTCTTTGTTCTGCGGCTGCTTGCTGCGTTTGTGTGTCTTGTGGCGGCGGCCTCTGCGGCCCGCGCCGACGTCCCACCACGTCCACCGGACGAGCCCCTGTTCTGGGGCGTGCCGCTGTCCTTTCAGCGCTCGTTCGTCTCGGACAAGCTCGGTGCTCAGGAGCCACCGGGCTTTGACACCAACACCGTGTCCCGTATGGCCAGCCGCTGCTTTCGCGCGCCGGCGGCCTGGGCATGCTGACCTTCAGCGTCGCCTGGGGCCAGCGCTACCGAAACCCGCTGGCCGAGTGGCTGGCCAGCCAGCCGCCGTGGATCCCCAGGATATGGATGGACATGTGGCACATCGATCCGGTGCTGGAGGACGACGGCTGCGTGTGGACCGACCCGGCGTTTTTGCGCTGGCGCATCAAGTGCCTGGGCCATCCCGACCCCAAGGATCCGCGCATGATCCTGCTGGACGACGGCCGTCGCCTGCCTGTGGGGACGCACCTGTGGATCCGCGAGGACGACGGCATGCTCATCACGCAGCGGCAGGCGGAGCTGGGCTCGGTCGAGGCCGACACCGCCAAGCGAGCGATCATGTGGCAGCGCATGCTGCAAGCGATGCGCGGCGGCGACGAAAAGGCGTGCCAGCGGGTGCACTCGGTGATGGAGGAGGCGCAGCAGAGCAACGTCTTCGCGCTGGCCACCGCGATGGAGGCTGCCCCCGGGCTGGCGCTGGCCGACTGGATAAACCGCGTCAGAGCCTGCGGCCTGGAAGACGCAGCCAGCGGGGGCCCCCTCTTGCCACCGCTAGGCAGACTGGGCGGCGGCGGCATGCGGCACATTCCGTCAGGTCGCAGCGACTCCCCGGTCAGTGATAAGGCCCGATCGCACATCTTTTACGGCGACGTGGATACCAAGAGCGGCAGATCGCGAGGTTGGCACTATGAACCAAGCGCTGATCCCCAGAGGGGCACCTACGTGATAGAAGGAACGCGAACTGTCCCGGACAAGCACGGTGTCTACAAAGCCAACGTGATGATCGAAGGCGTCAAGAAGAATGCCCTTTCGTCTTTTTTTCCCAAAGACTGGAGCCAGGAGATGGTTGAGCAGGCCATCTTGGAAGCCTATGAGAACCGCAGGCCTGTATTAGGCCGTTTTCGTGGATTTACTTCTAGCGGGATCGAAATAGAAATGGAAGTAGACGCCAAAGGACGAGTGACCACAGCTTATCCACTACAGGAGAAGTAGAGCCCCATGCTCAAATTTCGACTCAAGCAGACACTCTCCCGAGTAGACGCTTATTTCGACGACGAGCCTCCGGCGCGGGAGCGGCTGCTAAGCGGCTTCCTCAATGACATGTATGACGAAGAGGACCTCTACCTGGCCGAGATCGCCAAGGCCGAGGCGGGCAACTCGGATGTCATTGGCAATCACTCGGTCTGGGCAATCATGAGTCCGGATAAAGTGATCCTGGAGAAGATGCTCTACGGCGACGACCAGACCAACGGCACCGTGCCAGAGCGCACCGAGCTGACGCTGCAGGAGGCCAAGCAGCTGATCCTGGACTGGGTAGAAGCCAAGCGGCGCTGGTTTGAGGAGAAGCGGTGGCGGGAGGCGAACTGATTGCAGGCGGCGGGCGATGGTTTGCCCTAGGCGGGGGTGCGGAATCGCTTTGCCTCTGGGGGCGGGTCTCAGTAGGATGGCGGCGTGAGCCGGACATCTTATAAGCACTCGATCCCTGCCCCGAAGTCCAAGACCCAGCGCCGCCTGCCGCCGCCGCCGCCACCGCCTGTGGTCGAGGAGCCGGTCAAGGCGGTCGCGCCGCCGCACCTGCCGTGGCTGGGCGACACCGCGCCGAAGCAAGTGCGCGCGACGTTTGCCGAGAAGTTCCTGGCCATGCACCGGCGCGAGCTCCTGGAGCGCGCGGGCATGCTGCGCCGCCTGGGCTACAGCCGCCTCGACGTGCTGCGCCGCCTGGAGCAGTACGAGCTGTGGGAGTACGAGCCGTTTCACAGCTCGCCGCTGCGCGCCGAAGTGTCGAAGCTGGTGGATGAGGTGTTCTCTCCAGCGACGCCGCGCTCGACGACGCTGGTTCCGGGCCGCTAGGCGAGATCGATGCGCCCCCCGCGCGAGATCACGGAGCCGGTCTCCCTGTGCATTGAAGAAGGCGCGGCGCGCGGGCGGCTGAATCCCGCGGCGCGCGGCTGGTCCCGCCACCCGCTGATCCGCGGCGAGATTCCGGGATCGTTTCTGCGCCGCAAGCGCTGGAACTTTGTCTTTGTCAGCAACCCCGAGGTGCTGGTCGCGGCGGCGCTGTCGCACGCCGACTATGTGGGGCTCGGGTTTGTGTGGCTCTACGACCTCAAGCGCGGGCGCTTCCTGGAGGTCGAGCACATGGCGCCGCTCGGGCGCGGCGTGCACATCGGCGCGGCGATCGATGACGAAGCGTCGTTTGTGTCGGGGCCGCTGACCTACCACTGGCGCCCCGGCAGCCAGCACCCGAACCAGGAGATCAACGTCGCGGTGAGCGCTCCGCGCATGAAGGGCAGCGCCGATCCGCTGGAGCTGCGGCTGCGCATCGCGCTCCGCCCCGCTGACGAGAGCTTCAACCTGGTGGTGCCCTGGAGCGAGCGCGTCTTCAACTACACCGGCAAGATCGTCGCACTACAGTGCGAGGGCGAGCTGCGCGCAGGCGGGCAGACCTACGCGCTGCGACCCGGCGAGACGCTGGCCAGCCTGGACTGCACGCGCGGCATCTGGCCGTACAACACGACGTGGCGCTGGGCCAGCGGCGCGGGCTACATGGGCGGGCGGCGCATCGGCGTGAACTTTGGCGCCGGCTGGACCGAGAGCGCGGGCGTGCTGGAAAACGCCCTGTACGTCGACGGCAAGGTGATGCCGCTGTGGGAGCCGGTGGAGTTCCGCTTCGATGCCGAGAACCTGAAGCAGCCGTGGCAGCTGCGCACCCCGGACTCGCGGCGGGTGGCGCTGACGTTCACGCCCACCTACGAGCGCGCGCAGGACACGAACCTGGGGCTGATTCGCATCCGGCTCCAGCAGGTGATGGGCCTCATCTCGGGCCAGCTGACGCTGGACTCGGGCGAGGTCGTCGAGATCAGCGGCATGCCCGGCATCGCCGAGAACCACTCGGCCCGCTGGTAGCTCGCCCGCCGGTGGTTCACTGGGCTGTCACAAGAATGTGACCTTATCGCCACATTCCTGCGCCTGGCGGTGGGGCCCGTGGTAAAAAGCGGGCATGTTGAGACCATCGGCGATCTTCGGTGCATCGTTTCTGCTCTCCACGCTGCTCGGTTGCGGCAGCCCCACCGGCGACGTGGCTCCGCCTGGGCCCGTGCCCGAGCCGTGCGCGGCGATGGGCATCACCAGCCAGAGCCGCTTTGCCGATGGCAGCATGACAGGCCATCCGGATCCGTTCGGAGCTGCGGCGCAGGGCAAGGCGCGGGCGGCCCGCATCCGCGATCAGGCGTGGATCCGCCAGCCGAGCAATGCCCGCCAGAAGGTTCAGCTTGGGGATCTGCTGCTCATCAACGACAAGATCGCGGTCTACATCGAAGACACCGGGCTCTCGGACGGCTATCAGGCGCTCGGCGGCGAGATCCTGGCCATCGAGCCGGTGGGCAGCGATGGCAAGCCCAGCGGCACCAGCCAGTACGGCGAGACGATCCTGGCGTTCTCGCGGCAGGCCGTGGGACCCGAGCGCGTGACCGTGCTCAGCGATGGCAGCGATGGCAAGGCCGCGGTGGTGCGCGTGGCCGGTCTGCTCAGCAACATTCCGTTTTTGACCGAGGGCTTCGGCTCGCTGCTGAACCAGGAGTATAACCTGCCGGCGGCGCTCGACTACGTGCTGGAGCCGGGGTCCGAGCGGCTGCGCGTGAAGCTGTCGCTCATGAACCCGAGCGGCGATGCGGTGGACATCAGCAACCTGCAAGGGGCGGGCTTCTTCCACTCGGCGCGCAGCCAGCGCTTCACGCCGGAGAGCGGCTACGCCGAGCCGACCGATCTGGCCAAGTGGGTGGGCTTTGACAATCCGGGCGCCAGCTTTGCGATGCGCTGGCTCGGCGGTCAGCTTTCGTTCGCCCTGGCCCGATCGGGCTTTGAGCTGTATCGCATGTCGGGCCTGAAGATGGCTGCGTGCGAGAGCAAGACGCTGGATTACGTCGAGTGGATCGCGAGCGGACCGGGCATCGACAACCTGCGCGCAGCGATCCGCCGCGTCGATGGCGATAGCAGCTGGCGGACGCTCACGGGCGCGGTGACCGAGAGCGGGGGCGGGGCGGTGAGCGGGGCGCTGGTGCACCTGCGCAGCGCGACCGGCGCCTACCTGTCGCGCGTCAGCACCGATGCCAGGGGCCAGTTCGCGATCCAGGTGCCGGGCGAGCCGGTGGATCTGCTGGTGACGCAGGGCGGCTACGCGATCTCGACCGCGCAGCGGGTGATGCCGGCGGAGAGCACGGCCGCGATCGCGCTGCCGCAAAATGGCCGGCTGGTCGTTCACGCGCGCGACAGCGTCAGCAAGCAGGCGCTGCCGGTGCGCATCCAGATCATTCCCGATGTCGCGGTTCCCAAGTTCTCGGCAGAGATGGGAATCGATCAGGAGTACAACGGCCGCGCAGCGGTGGAGTTTTCGCCGACCGGCGAGGCCGCAATCGCGCTGCGTCCGGGCCAGCATCGCGTGCTGGTGAGCCACGGCTTTGAGTGGGAGATCCTGGATCAGAAGGTCATGATCACCGCGGGCAAGGACACCGAGCTCACGGCCGAGCTCTTGCACAGCGTGGACTCGACCGGGGTCATGTGCGCCGACTTCCACATCCACTCGTACTACTCGGCCGACTCCAGCGATGGCGTGTCCCTCAAGGTCAAGAGCGCGATTGCAGATGGTCTGGAGATCCCGGTGTCGAGCGAGCACGAGTGGATCGTCGACTTCCAGCCGCTCATCAAGGAGCTGGGTCTGGACTCGTGGGCCTTCGGCTTTTCTTCGGAGGAGTTCACGACCTTTACCTGGGGACACTTCGGAATCGTTCCGATCTCCGTGCGCCCCGAAAAGGTGAACAACGGCGCGGTGCCGTGGATCGGCATGAAGCCGCCCGAGGTGTTCCACAACATCAGCCAGCTCCCAGAAAAGCCGGTGCTGATCATCAACCACCCGCGCTCCGACTCGTTCGGCGGCTACTTCACCTCGGTCGACTATCAGCCGAGCACCGGCACCGGCGATCCCGAGCTGTGGAGCAGCGAGTTTGAGGCCATCGAGGTCTTCAACGACAGCGACTTCGACAGCAACCGCGACCAGTCGGTCAAGGACTGGTTCTCGATGCTGAACGCCGGGCGCAAGGTCTGGGCCGTGGGCAACTCGGACAGCCACTCGGTGCGCAACTCGCCGATCGGCTATCCGCGGACCTGCTTCCGCTTTGGCCACGACGATCCCAAGCGTCTCTCGGCAGCCGGGGTGCGCGATGTGCTGCGCGCAGGGCAGGGCGTGGTCTCGGGCGGCCTGTACATGACGGTGTCGGGGCCGGGCGGCATGGGCCCCGGCGACACCGTACCATCGTCGGCGGATCCCGCGGAATTCCACATCGTGGTGCAGGCGCCGGGCTGGCTCAGCGCGAGTCGGCTGGAGGTGCTGCTGAACGGCGAGACCGAGCGCACAGTCGAGCTGCAAGAGGTGGTGACCGGCGGCAGCGGCCATCGCTATGAAGCCACCGTCACGCTCAAGCGCAGCGCCCGCCCGCAGAACTGGGTCGTGTTTCACGCCAAGGCCGTGGGCCGCGATCTCAGCCCCATCTACCCCGGCCGCAATCCCTTCGC
>Ga0075163_10012699_pt1 | contig 10967 bp, 7 predicted proteins | sample JI1023141ADNA_FD_71478 | JGI IMG/M metagenome (GOLD analysis project Ga0075163, IMG submission 71478) | Wastewater effluent complex algal communities from Wisconsin, to seasonally profile nutrient transformation and Carbon sequestration -... | ecosystem: Engineered > WWTP > Effluent > Algae...
GAGTTGACGGGCTCGTCGAGGCCGAGGCGCTCGAGCTGGGCGACCGGGAGGCCGCGGTTCTTGGCCTTGTCGAGGTGGCCGAGGACGGCGCGCGGCGCGAGCTGGCGGTCGTCGATGTTGAGCTCCTTGAGGACGCGCTTCATGACGCGCAGCTGGTCGTCGGTGTCGTAGATCGCGAAGTTGCGGGACAGGCCGACGGCCTCGCCGTATCTGCGGAGGATGCGGGCGCAGATCGAGTGGAAGGTGCCGACCCACAGGCGCTCGACCTCGGGGACCTCGGGGGCCTGGTGGAGGATGCGCTCGCGCATCTCGGCGGCGGCCTTGTTGGTGAAGGTGACGGCGAGGATGCGCCACGACGGGACGCCCTGCTCGAGGAGCTTCGTGACGCGGTTGGTGATCACGCGCGTCTTGCCGGTGCCTGCGCCGGCGAGGACCAGCAGCGGCGAGCCGCGGTGGTCGACCGCGGCCTGTTGTTCGGGGTTCAGCTGCACGCGCGGAGTTTGCCGCGGCTCACTTGCCCGGCGCCAGCGCGAACGCGACGTCCCGGGCCTTGAGCTCGACCCGCAGGTCGCGCCGGCGCGGGTCGTCGCTGTCGGCCGCGGGCAGCTCGTCGATGCGGACCGGGCGCACCCCGTGCAGCACCACGGTGAAGCCGACGCTCGGCGAGCCGAGGACCATGGTCGCCGTCCGGCCGTTGCTCTTGCCGGCCTCGCAGGCCTCGCGCCAGCGCATGAAGCCCTGGCCCTTGCCCTCCGGGAGGGTCACGACGAGCGGGCTCGTGTAGATGCCGGGGGCCTCGCGCTCGACCGTCAGCCCGCCCTCCGTGAGGCTCCGCCGGACGCGCTGGCGGACCACCAGGCCCTCGATGCGCTTGATGTGGCAGCACACCTCCTCGAGCCCGTCGATCTGCAGGCCCGGCATGCTCGCCGGCTGCGGCCGCCGGGTCTCGAGCGCCGCCGGCGGCAGGTCCGGGCCCAGCGCCTCGCCCCGCTGCGAGCGCTGCGGGCTGAACTTCAGCGCGACCTTCGCCATCTCCAGCGCCGCCGCGTCGATCGCCGTGGTCGCGAACTCCGTGACCACCCCGCCCATCCACCGCAGTCGGCTCAGCTCGCGGTCGTTGTCGTCGGCCAGCACCAGCAGCCCGTCGCGCCCCTCCGGCTGCGCGGCGAACGAGCGCACCACCCACTCATAAAATCCCCGCGGCATCGCCGGCCAGCAGCGCAGCGTCAGCTCCTCGTAGCGCCCGGTCGGCGAGCCGAGCTCGCCGCCCGACGCGGCGCCCGCGAGGTCGGTGAGCCAGCCGCTCGGTCGCCCCTCGAGCTCCACCGCGTAGCGATTCGAGGAGCGCCCGCGCCGCGTGGGCGCGATCGGGAGCGACGCTGGGGCGGAGTCGAGGATCACGGCGAATGGATGGATGCCTCGAGTCGGCCTCGGCCTTCCGGCTTTTTTGCGTGGGGGCGAAAAGCCTCACCTCACATCCCCACCCGCTTGGCACCAGCGATCCGAACCGGGCTTCAACGCATCCAGTTGCCGGAGACCGGCGGGAACGTGTCGCTGGCGGCGCTGGGGTCGCTGAGCGAGTCCTCGGGCATGACCGCGTGCGCGGGGATGCGCACGGTGAAGGTCGAGCCCTTGCCGAGAGTGCTCTCCACCGTGATGTCGCCGCCCATCATGCGGACCAGGCGCCGGCTGATGGCGAGGCCGAGGCCGGTGCCCTCGTACTTGCGCACGTTCTCGACGTCGCCGCGGGTGAACGGCTGGAACAGCTCGCGGACGACCTCGGGGGCCATGCCGATGCCGGTGTCGGAGATCTTGAACACGATCCACTCGGTCTCGGCGGTCGGCTCGCGCGACACGATGAAGCGGACGAGGCCGGCGTCGGTGAACTTGCAGGCGTTGTGCAGCAGGTTGACGAGCGCCTGGCGCAGGCGGGTCTTGTCGGCGGTGATGCTGCCGAGCGCGTCGGCCTGCGGGCGCAGCACCTCGATGCGGTTGCGGGTCTTCTCGGCCTGGGGACGGATCCACGCGGCGACGTCGTCGACGAGGTCGTCGATCGCGAAGCTCTCCCAGAACATGTCGACGCGCCCGGCCTCGATCTTCGACAGGTCGAGCACGTCGCTGACGATGTTGAGCAGGTACTTGCCGGCCCCGCGGATCTTCTCCAGGTCGACGCTGGCCTCGCTGACGCCGGCCTCCTCGAGCTCCTCGCGGATCAGCTCGCTGTAGCCGATGATCGCGTTCAGCGGCGTGCGCAGCTCGTGGCTCATGTTGGCGAGGAACAGGCTCTTGGCCTGGTTGGCCTTGACGGCCTCGTCGCGGGCGCGGTTGAGCTGGTCGTTGACGCGCTGCAATTCGCTGTTGGAGTGGATCAGGCGCTGCTCGGCGCGCGACGACGCGAGATAGAACAGGCGCAGCGGCAGCAGGGTCAGCACGAAGGTCGTCAGGCCGAGGGTCAGGTAGACCCAGCGCTGGACCGCGGGGTCGACGACGCTGGCGGGCACGAGGCTGTAGTGCGTCAGCTCGAGCCCGAAGAAGGTCAGGACGATGAAGCTGCTGCACAGCACGATCTGCCGGCGCTCGCGCGGCTCGAAGCAGATCAGCGGGAAGCCGACGATCGGGAACAGCACGAATTGGATCCCCGAGGGCGCGCCGAACAGCATGGCGAACACCGCGACGATGATCCCGCAGCCGACGATCAGGCCGATGCGGGCGACGTTGAACCACCCGAACCGGTTGCACAGCATGCACGCGATGAACCCGAGCGCGAACGGGATCGCCAGCAGGCCCTCGCGCACCTGGCCGAGCGCGCTGAAGATCACCGCGTAGGTCATCACCGCCGACAGCACCAGGATGAAGATCTGGTTGGTCAGCATGATGCGCGCCGCGAGGCTCGGCGAGCCCGCGTACGGCACCCCCCAGAGCAGCATCGCCCTCAATCGTTGCAGCGGGGAGGTCATGACGCCGGGGACCCGATGAGCGCACATCGCCACGACGCGATCAAGCGGCCCCTCGCTCGCCGAATTGCGCGAGCAGCACGGCGCTCACACATCCGCGCTGCAGCCCCGCATGCTCAGGCAGCCCTTGTAGCGCGGGGTCTCCCACGACCACGCGATGTTCCCCCGCATCCACGAACGCAGACCTGCCACGTAGGTGCGCACCGCGGCCTCGGTCTCGGGGCCGAAGTCGCGGCGCAGCTCCCCGCCGAGCTCCGGCATGCGCGCGGCGCACCACTCGAACGAGCGCAGCTCGGCGTCGTGCATGGCCACCGCCTGCTCGAGCGCCTGCGCGAGGGTCAGGCCGTGCTCGCGGCGCAGCACGAACACGAGGTTGTGGCTGTTGTGCTCGAGCAGCTCCTTGTCGATCGAGAAGATGTCGTTGGCCCAGCACACGCAATTGTTGGCCATCAGGCGCAGCCGCGTCAGCGCGGTGTGCTCGCGGACGGCGGGGTCCAGGCGCAGGTGCTCGCCGAGCTCGATGCAGTCGAAGACGGTGTCCATCGCGCCGGTGAAGCGGCGCATCTTGACGTAGGCGGCGAGCGGCGGGGTCAGGCCGAGGCGGCGGTTCTGGGCCTCCCAGCGGGTGCTCTGCAGGTAACAGTCGACGTCGGCGATGAACCAGCCGAGCCACGCGTCGTCGGCCCAGGCGCGCATGCGCGGGCGCAGGTCGGCGAGCATGTGCAGCAGGGCGCTGTCGCCGGGCTCGGGCGTGAAGTCGCCGCGCAGGGCCGCGAGCACGCGGGTGTGCAGCACGGCGAGCGCGGCCTCGTCGGCGTCGCTGTCGTCGCACCAGCAGTCGTCGTGAAAGAACAGCCAGGTGATCCAGTGACAGAGGAGCGCGAGCTCCTCGAGGCCGATGCGAGGATATGTGTAGGCGGCCAGCCGCGAGAATCGGGCCATCCGCAGGCGCCCGAGCTGGCCGGCGTCGTGCGCCAGCCCCGGCGTGAATCGCAGCACCCACTCGATGTTGCGCTGCTCCGCCGCCGCGTGGTGCGGATTGATGAGCTGGCCCGCCGGGGCTTGGATATGAAAGGACATCGGACGAACGGCCTCCTCGCGCTCCGCGGCAACCACGCTCGCCCCACCCCAACCTGACCGGCCATCCATACCCACCCCGCCGCGTCTGCGCAAGCCGGGCGCCCCTCGCTCCGTGACCCCGGGACTGTGTCGCATGCGCCGCTGCATGCCGTGAGCCAGGACCATCCTTCACGTGTCGCGAGCGCGGCGCTAACTCGCGTCATGTATGTGGTATCGTGGCCACGCACTTGCCGGCCGCGTCCCGCATGAAGCTCCGCTCGCTCGCCCCGGCGCTGCTGTGGTGCGCCGCGATGGCCGGGCTCGCCACCTGGCTCTCGGGCCAGCCCGCGGGTCCGGACGGGCTCGAGGGGCTCGTGCCCCCCGAACATCGACCGCCGCCCGCGAGCCTCGTGCGGCTCACGCTGCGCGGCGCGGACGGCGACGCGGACGATGAGCAGTGGCCGCAGATCGTCGACTCGCTGGGGCCGCTGCTGCCGGGGCACACGCCGCTGGCGCCGCCGCCGGGCGAGGCGCGCGGCTGGCTCGACGCGCACGTGCTCGCGCGCATCGCCCCGCGCGACCACGCGGCGCTGGCCCGGAGGCTCGAGCCGGCGGCGCTGCGGGCCGCCGTCGCGGGCGTGCGGGCGCGGCTCGCGAGCCCGCTGTTCGGCGTCGGCGACGAGGATCCCCGGCGCGACCCGCTGGGTCTGCGGGCCCTCAGCGAGGCCGAGCCCGGTCACCTCGGCTTCCTCACCGCCACGCGCGGCCCGACGCCCGCCGCCTCCGGCGACCTGGTGTCCGCGGACGGTCGTTCGCTGCTCCTGTACCTTCGGACAGATCTGCCAGCAGACGACCTGCATGCGTGGATCTCCGCGCAGCTGACTGCGCGCTTCAAGGTCGGGCCCGGTATTGAATTAATTGTAGTGCCAATTACATTGAGTTCAGGTGCCGTCGCCGGACCGGGGATGCGGGCGGTAGATCTCCTCGCCGCCACGATCGCCGGCCTCGCCCTCGCGCTCGCGCTCGGGCTGCAGAGATTGCGGGCCGCGCTGGCGCTGGTGCTCGTCGTCGGGGCCGGTGCACCTCTGGTGGTGGCGATCGCCGGCGGGATGCCGCTGCTGTCCGGGCCGCTGGTGCTCGTCGCGCTCGGCGTCGCGGCCGGGCTCGCGCCGCTCGTCGGCCCGGCCGGCGCCGGCGCTGCGCTGCGGCTGTCGTTCGCGCTGCTGCCCCTGCTGCTGCTCCCGTATCCGGCGTGGCAGCGGTGGGCGTGGGCGTGGGCGCTCGCGCTGCTCGGGCTCGCCGCCGCCGCGCGCTGGCTCGGCCCGGCGCTGCTCGGCGCGCTCGCGGCCAGACCGCCGGCGAGCGCACCGCCGCCGCGCGCGTGGCCGTCGGCCCCCGCGCTCGGGCTGTGCGCCGCGCTACTGGCCGTTGGGACATGGTCGATGGGACATGTCGCTTCGGTCAGGTTCGAAACCAGCGCAGCTGACGCGGTCGCCGCCGCGGACTTCTTCACGCCGTCGCGGGTGGCCGAGCTGCGCAGCGCCGGCGCGGACGAGGTCGAGGCGCTGACCGCCGCGATCGCCGACGGCGCCCGGCTCGCCGCGCTCGTGCCGGACGCGGCGACCCGCGTCGATGCGCCCGGGCTGCTGCTGCTCGACCCGGCGGAGAGCGAGGCGCGACAGGCCGCGCTCGCGGCGATGGACCTGCCCGGGCGCGTCGAGCTGCTGCGCGTCGCCCTGACCGAGCAGGGCCTGCGCCCGGACGCCTTCGGAGAGTTCATGCGGGCGCTGCGGCCGGGCCGACCGCCGACGCCGGAGGCCGCGCTGGGCGGGCCGCTCGCCGGCTGGCTGACATCCCGGCTCGAGCCGGCCGATTTCGGCGTCGCCGCGGTCAGTCGGGTCCACCTCGCAGCCGGGCTGCCGGCCGGGCTCGCGCTGCCGGCCGGTCTGCGCGGGCCGGCCGTGTTCAGCCACGTCGAGGTCGGGGCGCGCAACGCCCGCCTCGGGCTGGTCCTGGCCGCGAGCGCGTGGCTGTCGGCGTTCCTGGCGTGGATCGGTGCGCGGCGGCTGGCGGTCGCGCTGGCGGCGGCCGGCGCCGGCCTGGCCGCGCAGGCCGGCGCGCTCGCCCTCGCGGTCGCGGCCGGCGGCGTCGGCCTGGCCCTGCTGTTGCCGGCGCTGCTGCTGGTCGGCGCGCTCACGGCCGACCTCGCCGCCCGCAGCTGCGTCGATGTTGCCGCTGGCGGCCGCGCATCCCCCGGCAGCACGGCCGAACCGACCGCGGCCGAACCCGCCGAGGACGTCCCGACGACCACGGCGATCGGCCGCGGCCGGCCGGGTGTCGCCCTCGCCTGTCAGGTCGTCCCCGGCCTCGTCCTGCTCGCCACCCCGGAGCCCGCCTGGCGCAGCTTCGGCCTGATCGTCGCGTTCGGCGGGGTGCTGGGCTTCGCGCTGGCGACCCGCGCCGCCCCGGCCCTGTGCGCCCTGCTGCGCCGCGTCACCCGGGAGGACCGCCGGTGAACCGCGCGCTGCTTCGCCGCATGGCTCTCGGGACATGTCTCTTCGGACCTGTCGCAACGGTCATGCTGACCTGTCCTGTCGGCCAGGTCCACGCCGGGCCCGCGCTCGCCCGCAACCTCGCCCGGCGCGTCGAGCTGTGGCAGCGGCCCGCCCGCGGGACCGGCCTGACCGCGCGCTACCGGCTCGAGCGCAGCTCCTCGCTGCTGTACGAGCCGCTGCGCACGCAGGGCGGCCTGGTGTTCGCGCCCGGCAGCCTCGAGCTGCGCGACGACGAGCGCGGCGGCGCGACCACCCGCCTGATCGGCGACGCCCTGACGATCGCCGCCAACGACCCCGCGCTCCCGGCCAACCCCGCGGCGGTCGGCGACGGCGCGGCCGGCCGCCGCTGGCTGCGCGACCGCCTGTTCGCCCTGTTCGCGGCCCGCGACGCGCAGGCGCTGCTCGCCGACTCGCACGCCAGCGTCCCGCGCGGCCCCGGCATGCAGATCGACCTCGTCCCGCCCCGCAACCACCCGGCCCGCCGGCAGATCCGCCAGCTCCGCGTCCGCCTCGAGCCCGACACCGGCGAGGTCGTCGCGCTCGAGCTGACCGAGACCAGCGGCGACGTCGTGACGCTGACGCTCTCGGAGCACCAGCGCCCGTCCTGAGCCGCGAGCCGCTACTCGATGCCCCCGCTCAGCTCGAGGAACTCCGCCTCGCTCAGCACCTTCAGCGGCGCCCCGGCGGCGATCAGCTCCTCGGCCCTCTTCTGCTTGCTGCTCTTCGCGCCCTTGCCCGCCCCGACCACGAGGTAGCTCAGCGCCTTGTTGACGCCGCTCGGCGTCTCGCCGCCGAGCGCGAGCACCCGCGCCTGCGCCTGCTCGCGCGTGAAGCCCTCGAGCGTGCCGGTGAACACGAAGCTCTTGCCCGTCAGCGCCCCGCCCGCGACCGGCTCGGGCTTCTCGCCCCTGAGCACCTCGACGTGCTTCAAGAGCGCGTCGATCAGCTCGGCGCGCGCGGCCAGGCCGTCGACGATCGCGTCGGCGATCGCGTCCTTGATGCCCTTCACCGTCATCAGGTCGTCGCGCTGCAGCCCGCGGATCTTCTTGAGGTCCTCGAACTCGCCGGCGAGCAATTGGGCGTTCTGCTTGCCGAGGTGCTCGACGCCGAGCGCCTGTAAAAACACCGCCAGCGGCAGCTCGCGGTGGGCCTCGATCTGGTCGATGAGGTTCTGCGCGCTCTTCTCACCGAGGCGCTCGAGCTCCTCCAGCTCCGCCGCGCGCAGCGTGTAGAAGTCGGCGGGCGTCGACAGCAGGCCGGCGTCGACCGCCGCCGTGATCACCTTCGGGCCGAAGCCCTGGATGTCGACGACCTTCGCGAAGTGCTCGAGCTCGCCGAGGCGGGCCTGCACGCACTTCTTGGGCTGGCTGCAGAACAAGAACTCGCCCTCGCGCTTCTTCTGGCGGATCGTCGGGCTCCCGCACGCCGGGCACTGCGTCGGCAGCTCGAAGGATCTGGCGTGCGGACCGGCCTCGATCACGCGCTCGACGTTGGGGATCACGCCGCCGCGGCGGGTGACCTCGACGCGGCAGCCGTGGGTGACGCCGAGCGCCTCGAAGATGTTGAGGTTGTGCAGGCTCGCGCGGCCGATCATCGCGCCGCTGAGCTCGACCGGCTCGAGCAGCGCGACCGGCGTGATCACGCCGGTGCGGCTGACCGACCACAAGACATCGAGCAGGTCGGTGACCCCGGAGTCGCCCTGGAACTTGTACGCGATCGCGTAGCGCGGGTGATGCCCGGTGAGCCCGAGGCGCTGCTGCTCCTTCACGGACGAGGTGCGGTAGACGACCCCGTCGATCTCGTAGTCGAGGCCGGCGCGGGCCTTTGCGAAGCGCTCGTACGCGGCCTGCAGCTGCTCGCGCGGGACGAACTCGTGGTCGATCTCCGCGAAGCCGAGCTCGACCAGCAGCGCGAACTTCTCGCGCTCGTCGGCGAAGTCGGGGCCGATCACGTCGTAGGGGAAGAAGCTCAGGTGGGCCGCGCGGCTCTTGCTGCGGTCCTTCTGCTTGATCGAGCCGGCCGTCAGGTTGCGCGGGTTGGCGAAGTCACCCTTGAACCGCGCGAACTCGCTGAGCTTCATGTACAGCTCGCCGCGGATCTCGAGCTCGACGCCCTTGGTCTTCAGCTGGGCGGGGATCGCCGGGATGTCGAGCGCGTTGGCGGTGATGTCCTCGCCCTCGACGCCGGAGCCGCGGGTCGCCGCGAGCACCAGCTTGCCCTTCCGGTCGTAGCGCAGGCTGCAGGCGACGCCGTCCATCTTCGGCATCACGACGATCTCGCCGGTGAACTTCGTCGCCCACGCCTGCAGGTCGACCTCGTTGTAACACTTGTCGAGCGACAGCATCGGCCGCTTGTGGATCACGCCGGCCCCGAAGCGCTCGCCCGGGGGCAGCAGCACCGCCTCGTCGGCCGCGAGCGCGGGCTCGGCCGGCGCCGACGGGCCCATCGCCGACAGCACCGCGGCGTCGGGGTTCATCCGCTTGAGGCGCTCGACCAATTGATCGTAGAGCGCGTCGGGCAGCGTCGGCGCGTGCTTATCCCAGTACTCGACGTTGCCGCGGCGGATCAGCGCCTCCAGCTCGTCGGCGGTGAACTTCGGCAGCCCCGCCTGCACGGCGGTGGCGTCCATGGCCAGGAGGTCGGCTTCGCTGCGGCTCGTCATGCGGGCGGATGATAACGCGCCGCGCGACATCGCGAGCACGAGCGACGCTGCGCGCGGATCCGCCCAAATGTCCTGGCCCGGCCCCGGGGGCCGTGCTAGCCCGCCGGATGCCGTCGCTCGAGCACGAAGCTCTGGTGGACATCGTACGGACGCACCCCGACCTCGTGCCCGAGCTGCTGCAGGCGCTCGGCGTCGCGGTCCCGACCTACCGCACGATCTCCGTGTCCGAGGCGAGCCTCGACCAGCTCACGCCCACGGAGTTTCGCGCCGACCTCGTCGTCGAGCTGCGCGACGGACCCGACGAGCCGCCGCGGCTGTCGGTCATCCTCGAGGTCCAGCTCGGCGTCGACGGCGACAAGCGCTTCAGCTGGCCCGCGTACCTGACCCTCGCGCGCGCGCGCCGGCGCTGCGACACCTGCGTGCTGGTGATGGCGCCGGACCCCGCGGTCGCGGCGTGGGCGAGCGAGCCGATCCGCGTCGGGCCCGGCAACGACGAGCTGCGCGTGCTGGTGCTCGGCCCGCGGGAGGTGCCGACGATCGTCGACCCGGCCGAGGCGGTCGCGCGCCCCGCCCTCGCGGTGCTCTCGGCGCTGGCCCACGGCAACGAGCCCGGGGGCGTCCCGGTGATTTGCGCCGCGCTGGAGGCGCTGGCCACGTTCGACAGCAAGCTGTCCCAGATCTATCTTCACCTCATCTACAAGACCCTCGATGCGCCGATGCGTCGCGCCCTGGAGACCCAGAAGATGCTCACCGACCGCCTCCCCGCCGACTGGAGATCCCCCGACCTCGACCGCCTGCTCGCCCGCCTCCGCGAGGAAGACGGCCACTCGGAGGCGTGGGCCGCGGCCCGGATGCTGCTCAAGCTCCTCGATCACAACGGCCTCGCCCTGACCGCGGAGCAGCGCGACACGATCGCTACCTGCCGCGACTTCGCGCAGTTCGACGTCTGGCTCGAGCGCGCGTTCACGGCGAAGACCGCCGCCGACGTGCTCGGCTGACGGTCGTCACTCTTCCTTCTTGTTGGCCTCGGCCTGGGCCTTGAGCTGCTTGAGCAGCTTCTCCTGCTCCTCGATGGTGTCGTCCTCGGCCATGCGCTTGTCGCCGGCGAGGGCGGCGGTGTCGACGTCGAACTTCTCGAAGCGCGCGAGCATCTGATAGATGGCGAGGCGGCTCGCGGGCGCGGGGCCCTCTGTATCGAACTCGTCGTCCTTCGCGGGGATGCGGATGTCGCCGCGTGCGCCCTCGATGATGCACTTGTGGGCGACCGAGAGGGCCTTCTCGGAGTCCCTGACGCGGGGGGTGATGCCGGCGAGCAGCTTGAAGGTCGAGCCGTAGCCGACGAGCATCGTGTCGAGCGCCGCGGTCGCGCCGCAGCTGGCGTAGAGCGGGTCGTACTTGTCGGGAACGATCGACGTGTTGGGGTCGACGCCGCCGTCGGGGCCCTTCTTGGAGAAGTCGCCGCCGGAGGTGGCGAGCATCTGGTAGTCGGTGAGGAGCTGGCGAAACAGCATCGAGTGGAGGAACGCGCGCTTGAGCTCGTTGCCGGACAGCTTCGGTGAGAACACGAAGGTCAGGTCGTTGTAGCCGCCGCCGAGGTCCTCGCGGAAGAAGCCGTAGCCGATCGCCTTGTCGGGCTTGACGCCGCGGGCCTTCTCCGGGATCTGCTGCGAGCCCTCGACCGCCCAGATCGTGTGGGTCTCGCCGAGGAACTCGACGCGGTCCTTGAGCTCCTTCATG
>Ga0075163_10012700_pt1 | contig 10967 bp, 8 predicted proteins | sample JI1023141ADNA_FD_71478 | JGI IMG/M metagenome (GOLD analysis project Ga0075163, IMG submission 71478) | Wastewater effluent complex algal communities from Wisconsin, to seasonally profile nutrient transformation and Carbon sequestration -... | ecosystem: Engineered > WWTP > Effluent > Algae...
CCGGCTTCCACCGCACCGGTGAAGCGCACCGGGCAGCTGGCGGCCTTGCCGGTGTCGGGGGCGAAGCGGCCGGCGGCGATCGGGCCGCGGATGTTGTCCAGGCCCGGCTTGATGTCGATGTTGGTCACGCGGAAGGGCGTGGCGGCGTGGGCGGCGCTGGCCGAGAGCACGGCGGCGGCTATGAGGGCGGCCATGGTGAAGGCCTGGCCGAGGGTGCGGGTGGTGCGGATGGTGTTGGTGGTGTTCATGATCGACTCCGTCATTGAGGGGGGTTGGTGGCTGTGCGGCGCGGCGGTTTAGGGTTGGCTGCGCTTCACAGGTCCTTAGACGGGTCGACTGGGCGAATTGGATGCTAGTACCAAAGGATTAGTGCCTGTTCACCCTACGGAAAGGCTCGCGTGACTCGACAAACGGGGGCGCGGGGGTGCAGGGGCGCGGCAGCGCAGGGACGCGCAGGCGCGGAACGGGACGGACCGCGGTGCGCAGCGTGAGGCCCCGCACCGCGGCCGCACGCCCGGATCAGGCGGAGGCGGTCAGTGCCTCGTCGAAGATCGCGACGGCCCGGGTCCAGCCGGCCGAGGCGTTGCGGATCTTGTGCGGAAAGCAGCTGATGAAAAAGCCGCTGGCCGGCAGCACCTCGAGGTTGTGCATCTTTTCGATATGGCAATAGCCGATGTCGCGGCCGGCCTTGTGGCCCTCCCAGATCAGCGAGGCGTCATGGGTCTCGCTGTATTTCTTGGCGGTGTGCACGAACGGCGCGTCCCAGCTCCAGGCATCGGTGCCGGTGAGCCGCACGCCGCGCTCCAGCAGGTACATGGTGGCCTCGTAGCCCATCCCGCAGCCGGCCGACACGAAGTCCGGATTGCCGTAGCGCGAGCCGGCCCGCGTATTCACCACCACAATCTCCAGCGGCTTGAGGGTGTGGCCGATCCGGGCAAGCTCGGCCTGCACGTCGGCCGCGGTCACGACATAGCCGTCGGCAAAATGGCGGAAGTCGAGTTTCACGCCCGGCTGGAAGCACCACTCCAGGGGCACTTCGTCGATCGCGATCGCTGGCTTCTTGTGGCCCAGCGCCTTGTCCATCGTCGAATGGAAATGCACCGGCGCATCGAGATGGGTTCCATTGTGCGTCGACAGGCTCACCCGCTCGACAGCCCAGCCCTCGCCATCGGGCAGGTCCTCCTTCTTCAGGCCGGGGAAAAACGGGGCGATCTGCTCGTAGGTGTGTTCGTGGGTGAAGTACTGGATCTTGGGCACCATCGAAGGCGGATCGCTCAACACGTCGTTCTCGAGGTAGATCGACAGATCGACGAACTTGCGGGGCATGCGGCTCTCCTGGGAGTGAACTCGGACCCGGCGATGTTGCCAGTGCCCGCGCCGGCCTGTCGATACACACCCGCTATACACACCCGCTTGCTCTTATAGTAGACAGCTCCACTTCTTCTGGTGTTTATAGTAGATTTCCCGGCACGGACCGAACGCAGCCGTCGATCGGCCACCCTCAGGAGACAGGCATGCCCCGCATCGAACGCGATCCCGCGAAGCTGTTCGCCGTCCCGCGCGTGAGCGCCGAAACGCGCCCCGACGGCGCACTGGTGCTGCGCTCTCCGGTGGCTCTGCAGCAGGCCGACCGCTGCGTCGGCGACTGGCTGGTCCGCTGGGCCGCCCAAGCACCCGAGCGCGTGTTCATCGCCGAGCGCGACGCGGCGGGCGGCTGGCGCCGCGTCACCTACGCCCAGGCGCTCGAGCAGGTGGAGCGGATCGCGGCCTGCCTGCTCGAGCTGGGCCTGTCGGAACAACGGCCGCTGGCGGTGCTGTCCGACAACAGCGTCGAGCATGCGCTGATGATGCTGGGCGCGATGCATGCCGGCGTGCCGTATGCCTCGGTGTCGCAGGCCTACTCGCTGATGTCGGCGGACCACGCCAAGCTCAAGGCGATCATCAGCCAGCTGACCCCGGGTCTGCTGTATGCGGCGCGTTCGCAAGCCTTCGCCGCCGCACTGGCCGCGCTGGCCGGCACGCACGACGCACCGGTCGTCGTCGGCTCGGGCGATCCGTCCACGCAGGCCCGCGCGCACGGACTGATCCCCTTCGAGAGCCTGGTCGCACCACGCGACGTCGCCTGCGCCCGGGCCGCTTTTGCGGCCGTCACGCCCCAGACCATCGCCAAGCTCCTGTTCACCTCCGGCTCGACCGGCCTGCCCAAGGGGGTGATCAACACCCACCGCATGCTGTGCACCAACCAGCAGGCCAAGGCCCAGCTGTGGCCGTTCCTGGGCGACACGCCGCCGGTGATCGTCGATTGGCTGCCGTGGAGCCACACCTTCGGCGGCAATCACAATTTCAACCTGGTGCTGCGCCACGGCGGCACGCTTTACATCGACGGCGGGCGCCCGGTGCCGGGCCTGTTCGAGACCAGCATCGGCAACCTGAAGGACCAGCCGCCCACGCTGTACTTCAACGTGCCGCGCGGCTTCGAGCTGCTGGTGGCCGCGCTGCGCCAGGATGAGCAACTGCGCGACACGTTCTTCTCGCGGCTGCAGGTGGCGTTCTATGCCGCGGCCGCGCTGCCCCAGCACCTCTGGGATGCGCTCAACGAGATGGCCATCGCAACCCTCGGGCAGCCGGTGGCGCTGGTCTCGGCCTGGGGCTCGACCGAGACGTCGCCCCTGGCAACCGACTGCCACTTCCAGGCGCCGCGCTCCGGCGTGATCGGCGTGCCCATCCCCGGCACCGAACTGAAGCTGGTGCCCAATGGCGACAAGCACGAGATCCGGGTGCGCGGCCCCAACATCATGCCGGGCTACTGGCGCAACCCGGAGCTGTCCGCCAAGGCCTTCGACGACGAAGGCTTCTATCTGATCGGCGACGCGGTGCGGCTGGCCGATCCGGCCGACCCGGCCCGCGGGCTGATCTTCGACGGCCGGGTGGCCGAGGACTTCAAGCTGTCCAGCGGCACCTGGGTCAACGTCGGCGGCCTGCGGCTGCGCGCGGTCGAATCGATGGCGCCGATCGCGCAGGACGTCGTGGTCTGCGGCCACGACCGTGGCGACATCCGGCTGCTGGTCTTCGTGAATGCCGTCGCGGCGCGCCAGTTCGCCGATTCTCCGGCCGACACCACGCCCGAGCAGGTGATCCAGGCGCCGGCCGTGCGCGCCCGGGTCGCGGCCGGCCTGGCGGCGTTGCGGGCGGCCGGCGGCGGTTCTTCGAGTTATGCGGTCGCCGCACTGCTGATGACCGAGCCGCCCGGCATCGATGCCGGCGAGATCACCGACAAGGCCTACGTCAACCAGCGCGCCGTGCTGACACGGCGGGCGGCGCTGGTGCGCCGGCTGTACGAGCAGCCGGCCGAGGGCGCCGACATCGTCACCGCCTGAGCGCCATGCCGCACTCCCTGGCCGACACCGATCTCTCGGCGCTGCTGGCCGGGCGCGTGCGCAGGCTGCGCGCAGGCCTGGGCCTGAGCCGGGCCGCCCTGGCCCAGGCCTCCGGCATTTCGCCGGCCTACCTGGCACGGCTGGAATCCGGGCAGGCCAATGTGTCGCTGGCGCTGCTGAGCCGTCTGGCCCGGGCGCTCGCCCAGACGCCGCATGGTCTGATCGCACCACCCCAGGACACAGGCTCCGGCATGAACGGCACACCCCCGGGCACGCCAGCGCCGGCGCCCGCCCATCCGCGCATCGCGCTGATCGGTCTGCGCGGCGCCGGCAAATCGACACTGGGCCGGCGTCTGGCCGAGCGGCTGGCCGTCCCGTTCATCGAATTGAACGCCGACATCGCCGCCGCGGGCGGGCTGAGCGTGCCCGAGATCTTCAATATGTACGGCGAGAAGGCCTTCCGTGCGCTGGAGCGGCGCTGCCTCGAGCAGATCGTGCTGCGCCACCCCCGGGTCGTGCTGGCCACCAGCGGCGGGGTGGTCGGCGATGCCGGCACCTTCGACACGCTGCGCGGCCAGTTCACCACGGTCTGGCTGCAGGCCAGCGCACAGGCGCACTTCGACCGGGTCCGCAAACAGCAGGACCATCGGATCGCGACACCGGCGCTGCGCCAGGCGGCCATGCAGGCCATCACCACGCTGCTCGCCGAGCGTGCGCCGGCCTATGGACGCGCCCACCTCGCGCTGGACACGACCGGCCTGGCGCCGGCGCGCGTGCTGGCCCGGCTGCTGGCGCTGCTGGAGGCCGGGCGCACGCACGGCTAATGGCCCGACGGACCGATGGGAAACACGCTGCGGCCGGCGCCGGCTCGGGCTATCGTATCGCTTCCGCTTCAAGGAGCCGAACCATGTCCGCACGTTCCCTTGCCCTGGCACTGTCCTGGCTCGCCGCGTGGGTCCTGTCGGGCGCCGCGCAGGCCGCAGCCCCGGTCGGACAGCCCGCCCCCGAACTCACCGGCCGGGACACCCGCGGCAATCTGGTGAAGCTGTCGGCGCTGCGCGGGCGCCACGTGGTGATCGAGTGGACCAATCCGAACTGCCCGTTCGTGCGCAAGCACTATGTGTCGGACAACCTGCCGGCGCTGCAGCGCGAGTTCACCGCCAGGGGCGTGGTCTGGCTGGCCGTGAACTCCACCCGCACCGACCATGTCGACTATCTCGCCCCCCCGCAGCTCGATACCTGGCTGACCCAGTCCCGCGCCGCGCCCAGCGCCCTGCTGATGGACGAAAACGGCAGTCAGGGCCGTCTCTGGGGCGCACGCACCACGCCCCACCTGTACATCGTCGATCCGAAGGGAACCGTGGTCTACGCAGGCGCCATCGACAGCCTGGCCTCGGCCAGCGCCGGCGACATTGCCCGCGCGACCAACCACGTGCGCGCGGGCCTGACCGAGTCGCTGGCCGGCAAAGCCGTCACCACGCCCTCGACCACGCCCTACGGCTGCTCGATCAAGTACGCCAGCGCAGCCGCCGGATAGCGCGGCCGGCAGCGCCGGTCACTCGTACACGGCAGGCCCCGTCACTCGTCCCTGGCTCGCCCCGTCATTCGTACCCGGCGCGCCAGCCGATCCACTCGCACACGCCGCGGCCCATCACCCACTCGAGGTCATTGCCGGACAGCCAGGGGAGTTCCTCGGTGAACATCGTCACGCACTGCCGGTAGCTGCAGGGCATGCGGGTGATGTCGGTGCCCCAGAAGAAGCGCTGCGGCCCGAAGGCATCGAAGATGCGATGCAGTCCGTCGTGCAGTCGCCGATACGGATAGGCATCGGTGGAGTAGCCGGGGGCCCCGGTGGCCTTGATCGCCACATTGGGCAGCCGCGCCAGCGCCAGCAGGTCATCGATGTGCTCGAAGGCGGCCTCGTCCCGGCCGTCGCGCACGAGCCCAAGATGGTCGACGATCAGGCGCAGCCGCGGATGCCGCTCGGCGATCACCTTGAAGTCGCGCAGGAAGCGTCCGGCCATCGTCGCCACCGGCAGGCCCAGCCGCTCGGCCTCGTCCCAGACCCAGTCCATGGTGCCGTCGATGTGCCAGGTCCGCTGCTCGGGCTTGAGCAGCGGATAGCGCAGGCCCATCATGCCCGAGCGGTTGCGCCAGCCCTTGAGCTGGGCCCGGCCCTCCGGACGATCGATCGGAACCTGTCCGAGCACGCAAAAGCGCTTGGGGTAGCGCCGCGCCGCGGCCTCGGCCTGCTCGTTGGCGTTCGGGTCCCAGCTGATCGGCGGGTGGATGACCGCGGCATCGATGCCGCCTTCGTCCATTTCGCGCAGCGCTTCTTCGGCGCTGAAGGACGTGATCTGGCGGTGCGGATGGCTCGGCATTCCGCTGGACCAGATGTGGATCTGAGCATCGACGATCTTCATGGCACGGCTCCAGCGAAGGGGAGCCTAGTATCTTGACCGGGCAACAGGCCGTCAACCCGCGCAGCGCACGCACAGGTTGTGCGGCACCATGTCGGCAACCCGCCACCCCCATCCACATCCAGGACCACCCGATGACCGACACCGTCGCATTCGAACGCAGCCACGACATCCTGATCGACGCCCCGCCGCAGGCGGTCTTCGACTATGTGAGCAACCCGAAGTCGTGGCCCGAATGGATCGCGGCCTCGCACGACATCGACTGCGAGAACCGGCCGCTGCGCCAGGGCGAAACCTTTCGCGAAAAATGGTTCACCCGCGAGGAAGTGCTGCTCGACTGGGCCGTGCTGGAATGCGATCCGCCACACCGCTGGGTGGCGCGCACCAACACGACCTTCATCGGCGAGATCATCGTCCAGTACACCTTCGAGCCAGCGGGCTCGGGCACGAAGTACACGCGCACCGTGCGCAATCCGGCGCGCCCCAAGGCGCCCACACCCGCGATGATCGAGCGCATCGACGCCGAGGCGGCCACGGCGCTGGCCAATATCAAGACGAATGTGGAACGGCGGATCGGCAGGTCCTGACGGCCGCCGCCTGGGCCCCTGAGCACAGCGGTACCGACGCGCTCGGCGCGGGCCTGCGGCTGCGGTTCTAGCGTCGCCCGCTCGCGGCGGCTCCTCCAGGCGTCAAAGAGCCGCTTCCTTCTTCAGCCCCAGGATGGCCGATCCGACCGCGCTCGATGCCGCCGCATAGCGGGTGCCGCCATCGAGCATCTGCGACGCCTTCGTGTAGTCGCCCCGGTTGATCGTCGCGGCGACCGCGCCCGCCTCCTGGTGGAAGACGGCATGCCGCTGGCAGCATTCGGCGTAGCTCTTCAGTCCGCCATACTTCGTGCGCGCTTCGCCATGCAGCCACTTGCCCAGCGCGCACGCCTTGTCGGTCGTGATGACGTTCACGTCCAGCTGTTCCTGCTTGGCGATCGCGAGCCGCAGTTTGACCTTCCAATCGGCGTGCGCCTGGGAAGCTTGAGAGAGATCCATGAATGAGGCTCCGATCCGAATCAAAGGCGGCGCGCCATCGCATCCGCTCTCTGTGTCGTATCGGCCCTCACACAGCGCCCTTGAGCCCAATCCGGCCGGGCGGGCGACCAGACCACCCTGACCGGTCTTGTCAGCCCAGCGCGCTGCCCAGCGAGCGGCGCAGCTCTTCCTCTTCGCGGCCCGCGCGATGCGCGTAGTCCTTGAGCTGATCCTCGCCGATGCGCCCGACATTGAAGTACTCGGCCTGGGCATGCGACAGATAAAAGCCGCTGACGCTGGCCGCCGGTGACATCGCGTAGCTTTCGGTCAGCTGCATGCCGATTTCGTCGCAGCGCATCTGCTCGAACATCGCCCGCTTCACGGTGTGCTCGGGGCAGGCCGGGTAGCCGGGGGCCGGCCGGATGCCGCGGTACTTTTCGGCGATCAGGTCTTCGACGCCCAGCTGCTCCTGCGGCGCATAACCCCACAGGTCCTTGCGCACGCGCTCGTGCAGGCACTCTGCAAAGGCCTCGGCCAGCCGGTCGGCGATCGCCTTGAGCATGATCGACGAATAATCGTCGAGCAGGTCGGCAAACTCCTTTTCCTTGCGCTCGACGCCGATGCCGGTGGTCACCGCGAACATCCCGATGTAGTCGGCAATGCCCGAGGGCACACCATCGATCGTCTTGGGCGCGATGAAGTCGGCCAGGCATTTGTTGTCGACCCCCTCGCGCTTGGCCACCTGCTGGCGCAGGTTGTGCCAGGTGAAGGCCACTTCGCGGCGCGAGTCGTCGGTATAGACCTCGATGTCGTCGTCATGGACGGCATTGGCCGGCAGGAAGGCCACCACCGCGTTGGCCGTGATCCAGCGGCCGTCGATGACACGCTTGAGCATGGCCCGGCCGTCGGAATACACCCGCCGGGCCGACTCGCCCACCACTTCGTCGTTCAGGATGCCCGGAAACGCGCCGTGCAGGTCCCAGGTCTGGAAGAACGGGCCCCAGTCGATGTAGCGGGCGATCTCGGCCAGGTCGAAGTTGCGGAACAGCCGACGGCCGATGAAGCGCGGCTTGGGCGGATGGTAGTTGACCAGCGGATGGGGCGGCTCGCCCGGGTGGTCGTCGGCGGGCATCCGCCAGGCGAGCGCGGGCTTGTTGGCGCGGGCCTGCGCCAGACTCACCAGCTCCGGCCCCTTCTTGGCGGCGTGCTGGCCGCGCACCCGGTCGTAGTCGGTGAGCAGATCGCTGACGAACTTCGAGCGCGAATCCGGCGAAATCAGCTGCTGGGCGACCGGCACCGAGCGCGAGGCATCGGCCACGTACACCACCGGGCCCGAATAATGGGGCGCGATCTTGACCGCGGTGTGCACCCGCGACGTGGTGGCTCCGCCGATCAGCAGCGGGATCTTGCGCAGGCGGAAGTACTCGTCGCGCTCCATCTCGCGCGCGACGTACTGCATCTCTTCCAGCGACGGCGTGATCAGTCCCGACAGGCCGATGATGTCGGCGCCCTCGACTTTGGCGCGCGCCAGGATGTCGGAACAGGGCACCATCACGCCCATGTTCACGACCTCGAAGTTGTTGCACTGGAGCACGACGGTGACGATGTTCTTGCCGATGTCGTGCACATCGCCCTTGACCGTGGCGATCACGATCTTGCCGCGCGCCGACACGTCGCCGCCCTGCGCGGCGATGGCGAGCTTCTCGGCCTCGATGTGCGGGATCAGGTGCGCCACCGCCTGCTTCATCACGCGTGCGCTCTTGACCACCTGCGGCAGGAACATCTTGCCCGCGCCGAACAGGTCGCCGACGATGTTCATGCCGTCCATCAGCGGGCCCTCGATCACCTCGATGGGCCGTCCGCCGCGCGCCGAGATGGTCTGCCAGAGCTCTTCGGTGTCCTGCACCACGAAGGTCGTGATGCCGTGGATCATCGCGTGCGCCAGGCGCCGCTCGACGGTGACCGGCGCCTCGGGCGTGCCGCGCCAGTCGAGGTTCTCTTCGCGGCGCGCGCCGCCCGCCTTCAGCGTGGCGGCAAATTCGATCAGGCGCTCGGTGGCGCTCTTGCCGCGCTCCGGCGAGTCGGCCGGCAGATCGGCCGGCAGGCTGGGCGACCGATGCAGCACGATGTCCTCGACCAGGGTGCGAAGCTCGGGGGCGAGTTCGTCGTACACGCCGACCATGCCGGCGTTCACGATGCCCATCGTGAGCCCGGCGCGGATCGCGTGGTACAGGAAAACCGTGTGGATGGCCTCGCGCGCCGGGTCGTTGCCCCGGAACGAGAAGCTCACATTGGACACCCCGCCCGAGACCTTCGCGCCGGGCAGGTTGGCGCGGATCCAGGCCGTGGCCTCGATGAAATCGACCGCGTAGTGATCGTGCTCCTCGATGCCGGTGGCGATCGCGAAGATGTTCGGGTCGAAGACGATATCTTCGGCCGGGAATCCCACCTGCTCGACCAGCAGCCGGTAGGCGCGCTCGCAGATCGAAATCTTGCGCTCGTAGGTGTCGGCCTGGCCCTGCTCGTCGAAGGCCATCACGATCACCGCCGCGCCATAGCGGCGCACCAGTTCGGCCTGGCGCAGGAACTCGGCCTCGCCTTCCTTCATCGAGATGGAATTGACGATGCCCTTGCCCTGCACACACTTGAGGCCGGCCTCGATCACGCTCCATTTGGAGCTGTCGATCATGATCGGCACCCGCGCGATGTCGGGCTCGGAGGCCAGCAGGTTCAGGAAGCGCGACATGGCGGCGGCGGAATCCAGCATCGCCTCGTCCATGTTGATGTCGATGACCTGCGCCCCGTTCTCGACCTGCTGGCGGGCCACCGCCAGGGCCTCGTCGAACTGGCCGGCCAGGATCATCCGGGCGAACGCCTTGCTGCCGGTCACGTTGGTGCGTTCGCCCACATTGACGAACAGCGAGCTGTCGTCGATGTTGAAGGGCTCCAGGCCCGACAGGCGCATCGCCGGGGCGATCTGCGGCACGGTGCGCGGCACGAGCGGCGCCACTTCGCGCGCGATGGCCGCGATGTGCTCGGGCGTGGTGCCGCAGCAGCCGCCCGCGACATTGACGAAACCCGCCCGCGCGAACTCGCCCAGCAGCGACGAGGTCACGTCCGGGGTTTCGTCGAACCCGGTGTCGCTCATCGGATTGGGCAGGCCGGCGTTGGGGTACACGCACAGGAAGGTGTCGGCCTTGCGGGACAGCTCTTCGATGTACGGGCGCATCAGCGCCGCACCCAGCGCGCAGTTCAGGCCGACGGTGAGCGGCCGGGCGTGGCGGACCGAATTCCAGAAGGCCTCGACCGTCTGGCCCGACAGGATTCGGCCCGAGGCGTCGGTGACGGTGCCCGAGATCATCAGCGGCAGACGGTGCAGGCCGGCGGCCTCGCGTTCGGCCATGATCTCGTCGATCGCGAACAGCGCCGCCTTGGCGTTCAGGGTGTCGAAGATGGTCTCGACCAGCAGCAGATCGGCTCCGCCCTCGATCAGCGCACGGGTCTGCTCGGCATAGGCCGCCCGCAACTCGTCGAAGGTGACGTTGCGCGCGCCCGGGTCGTTCACGTCCGGCGAGATCGACGCGGTCTTGGGCTGCGGGCCCAGCGCCCCGGCCACGAAGCGTGGCCGGTCCGGCGTGCTGAACTTGTCGCAGGCCGCGCGTGCCAGCCGTGCCGATGCCCGATTCATGTCGGCGGCCAGATGCGCCAGGTGATAGTCGCCCTGAGCAATAGTGGTCGCACCGAAGGTGTTGGTCTCGATGATGTCCGAGCCCGCCGCCAGGTAGGCTTCGTGGATCTCGGCGATCACCTGCGGCTGGGTCAGCGAGAGCAGTTCGTTGTTGCCCTTCACGTCGTGCGCGAAGTCGGCCAGCTGCTCGCCGCGGTATTGCTCCTCGGACAGCTTGTAGCGCTGGATCATCGTGCCCATCGCGCCGTCCAGGATCAGGATGCGGCGCGCGAGCAGATCGCGCAGCGAGGCTTCGAGCGGCGAGACCGGGCTCTGCCGAGGGGTGAAGGCGCGGGGGGTGAGGGCAGCAGGTTTCATCAGCCGATTTTAGCGGGCGGACCGTCGGACCCGGGGGAAGTCCCCGGCCAGCGGCGGATTTGAGGGGGCGGACAGTTCCCCGCCCTGTTGCCGCGGCGCCGCG
>Ga0075163_10012701_pt1 | contig 10966 bp, 8 predicted proteins | sample JI1023141ADNA_FD_71478 | JGI IMG/M metagenome (GOLD analysis project Ga0075163, IMG submission 71478) | Wastewater effluent complex algal communities from Wisconsin, to seasonally profile nutrient transformation and Carbon sequestration -... | ecosystem: Engineered > WWTP > Effluent > Algae...
CGGTCACCTGCGTGGTGAAGAGCGGGTCGAGCTCGCCCAGCCCGACCTTCTTCCAGCGCCCTTTCCAGGACTCGCAGCGAAACGATGCCGCGCCCTTGACCTTGGAGCTCTCCACCACGGCGTGAGGGCAGAAGGATACGTCGACCGGGGCGCTGACCACGCCGCGCGGCGTGGGGGTGCGCGCCGTCTTGCCGGCGTCGCCCACCCCGGTGGCCGTCGCCGGGCTCGCCATGAGGCCCGCGATGCGCTTGGGGTCGGCGACGAACGGCTTGTCGTCGATGCCATCGCCGACGATGGCGATGCGGGCGGCGCCGAGGCGCGTGGTGGTGCGGGTGACCTTTCCGGAACCGATGTCGTCGTTCTCGGCGATGTCCACGTCGAAGATCTCGAGCTCGAGATCCTCGAGCGAGAGGGGAAGGTTCGTGAACGTGCAATGGTAGGCGTCGCGGCACTTGGGAACGCGCACGTCGTCCATCGACGATCCGGAAGGGAAGCACTGCGTCTCGCCGTCGTTGGTCGCGCAGAGCGCGATATCGGGCGGCCCACTACCCACGTCCCAGGGCCGTCCGTCCTTCTTCTTCCGGTCCACGTCCACGCGCACCGAGAGCGTGCCGGGCTTCGCCGCCAGGTCTGCATCGGCGGACCCGACGCCATCGGTGCCGGTGGGCTCCGCGCCGGTTCGCTTCGGTCGCTTTCCGCAACCCTCGGCGCCGACCAGGGCGAGGAGCGCGAGGGCGCCTGTGGCAAAATGCACCCAACGTGGGATAGAGCGATGCGTCATCAGCGGAGGTTCCTGGGCCACCAGAGCGACGGGAGAGGGTCGCGACGGGGAGCGGCCTCATGCTACGCTCGAGAGTTGCGCGTCTTCCCTGCCTCGCCCAAGGATCGTGCAGATTGGTCCGCGCGCCCCACTGCGCGACGGGCCCGACACCGGAAATGAAGGACATCTCCCCCCTCCACGAGTTCGTCAGCGCGCGGATCGTCTACCAGAACGCGTACTTCGTGGTTCGCGCCGAGGGCGACTGCGTGCTCGTCGAGCGCACGGATCGCGCGTTCGAGAATCCGTCGGTGGTGCTCCTGGAGTTCCAAGCCATGCTCAAGAGCATCGCCCAGGTGGACCGCACGCGCTCGCGCCTCATCGTCGACGTGCGGCGCCCGCCGGGCATCTCGTCGGAGGCGATGGAGATCGCCATGCGCGAAGCCCGCATGCAGATGATGGCCGGCTTCAAGAAGCTGGCGGTGCTGGTGCGGAGCCCGGTGGGCCGCTTGCACGTGAAGCGCCACCTGCGGGAGGACGCCCTGACGGACCCGCGACGCACGAAGGCGGCCGATGCCTTCGACAGCGAGATCGAAGCGGACCTCTTCATGCGCAGCCGCCCCTGACGTCCGGTGCTCGGGCCGACGCGCGGGCCTGTTTTCCTTGGCGCTGGTGCGTGGTTCCGCTACGGAAGAGGCGTGAGCGAACTCCGCGGAGCCTTTCAGGACGCGTTGCGCGGGGTCCTTCGCGAGATGCCGACCCCCGAGCTCACGCGCGGTCGACGCTACGCCGCCGAAGGGCGGGTTCGCATCGCCAGCTATCGCGACGGTCTGGTCCGCGCCACGGTGCGCGGCTCGGCCCCGTACCAGGTGGTGCTGCACCTCTTCGGAAAGACCGTTCGCGATCAATGCGAGTGTCAGGCGTGGCATCGGGAAGGCCTGTGCAAGCACGTGGTGGCCACCGCCACGGTGTTCCTCGAGGACGCTGACCTCGAGGAGAGCGCCGCCACCCCGGCCGCGCAGACGCCGGCCCAGCAAGCGGCCAGGTTCGAGCATGCGGCCGCCTTCGACGTCGTCGCACGCCTGGAGCTGTACTGCGGGCGCGCGCTGCCGGCGGCCACCCCGGGGACGACCTTCGGTCAGTGGCAGCGCAACGTCGTCGCCCTGCGCCAGGAGACGCGCGGGTTGGTCGCTGCGGTCCTCGAACGATACCTGCCGGAGGTGGAAGCGGCACGCCAAGCGCTCCTCGCCTTTCAGGTCGACAGCGGCGAGACGCTGCTGCGTGCGTTGGCCGATGCCTACGCCTTCGCGGCCTCTTCGCTCGCGCGACATGCGATGCCCCTGCCCGACGACGCGCGGTTCGCCGGCTGGGACCACGCGTTCGATGCGGCCACGGGAACGATCACCGTCGCCCCGCAGCTCGCACGGCGTTCGCTGCCGGCGCTTCGCATCACCATCGCGCCGGATCCCGACGCGCCGTCTCCGATCGTCCACTGGACGCAGCCGCACGCCGTGGACGCCGCCGAGCTGGGCGCCTTGCGATCGCTGGTGCGCACGCTGGCCGACCCGAGCGCGCCGCTCACCGCCGAGCTCACCCAGCACCTGGCGCGCGCCCGCTGGGAGCACCTGCTCGATCGCGTGACCGGCAAGCCGGTGGCGCCGCAGAGCATGGCGGAGCTGGGTTTCGTGGTCATCCCCGTGGGCCGCAGCGCACGGATCTCCCTGGTGGTGAGAAGTGGCCGCGGCAAAGCAGCGCGATGGCGCGCCATTCGGCTCTCGGCGCTCCTCGACGGAACCCTCTCCGCCTCGCCCCTGGAGCGCGAGATCGGCGGCTTCGTGGTGTCGCAGGCGGCGCGCGGCAACGAGGTGTACGTCGACCTGGGCTCACCGCTGGGGTTCGCCACACTCGAGCGCATCGGCCAGCATCCACGGGTGTTCGGCGACAGCGAGGGCAGCACGACGCTGCGCATCCTCACCGGCAACGTCACGCTGGAGCTGGCGCACACGGTGAACGCCGTGGCCCGGGCGCGCTTCGTGGTGGCGGGCCATGCGGTGCCCATGGAGGCGCTGGAGCCGGTGGCGCGATCACAGAGCGCCCACCTGGCGTTCGCCGTGGGCGACGTGCTGGTGGCCGGCCAGCTCGCGTCGGGCCTCCGCCCGTGGGTGAAGACCGCGCTCGATCTGGGCCCCGCAGCGCTGGAGTTCCCCGATGCCGCGCTGCCTCGGTTGCGCGCGGCGCTCCTTCCGCTGGTGCCCGGAGGGCTGGCGCGCATTCCCTCGTCGGTGCTGGGTACCGAAATCGCCGCCCAGCCGCGGGCGGCCCTGGCCATCGATTGGGCCCCGACCACCAGCGTGGAGCTCATGGTCGAGGTCGCGCCGGGCGCACCGTTGCTGCGCGCCGGAGAGGGCCCGCCGCTCTTGACCTTCACCCGCGACGGCGTGGCGCTGTTCGTGAAGCGCGCCCTGGCACAGGAGGAAGCCTGCCTCGCGCCACTCCGCGCCGGGCTCCGGGCATGGGTGGAATGGGAAGACGCCACTGGGGGCGCCACCGGCACCACCGTGGGGCTCGAAGCAACGCTGGCGCTCCTCGACTTCGCCGACACCAATCCCCTCGAGATCCGCATCGAGATGCGCAGCGGCATGCGCCCTACCACCGTCAAGTGGGAGCGGGCCGAAGCCCAGCTCTCCGTCGACCGCTCGCAGCAGTGGTTCGCACTCCGGGCCTCGGTGGGCGCCGCCGGCTCCCGCACCAAGGTGCCACTCGGCGACATCCTGCAGGCCATTCGCGACGCCCAGCGCTACGTGCCCATGGGCGATTCGCGATACCTGGAGCTCACCAGCGAGGTCCGCGAAGCGCTCCTGCCCATGGCCTTCGCGGCAGTGGAAGACGACGCGCCTGGGGAAGAGGGCGCGCCGATTCGCCTCCACGAAGGCTTCGGGTCGGCGCTGGTGGCGGCCCGCGCCTACTTCGGCGCGCTCGAGGGAGGCGTCGACATCGATGCCATCGAGGCGCGCTTCGGCAAGCGCAAGCGGGTGCGGAGCCCCGCCAAGATCGAACGCGGCGAGCTCCGCGACTACCAACGCGACGGCGTGGGGTGGATGCAGAGCCTGGCCACCTGGGCCCCGGGCTGCGTGCTCGCCGACGACATGGGCCTCGGGAAGACCGTGCAGACTGCAGCGGTCCTGCTGGCGCGAAAGAAGCTGGGGCCGGCGCTGGTGGTGGCGCCGGCCTCGGTGTCGTTCAACTGGAAGGCGGAGCTCTCGCGGTTCGCGCCGAGCCTGCGGGTGCACTGGTTCAACGAAGACCGCGAGCTGGCCATCCCCGAGCTCGGCGCCGGCGACGTGGTGGTGGTGTCCTACGGTCTGGTGCAAAAGCGGGCCAAGAGCTTCGCGCGGCAGTGGCCCACCTTGGTGCTCGACGAGGTGCAGTACCTGAAGAACCACCTGGCCAAGCGCAGCACCGCCATCCGCGATCTCTCGCGAGACTTCACCATCGCCCTCAGCGGAACGCCCATGGAGAACCACCTGGGCGAGCTGTGGAGCGTGGTGAACCTGGTGTTCCCGGGCCTCCTGGGGAGCGAGCCGAGCTTTCGCGCGCGCTTCCGCCAGACCATCGAGGGCCACGATAGCGCGCCGTCGCTGGGTGCGCTGAACCTCCTCTTGCGCCCCTTCTTGCTGCGGCGCACCCGGGCCGAGGTGTTGGCGGAGCTGCCGCCGCGGCAGGACATCGTGGAGTACGTCGACCTCGATGCGGAGGAGACCCGCCGCTACGAGAACTTCCGCCACGCGTGCGAGATGCAGTTCTCGAAGAAGGACCGCCGCGTCACCAGCGCCCAGCAGAAGATCCAGATCCTCGCCGCGCTCACCCGGCTGCGGCAGCTGGCTTGCCATCCGGGTCTGGTCGATGCCTCGTTCACCGGCGAGTCGTCCAAGTTGAAGCGCCTGCGCACGCTCTGCCTGGAGCTCCGCGACCAGCGGGCCGCTGCGCTGATCTTCAGCCAGTTCACCACGCTCCTGGGGCGCGCTCGGGCCGACCTCGAGCATGCGGGCCTCCGGGTTGGGTACCTCGACGGGGCGACGCCGCTCGGGGAAAGGAGGCGGCTGGTCGACGCCTTCCAGGCCGGCGCATTCGATGTATTCTGCATCTCCCTCACCGCGGGCGGCACCGGCCTCAACTTGACCCGCGCCAGCTACGTGGTGCACCTCGACCCCTGGTGGAACCCCGCTGTGGAAGAGCAGGCCAACGCCCGCGCCCACCGGATGGGTCAGGATCGAGCGGTGACGGCGTATCGCATCGTAGCCCGCGGCACCATCGAGGAGGGCATCCTCTCGCTCCACGCGCGCAAGCGCGATCTGGTGGCATCGGTGCTCGACGGAAAGTCCACCACCACCCCGCTGGCGCCGGAGGAGCTGCTCGATCTGTTGCGCTTCCGCGAAACGCTGGACGGTTCATGAGCCACCACTGGCGCTTCTGGCTCGTCTCCGGGGCACTGAGCGTCGTGCTCTTCGTGGGCGGCACGCTCCTGGCCCGCCGAATGCTCATCCGCGCGCCGGCGGACTTCTTGTGGCGAACGCCCTCTCGCAGGCGGCGCGTCGTCCGCACCATCCTGGGCGTGCTGGTGGTGCTGGTGGGCGTCGCGCTGCTGTTCCTGCCCGGGCCGGGCATCGTCTTCATCGTGCTGGGCATCGCGTCGTTCGAGTCGCCGCTCCGCAAGCGCGTGCTCACCGCCGCCTTCTCGCGGCCATGGATCCTCAAGGAGGCCAACGCGCTCCGGATGCGCCACGGCCGTCCGCCCCTCGAGTCCGGGCCCACCGACGAGGTTCGCGCCTCCGGAGAGCTTCGCGCCGCAGGCCAGACGGATTCGTCACCGCGCATGTAGGACAACCTGCCCTCGCCTTCGGTGGGCGCGGTCGTCGGCGGTATTGACTCGGGCGTGCCGAGCCTCTACTGCCGTCCGGAGATGGGCTGGTACGACGTCTTCTCGTGCTTCTACGACCAAACGCTCACGAGCCTCTACGCAGATGCCCGGCGCGAAGCGTGCCTTGCGCTCGATCCGCAGCCGAACGACACGGTGCTCGACCTGCCCTGTGGCACCGGTCAGAGCTTCGACGTGCTGGCACCGGCGCTCGCCGATGGGGGCCACCTGGTGGGCGTCGACCTCAGCGACGGTATGCTCCGTCGGGCAAAGGAGCGCATCGCGCGCAACGGGTGGACGCACGTGCAGGCGATGCAAGCCGACGTGCTATCGCTGGAGCGCGCCAGCCTCGAGACGGTGGCGCCGCGGGTCGACGCGCTGCACGTGTTCCTCGGGCTCTCGGCTTTTCCCGACTGGGAGAACGCCTTTCGTCACGCATGGGACCTACTGGTTCCCGGCGGCCGATGCGTGGTGGTCGATGTGTACTCGGCGTCGCCCGGAGTACAAGGGCACATGGTGAATGCCGTGGCGCGCGCAGACATTCGCCGACGCTTCTGGGAGCCGCTCGAGAACGTGGCCGAGGACTACAGCCGATGCGAGCTTCCCTCGCTGCCGGACCACGGCGGCCAGCTCTATTTGGCGCGCGGCAGGAAGCCCGCTCGTTCGGCCACCGCCACCGGGTCCTGAACGTAGAAGGCCACGAGCTGCTCGTAGAGCTCGGGATGTCGCTTCTTCAGCGAAGCCGGCCGCTCGAAGAACATCTCGGTAGCCACCGCAAAGAACTCCGGAGGGCTGGTGGCCGCATACGCGTCGATGTCCGAAGGCTTGCCGCGATGGATCTCGTCGGTGAGCTCCGCGAACTCGGTCCCCAGCACCTCGGCCCAGCGCGAGTACCGAGCGCGCGAGCCGAGATCGGGCGCCCCATCGACGGCGCCGTCCTCGGCGTCGAGCTGGTGGGCGAACTCGTGCAGTACGACGTTGTGCCCGTCGCCCATGAAATGCGCGCCGCGAAGCACGTGATCCCAGGCGAGGATCACCGAGCCGCGGCTCCACGACTCACCGAGGCGCACCTCGTCGGACTCGAGCACCAGGGCCCCGTCGCGATGCTGGCCGGTGGCGCGGTAGGCATGCGGATACACCAGGATGGTGTCGAGGTCGGGGTAGAGATCCGTCTTGCGGTGGAGGAGCAATAGGCAAGCCTGCGCCGCGATGGTGACGCGCATCTCGTCGTCCACCACGAGCCCACCGCACCCCTCGAAGGACTTCTCGGCCAGGAACACCTGCACCAGCCCCTGGAGCTCCGCGGTGTCTTCCTCGGATAGCCCGCGCACGTAGGGCACGTTCTCCGTCACCATCGCCCACAGCTCGGGCGAGAACGGCTTCTCGCGGAGCTCCGCGCGGCGCCTTTTTTTCCAGAAGTCGAACATGCGCACGAGCTTAGGCGCCCGGCGGCAAATTCGCACCGATTCCGCGCTATGCTCCGCCGCCGATGCCTCCCAAAGTCTCCGTGGTGGACCCGGTTCTGGGTCCCCTCACCGACGATCTGCTGACCCGAGACTTCCGGGTCTTCCAGCGCCGGCATGGTCACCGCTTCTCGGTGGACGACGTGGCCACCGCGTTCGTCGCGGCGCGCGAGGCACCGGCCGCCGATCGCATCCTGGACCTTGGCTGTGGTCTGGGGTCGGTGCTCTTGCACATGGCGTGGACGCACCCGCACGCCACGCTCGTGGGCATCGAAGCGCAGGAGGTCTCGTTCGCGCTCCTCGGGCGCAACGTCGCGCGCAACGCGCTCGACGCCCGCGTGACGGTGCATCACGGCGATCTCCGCGACCCGGCGAGCGTGGCGAAGCTCGGCCGCGACTACCCGCTCGTCACCGGCACACCGCCGTACTTTCCTCCGGACGCCGCGTTGGACGCGGAAGACCCGCAGCGAGCCTATGCGCGCATCGAGTACCGTGGCGGTGTGGAGGCCTACATGAAAACCGCGGCTCCGCTCTTGGCAGAAGGCGGGGCGCTGGTGCTGTGCGGCGACGCGCGGGCCGAGCATCGGGTGGCGGCAGCGCTGGGCGATCTCGGCTTGCGACTCCATGCGCGCACCACCGTGATTCCGCGCGAGGGTCGGGAGCCGCTCTTCGCGGTCTGGACCCTGCGCCGATCGTCGTCCGCGGGAGCAGAGCCGCCGAACATGGAGGCCTCGACGCTGACGCTCCGCGACGCCGAAGGCCGTACCGCCGAGGGAGCGCAGACCTTGCGCGCCTTCTCGGGTTTTTCCCCGACGCGGTGAGCATGTCACCCGTTTGCGCCCTTCGCAGATGGCCGCGTTCTGGTTAAAAGTGGTCTCATGCGCTTCCTCGCCACCTCGGGCTCTCTCTTCCTCCTCCTCGCCGCGTGTGTCGGAGACACCGCCACGCCCAACAGCAGCTCCAGCAGCGGCGGCGCCGCAAACGACGCCGCGCCCGGCGTCGACGCCGACGCGCCGAAGGACGGCGGCACCACGCAGGACGCCACCGCGGACGCCGGGCCCCTGCCCATCGCGCCGCCATTGGTTGGCCCCAAGGTGTGGCTCGATGCGCGCAAGGTGCCCGCCGCGACCCCGGCAACCAAGACGTGGAAAGACGAATCGGGCAACGGCAACGACGCCACCGGCGGCGTCGCGCTGTCGGTCGAGCCTGCGATGATCAACGGCCGGCCCGCGATGTACCTTCCGGGCGAGCAAGCGCAAGCGCTCCAGGTGGCGGCCGCGGCCTTCGACTTCAACGTGAGCCCCGGCTTCGTGGTGGCGATCGTCGCCAAAACGAAGATGCCGGCCGCCGCGCGCACCGCGCAAGCCGTGCTCTTCGACCGCACCAAGACCACCGGCGTGTTCCCCGGCATCCTGCGCTACGGCAGCGCGATGTACCTGGACTCGGCGCTGACGAAGAACAGCGCGTTCGCGTACACGACCCTCTCGAGCAGCCAGGTCACCACCACCGCCGAGCTCACCACCGACGTCTTCGCGCCCCACGTGTACGTGTACCGCATCGCCAACGCGAAGATCGACACCTGGGTCGACGGCAAGAGCAACGTGGGAGCGGCAACGGTGGCAGCCAACGACTTCTCGACGGCGAACTCCGCGCCGCTCGCCCTCTTCGGGTACGTGACCACCGACAACGCGCAGTTCACGTACAACGGCCACGTCGGCGAAGTCCTGGTCTACAACCGCACCGTGAGCGACGCGGAAGTGACCACCCTCACCACCAAGCTCCGGGGCGAGTGGGGCATTCCCTGACCGACGGAACAGAGCACGCAATCGATTCGGACCACGCAAGGATTGCAGGGCGGCGCACGACAAGCTCGACCACAGCCGGGTAAGTTCGCGGGCTCCGTCCTTGCAGGACGCCGTCCACCATGACGGCAACCCCCACCACCGCGGTGGCCTCTCCTGCGCCTCCGAAGAAGCGCCTCCATCACCGAAGCTACCGCTGGCTGATCTGGCTCGTCGCGTTCATCGCCGTGGCCGTGGGCGCCTGGCGATACCTGCGCGCCCGCGGCGACGCGCCCGTCTCCGTGCAGACCATCGGGGTGCAACGCGGGTCGGTGCGCGACTTCGTCTCCAGCGTCGCGGCCGGTCGGGTGGCAGCCAAGCAAGAGGCCACCGTGCGCGCGGAGATCGCCGGTACCGTCAGCGTCATTCATCGTCGGCGCGGCGACACGGTCCGCGTCGGTGAGCCCCTCTTCGAATACGGCGCGGTGGATCTCACGGAGCGCGTGCGGCTCGCCAGCACCGCGGTGGTCATGGCGCAAGCCCAGGTGAAGCAAGCGGAGCAGAACGCCGCGGTCACCGAGACCAACCTCGCACGGGCCCGGCGGCTCCTGGAATCCAAGTCCATCGCGAGCGCCGAGGTGGAGACGCTCGAAGGCCAGAGCCTGGTCATGCAGCGGACCATCGAGGCCGCGCGCGCCGCCGTGAAGCAAGCGCAGGCCAACGTGGAGATCGCCCGCACCGCCGCGGGAAAGTCGGTGGTGCGCGCACCCTTTTCGGGCACCGTGCTCGACGTGAAGATCGAAGTGGGCGAGGCCACGACGCCGGGGACGCCGGTGGTGCTCCTGGCCGACGCTTCGGCGCTCCACGTGGACGCCGAGGTGGACGAGGCGGACCTTGCGCGCATCAAGGAGGGCATGCCCACCGACGTCACCTTCGACGCGCTTCCGGGTGAGCGCATTCGCGGCAAGGTCACCACCATCGCCCCCAGCGTGGCGCGCGACGCTCGCGGCGGCCGCAGCATCGCCGTCGACGTGGAGCTTCCGCTCGATCCTCGCCTTCGCGTGGGAATGAGCGCGGACGTGGACATCATCGTGGCGGTGCACGAAGGCAGCCTTTGGGTGCCCCCGAACGCAGTGATCGGCCGCGGCGCAGAGCGTGCGGTATACGTGGTCCAGGGCGGTGTCGCCAAGAAGCGGTCCATCGACGTCGGCATCTCGACCTGGGAAGCGGTGGAGATCAAGTCGGGCGTCACGGAGGCCGACATGGTGGTGGTCACGCTCTCGGCGGCCAAGCTGGGCGATGGGGTGAAGGTCCAGGTCGTCCCCGGAGCACCCAAATGAACGCCACGGCCACGGCGCTGGCGCCCGAGCCGCTCATCGAGGTCCGCGACGTGGTGCGCGAGTTCATGGTGGGCGAGGCGCCGCTCCAGGTGCTGAAAGGCATTCGCTTCGACATCGGGCGCGGCGAGTTCGTATCGATCATCGGGCCCTCCGGCTCCGGCAAGAGCACGCTCATGTACCAGCTCGGGTGCCTCGATACGCCCACCTCGGGAACGGTCCGTCTGGCGGGGAACGACGTGATCGATCTGGACGACGCGGACCTCGCAGCGCTGCGCAATCGCTTCATCGGCTTCGTCTTCCAGTCGTTCAACTTGCTGGCGCGCACGACCGCGGTGGACAACGTGGCCTTGCCGCTGCGCTACGCCGACGTGGGCTTCGCCGAGCGACGGAGGCGGGCGCGAGCGGCGCTCGAGCGGGTCGGGCTCACCTCCCGCGCGGAACATACGCCGGAGCGTCTGAGCGGCGGGGAGCGCCAGCGCGTGGCCATCGCCCGGGCCATCGTCACCGCTCCCGAGCTCTTGCTCTGCGACGAGCCCACCGGAAACCTGGACCAGAAGGTGGGCCGGGAGATCATCGACCTCTTTCAGGGCCTCAACCGCGAGACCGGTACCACCGTGGTGATCGTCACCCACGACATGAGCATCGCGCGCCGAAGCCCGCGGGTCATCCGGGTGGTGGACGGCCTCCTGGAATACGACGGACCGCCCCAC
>Ga0075163_10012703_pt1 | contig 10966 bp, 9 predicted proteins | sample JI1023141ADNA_FD_71478 | JGI IMG/M metagenome (GOLD analysis project Ga0075163, IMG submission 71478) | Wastewater effluent complex algal communities from Wisconsin, to seasonally profile nutrient transformation and Carbon sequestration -... | ecosystem: Engineered > WWTP > Effluent > Algae...
GCAGCATGGTCAGGTAGTCGTCCATCTTGCGACCGCACAGCGCAAACAGCTCTTCGAACAGATAGGGAGCGGTCACCACGGTCGGTCCGGCATCAAACACATAGCCGTTGTCGCGGTAGACGTAGGCTCGGCCTCCCGGCTGGTCGCGCTGCTCGAGCAGCGTCACCTTGTAACCCCGCGCCTGAAGACGAATCGCTGCTGCCAGTCCTCCGAAACCTGAACCGATGACGGCCACCCGATTGCCGCCGTGTCCTGCCGTGTTCATGGGCGTGTTCATGGTCGATAAGGTGCCACAGCCCAGACGTCTGCTTCAGCAAAAACCGGGGAGACGGAGTCCGCAGGTCCGGCCCACAGCGGAGGTCACCCCGATCAGCGCAGATAGAACGTCAGTCCCGCGCCCACCGTGAAGATCGTCGCAAGATACGAGGACTGGTACGGAAACGGCGCGCCCATTTTCAGATACAGACCGACTGGCTGCGAAAAGCGGTAGGCAAAGTCCAGCTCGGCCCCCGTCACAAACAGACTCCGCTTGGCGGTCCCGCTGCCACTCACTCCTTCGTTTGCGTAGTTCACCGAATAGGAGGAGATCCACTCATGCAGACCCGCGTACAGGTGAAACCCAAGGGCTACCCTGCGACGAATTCCCAGGTGAAAGGTATGGCCAACCCGGGCAAGCAGGCTGATGCGATGGGTGGCCCCTTGGACCTGCGTGGTGTCGATCCACGGTGCCAAAAAGGTCGGCTCATTGCCGTATCCCAGCAGCAAGCCGGCATCGAACGTTCCGGTGGCATAGCGGGTGTTCCAGATCGGCATGTAGCCGCTCATTCCGGCGTGGACTCCAAGAAAGCTCTGTCCACCGATTCCATAGGTCGCCGCCGTATCGAGTCGCACGTGAACCGGGTGTCCGGTCTCACCAGAGGCAGGAATCCCAAGTGGCGGCTCCACTCCTTGGGCAAACGCCGACTGCGCGCCGCAAAGACCCATCGTCAGGGTCAGCACGCTCACCGCGAACGCCCGTGACCGCAAGGCAGCCGACTTGTTCATGGTGTGCTGTGACCTCATGGTTTGGCTCCAAAGATGAAGTCGAGGCCGTGCTCAAACGAGGGACGAACCGCCCCACCATGATCGGTCTCCAGGGTCTCTTCCTTGAATGTGAGCCCTTGATAGTTTCGCTGCCGAATCCGGTCCACAAGTGCCCGATAAGGAATCTCTTGAACCACTCCGTTATAGGCCGCTCGCGTCGTAAACAAGCGCATGGGGAGGGTCCGTGTCCGCTCCGCATGCCAGCGTTCGAGCGTAAAGAACTGTTCTTCGATTCCGTTGTCCGCAGCAATTGCCGCCGCAAACAGCGGGGGCTGTTCGGGAGTGTGTCGGAACGTGGAATACCAGACCACCGTCGCTCCCGCTGAGTGCCCGATGAGGACTCTTTGGCTTGGATCGACCCGCAGCTTCCCTTCGATGTGCGGCAGGATCTCATCGCGCAGCACGCGATAAAACAGGTCGACATTCTTGCCGTCAAAGCGTGGGGTCAGTGGCTTGGGGAGTGGATAGTCGCGTTCCCGCTTAAAAGGATCCGGATAGTCCGGACCGACAACAATCGCCTCCGGCCAGCGTCCATCCTGCGCATAGGTCGAGACCAGTCCAGCCGTGATCTCAAACTCATGCAAACCGACGAACGTCGGATCAAGCTGCACGATCAAAGGATAGCGGCGCGTCGGATCCGCGTCATAGGAAGGAGGGAGCCGAATCCGCAGCAGATAGTCATCCTCGACAAGCTGCGAATGAAATGGCTCTTCCGATAGGGTGCCGGTCATCGCGGGGATCTCGGGCGAGCACGCCGATGGCAGCAAGCCCCACGCGAGCAGCCCACACACTGTCACAAGTCGCATGTACCCACTCCTTATCCGGTCACGGACCGGAGCAACTATGGAGTGAAACACCGCAGTCCGCGACTTGTGTTACCGGATTCGCGTGGTTTGCGCTGGCTACGGCTTAAACGGAATCTCGGAGACGTGGCCGGTGATTTTCGATGGCGCGGTCGAGGTGCCGCCAAAGTACAAGCCAGAGGCCCACTTGAGCGCGGTTGCCGAGGTGCCCGCACAGCTCCGGGGCAAGGTCGTGGTCGCGCTGATGGCACGGCCTCGCACGGTGCCCGTGACCGTAAACTGATAGCGGCTGCCATCCAGCCACACTCGGTACGACAGCGGCTCGTCGCTCGCCAGGTCCGCCGCATCGAGTGAAAACAGCGGCGCAGTCGGCCACAGGTGCTTGCCATCGTTGTTGGCGTAGGCGGTCACTTCCAGCACCGGCGGAGTCAGGTCGATTCGCCACCGCCAGCCAAACATCGCGCCGTTCCTCGACAGATCGAGCGTCCCGCAGTCCGAGATCCCCGGCAGCTTGTTCCAGTCCAGCTGATCGGATGGCTCGGTGGGTCGCGTGATCACGTAGCTCGCCGATGGATTGAAGCGAAACCGATAGTCCCGCCCCGCCACGGTCGTAAACAGCGAAAGGGGACTGCCCGGCGTGGCCCCGCTCACGCTCGCGCCATGGGCCCCGACATTCACCGTGTACTGCGCCCAGCTTTCCAAGAGCTGGGACTCCGCCACCGCCACCACGGCATCGTCTGGCATCATCGGCGAGCACGCCGCCAGCGGCAGCGCCCAAAGGCAGCTCAGCCAGGAAAATCGTCGCACCGCTTGGCTAGACCGGGTCCATATCGCTTGGTTCATGGACACGGACTGTACAAACAATTGCCCCCGCCTCCCCCCCGAAATTGCAAATTGGGAACTCCCGGACGTCACCAGGGAACTCCCCAGCGCCATCCGGGAACTCCCAGACGTCACCAGGGAACTCCCTAGCGCCATTCGGGAACTCCCGAACGCCATTCGGGAACTCCCTAGCGCCATCCGGGAACTCCCGAACGCCATTCGGGAACTCCCGGACGCCTCCAGGGAACTCCCCAGCGCCTTTCGGGAACCAGGGGGTTGGCAGGTAGCCGACTTACTGTCGCGAGATCTTGACGAGGGACTCGACCACGTTGGCGAGAGGCTGGCCGTAGACGCTGGAGGTGCGGGCGGCGGTCTGCCAGGTCGACGGAACGGCGGTCTTGCCATCCCATGCGGGCTGGGTGCCGGTCGGCTCGCTGGCGGACACGGCGCGGGTGCCCGGAGGCGACAGCCACAGGAAGTCGGGGTGCGCGTTCTGGTGCCACTCACCGCCGATGATCTTGCCGGTCGAGTCGAGCTCGAGCGTGTACAGGTAGCGAGCGCCCGAGATGGCATCGCGGGCCGCGCTGTCGGTGGTGGCGTGCGACGGATAGGTCTCGACCGTCCAGCGCGCATCCATCGACACACCGACAATGTGGGTGGTGCCCGGGGCGCGGTAGGCCTTGAACTTGTCGGTGGTGTAGTCGGCGACCGCGACCTTGGCGTAGCTCAGCGTCGAGTACGCCTTGTTGGTCTGCGGGTTAAAGTACGAATAGGAGTAGCCGTACATCGGCTGGTTCCAGACCTCGTAGTCGTAGGTGGCGTCGATGACCATCGAGCGCCGCGACTTGCCAATCTGGTTGACGACCGCGAGGTGCCAAGTACCGGCATTGGTGTCGCGGCAGGCGGTGTCCTTGATGCGACCGTTTGCGTCCTTGACCGGATCTTTGACGTTGCAGCGACCGCCGATGAACTTGGTCGCCGGGTCCGAGCTGGCCCACAGAAGGCTCGCCAGCGCCTTGATGTCCGACGGGTAGAACTTGATCTTGGTCTTGCCATCGGCAGCAAGCACTTCGACGACCTTGGTCGGACGCTGCACCATGAACGAAGCCGGTGCCCAGCCGTGGCAGATGCCCATCCAGGTCTCGACCTTGCCGGAGCTGGCGTAGTAGGCCTTGCCCTCATCGAGGTTGAACTTGGTCAGGGTCTTGCCCGCATCGCCCACCAGCAGGTCGTACTTCTCTGCGGGAGACAGGTCATCGGGGTTTACCGGCTGCTTGTTGCGGACGTAGTCGGTGAGAACCTTCCAGTCCTCGCTCTGCGGAAAGGCCGGGTCGCTATAGCGCTTGCCGAGCGAGCCCGCGTACAGTCCCCAGTAGTCGTCCGACCAAGCCGACTCAGCGAGCGTGCTGGAGCGAATGCTGTGCATATCTGCCAGGGTGGTGACCGTCAGCGAGTCCACCAAGTTCTTGGCGAGATCGTTCGAGCCCGGCGCATCAGCGGGGCCATCCTTGCGGCGCTCGTTCTTGGCAGTGATAAAGGAGCGGCTCTTCACGAGGTCCGCAGAGAATGCCGGGCTGGGTGCGCCAGCTTTTTCCGGCAGTGCGTTCATAAACGCGCTCGGATCGGCGTCAAAGCGAGCCAGCGCATCCTCGATCTGCCCCTTGAGAATCGGGTCCAGGTTGTCCGATGGCTCGGGCTCACCACATGCGGCAAAAAGAGCCAGCGCGCACAGTCCCATCGTCTTGCTAAGCGTCATATTCATAAGTTTTCCTCCTCGGTGTGTCTGCGTGAATGCCATCGAAAGCCCAGTCGCCACCGACGGGCTCGGCTGGCACAAGATGGCGCAGCATACCTGATAAGGAAGCAAAACTCACAAATTAGCTGAGCTCGCTACTGAGCGATTCCCACTCCACCAGCAGAGACTGAAGCTTGCGATCGGTGGCGTGCTCTTCGTCGACCATCTTGTGCAGCTTCTGCCAGTCGCCGCCATGCTCTGCGGACAGAGCGGCCCGCAGCTCCAAAAGCCGCGCTTCGTGCGTCGCGATTTCGCCTTCCACCTGGGAAAGCCGCTTGACCTTGCGATCCCGCTGCCGTTCGCGATCTTTTTTTGCTTCGTACTCCGCCAGCCGCTTCGATTTGTCGCTGGCATCATCGGCGACCGTGCCCGCTGGCGTCCCGCCCGCTGGCTTGCTAGCCGAAGTCTTTGCGCCCGCTTTGGCCTGGGCTTTGGCGGCGGCAGCTTTGGCGGCGGCAGCTTCTTGTGCAGCTTCCTGCACGGCGCGCTTTTCATCAGCCAGTCGCCGCTTCCAGTCGCTGTAGTTGCCGATGTGAACATCAATCGACGCGGTCTTCGGGTCCAGATGGAACAGCTTGGTCGCCACCCGGTCGAGAAAGTAGCGGTCGTGACTGACCACGAGCAGCGTCCCATCAAACGCACACAGCGCCTCTTCCAGCGTCTCTCGCGCCGGAATATCGAGGTGGTTGGTGGGCTCGTCCATCACCAGCAGATTCACGGGCTTTAGCATCAGCTTCGCAAGCTGGAGCCGATTGCGCTCCCCGCCCGACAGACCGCGCACTTTCTTGAAGCCGTCTTCGCCGGTAAAACGAAACCGCCCGAGGTACGACCGGGTCTTGTCCTCGTTCCAGTCGCCGCGAATCGAGCGAATCTCATCAATCAGCGAGTGCTCATCATCGAGGTCCGACAGCTTCTGATCGAAGTAGCCAATCCGCACCTCGGGACCGACGAAGCACTGACCGGAGCGATGCGGGCCACGCCCAATCAGCGCCTTCATCAGCGTGGTCTTGCCCGCGCCATTGGGACCGATGATGCCAATCCTCTCGCCTCGGTAAATCGTGGTCGAAAAGTCCCGAAGAAGGGGTGGATCACTGCCAAAGCCAAGCTCCAGGTGCTCGGTCCGAATCGATTCCTTGGCCCCCCGATGCTCGCTCACAGCGAAGCGCAGTCCGATTTCGCCCGCTTCAGCCCATGCGTCGCGATGACGAGCCAGGCGCTCGACCTTATCGAGCATCTTGCGACGACTTTTGGCTTGGTTGGTCTTCTGTCCAGCGAGGTTTCTGCGAATGAAGTCCTCGGTCCGCGCAATCTCCCCCTGCTGACGCTCCCACGCTGCATTGAGCAGCTCGTGCCGTTCCTTGCGCGCCACCAGATACTTTTCGTAGCTGCCCGGATAGCGCACCACGTCGCCATCCTCGACATCGACGATCTCGTTACAGACCGCCTGCAGAAAGTATCGATCGTGGCTGACGATCACAAACGCCCGCGTCGCATCCCACTGCTGCAGGCGCGCTTCCAAGTGCTCGACCGCCTCGACATCCAGGTGGTTCGTGGGTTCATCAAGCAGCAGCAGATCCGGCTGAGCCAACAGGACCTTGGCCAGCTCGACGCGACCGCGCTCGCCACCCGACAGCGTCGAGACTGGACGATGTAGATCCGACTCCTCAAAGCCGAGCTCGTGCGACAGGGCTTTGGCCCGCACCTCCAGGTTGTAGCCATCGTGGTGCGCGTACTCGTGTTCAAGATCCCCGTAGCGCGTAAGCAGTGCCTTGCCGCGATCGCTGTCCGCCTCCGCATGGGAAAGCTCCGCGATCTGGTCGTGCAGTTGGTGCAGCTCCTCGCGCATCTTGAGCAGGTGCGCAAACGGCAGAAGCAGGGTATCCCACAGCGTCCCCGAGCCATGAAACTCCTGCGACTGATGCAGGTACGCGATCTCTTTTCCGCGTGCGCACACCACCTGACCCCGGTCAGGCACCAAGTCGCCCACCAGGAGTCTTAGCAGCGTAGACTTCCCTGCCCCATTGGGACCGACCAGGCCGATCCGCTGGCCGGGATTGACCTGAAACGACAGGCTCTCGAAAAGTTCGGTACCGGGATAGCCGAAGTGGACGTCGGCAAGCTGCGCGATCATGGGGAAGCGATTCTATAGCGCCAGATGATCCCGTTCGGGTCGCAAAAGTACCAGCAATCTACTCTCGGCTGAGCGATCCCTGCGTCAGTAGAAATTCCAATCCGAGATGCTGCATCGCCTCTGATTCGCTCAAAGAGACTTTCCCCTTGGAGCCATGCTCGCGAAACATCCGCGCTACATGAAGTCGTCCAGTTGCCGTCGCTACGATTACGGCAAGTGGATCAAACTGCACCAGCATCGGGAACCACACCTCGCGAATCGCATACTCGATCGCGTTGTTCGTATTGCCCTTGGCTTTGCGCAGATCGATGAGCACCCGAAAGCGTACGTACGGCTCCACGGCGGCGACCAGATGCTTATGGATCTGCCTGGCTTCGTCTGCCGATTCAAAGCCGTGCTCGCTGCGGATCACGTGTAAAAAGTGTTCCTGTCGATTCACCGATGCCCGGAAGAACCTGTCTTCCATGACATGCAGCGAGACGTTCTTCGGTGAGGGGGCCCGTAAGCTCATCGGATCGGCGAGTGCTCGCTAGTCTAACATGTCGACGAGGAGAGGTCGTCCCGCTTGCCAGAGAAACCCTACTTAAGAAACTCTGTGACGCATGCGCGGTTTTCTGTTTGGGTTCCTGCTGTGCGCGCTCCTCTGTGGGGGTGCGTATTATCAGTTCTTCCGTCCACAGCCGTTCGATCCCTGTCGCGTTTGTTCGACGGGAACGCGCTGTGTCGCCGAGCTTTGCATCGCCCAAGCTGTGCCTCCACAGCCGGTTTCCAAAAAGCGCACCTGGCGTCCCCGTACCACCGGGAGTGGTACCCCACAGGCTGCGACCAGCGGAGCCGCGACCCCCGGAACCCCAGGGAGTCCCGGGTCAGAGTCGGCCCCGGTTGAAGCCCCACCGCCACCGACGGTGGTCCTCAGACCCGAGGATCGCCGCCAGCAGTCCGTGGGAGACAAGCTGAACACCACCGAAGTGATCAACATGGAAGAAGCGCACCTGTCCGACCGTGAGCTGTCTCAAGAGGACTTCGACTCGGTGTTCCGTCCCCGTCAGGGCGATATCTTGGGTTGCATCGATGACGCCCGGGGTGATGCGCAGCTCGAAGGGCAAGTGGCGGTAGCGTTTCGGGTCCAGCGCACCGGCAAGGTGAGCGGCGTCCGCGTCGAAGCACCGACCTACCTCATCGACCATGGACTCCTTGCCTGCATGCGCAAGGTGGTCCAAAGTATGTCTTTTCCCGTCTCCAGTAAGTCCCAGGTCGTTACCTACCCCTTCCAGCTCCGCTAACACATCTGATAAGGTCCGCCCTCGATCAATCGCATGCCGCTCGCGCTGTCTCTTTCGATGCCTGGTTCCCAGGAACTGCTCGGTTACGGCGTGGTGGCGCTGTCGGCGATCTTTTTTGTCGTCGACCCGATCGCAGTGCTGCCGGTGTTCATCACGATCACCGAAGGCGATTCCCCCGAAAAGCGCAAGCGGATGGCCATGCGTGCTTGTCTGGCCACTGCGGGAATCCTACTGACCTTCCTGATCGCTGGGGGGCTCATCTTCAAGCTGTTCTCGCTGACGCTGGCAGCGTTCCGCATTGCGGGCGGAATCCTGCTTTCGCTCACCGGGTTTGACATGCTGCGCAGCGTCACTTCGACCACTCGCACGAGCGCCACCGAGGTCACCGAAGCCGTCAAAAAGCCCGACGTGGCGATTGTGCCGCTGGCGATGCCACTACTCGCAGGACCGGGCTCGATTGCAACGGTAATGGTGCTGGTCGCCCAGACCCGACACTTCTGGCAGGTCGTCATCCTGGGGGCCGCCATCGTCATTACCGCGGTGGCATCGTACCTTATGCTACGGGCCGCTTCGCTCGTTAATCGAATCCTTGGCGCATCGGGCCGCGCCATTTTAGAGCGCGTGATGGGTCTGCTTCTCGTTGCCATCGCAGTTCAGTTCATCATCGGTGGTGTCCGCGATGCGTTTCCGGAGCTGTTTCGCGCACATTAAATTTCTTGGAAGCGATTTCTGACCTCGGCTGTTATCCACACACACACCCAAGCACCCCACCTGGGTTCGTTTGGGGATGGCCAGGATGAAGGACTCTCCCGCAATGACCCCTCCCGCAGCGGCCCCGCCGCCGGTTATCGATATTCGCGAGGTCAGTAAGGTCTATCGAACCTCCGACGTCGAGGTTCACGCTTTGCGCACCGTCGATCTCACCATCAAGCGAGGCGAGCTGGTCGCCATCATGGGACAAAGTGGTTCCGGCAAGTCAACGCTGATGAACATCATCGGAACCCTCGACCGGCCCAGCGCTGGCAGCTATCAGCTCGACGGCGTGCCGGTGGAAAACCTCGATGAGACCGAGCTTGCGCGACTTCGCAACCAGAAGATCGGCTTTGTCTTCCAATCCTTCAACCTGCTGCCTCGACATACCGCGCTTGCCAACGTCGAAGTCCCGCTGGTCTATGGTCGGGTGCCCAAGGCTGACCGCAAGCGCCGAGCGGAGGAATCACTGCGTCGGGTCGGACTGGCGGATCGCATGGATCACCATCCAAATCAGCTCTCCGGGGGCCAGCAGCAGCGCGTCGCGATTGCCCGCGCCATGGTCACGCAGCCGGTGCTACTGCTCGCCGACGAGCCCACGGGCGCGCTCGATACCGAAATGACCGACCAGATCATGAAGCTATTTTGTGACCTTCATCGAAGCGGCATGACTGTCGTGCTCGTCACACACGAACCACTGGTCGCTGCCTATGCTGAGCGAATCGTTCGATTCCGTGACGGACGGATCGTCTCCGATGAGCAAAATCGAGAGCGAGCCCATGCGCACTAGTCGTCCTCTTTCCAGCCTGACGCTGGTTGCCGCCGCATCTGTAGCCATTTTGTCGTCTGATGCACGAGCCCAGTCATCCAAACAAGTATCGTTGGGTAGCCTGTCTCTCTACGATGCGATCGAGCTGGGACTGGCTCGGGATCCCGGCGTCGTTTCGGCCAAGCAAACCCGGGATCGCAGCCAGCTTGCGGTCACCCGAGCCCAGCTTGACCGCTTTTCGCTCCGCGTCGATGCCTTCGTGAACGAACAGTATCGCGTCAGCAACCTGGGTGGTGTCGCCCCGACCCCTAGCTGTTCGACGTTGGCTCCGACGCGGGCACTCACCGGCAGTGGCAGTCTGTATGCTCCGCTCCAGCTACTCTCGCTCGGTGGTGGTGGAATCGGTTCACCGTCCGAAGCCGAGTGTGGCGCGGCAGGTGGTCAGTACTACGCAGGCGAGGTATTGCAGTCGGGTGCGCTCGGACAGTTTAACTTGGCCGCCAACTTAAGTGTCCCGATCTTTACCGGCTTCCGCGTCACAGCCACCGTCGAACGCTCGCAGCACCTTCGTGATTCCGCAGAAGCCTCGCTGCGCCAAAGTGAACGTCAAATCGCTCTCGACGTGCTGCGGGCCTACTGGTCGGCCCGACGGCTGGAGATGCAGCTCGATGTCTCGAAGCAGTCCTTGCAGCGGTTCGATGAAGCGGCAGCGGCGGTCGCGGCGCGAGTCAAAAACGGCCTGGCCCCGGTGATCGACCAAAACCGCATGGAGTCTCGTCGCCAAAGCGAGGTTGCACGGAGGGCGGACCTGCAAGGCGGACTCATGGAAGCCAAAGCGCAGCTGTCCGTTCTGCTGAACACGCCGCTTCATGACACGACGCTGACCGAGGGAGGAGAACTACCACCGCCTCCGCCCGATACCATGGACAGCGTCGAGCAGCTACTGCTTGACGCACGGTCCCAGCGACCGGAACTGCGGGCCGCCCACTCCCAGGTGTTGGCCCAGATTCAGGCCGTGCGAATCGCTCGCTCGACCTACTATCCTCAGCTCGCGGTGTCGGGTCTTCTGCAGTTCTCGAACAATCCGTATAACCCCCTGATCGGTGCCCGCGTCGCCAACAGCTCGGCAAACCCCTTTACCAACATCACTGGCTCGGTGTTCCTCGGTAGCACGCTGAGTTTGAATCTGTTTGACACCCTCAATACCTACACAGCGGTAAAGGATGCCAAACTGGAAGAACAACGGCTGGCTGCGGAAGAACGGCGGATTGGGCGAGCCATCGAAGCGGATGTACGGGTGCTTCATGCCCGGCTGATTCATCTGTACCGGATGCGAGATCCTCTCCAGAAGAGTCGCGAGATTGCCCGCGATAACCTCAGCATCCTGGAAAGGCGCTACCGGAGCGGGGATGTTGGGATCCTCGACCTGATCGACGCGGCAGTCGATCTGGTGACTCAGGAAGTCAACCTTGCCAACCAGGCTGCCACCATCGTGCAAACCTGGGGTGAACTTTACTTGGCGGCGGGTCG
>Ga0075163_10012704_pt1 | contig 10966 bp, 6 predicted proteins | sample JI1023141ADNA_FD_71478 | JGI IMG/M metagenome (GOLD analysis project Ga0075163, IMG submission 71478) | Wastewater effluent complex algal communities from Wisconsin, to seasonally profile nutrient transformation and Carbon sequestration -... | ecosystem: Engineered > WWTP > Effluent > Algae...
TGTTGATGATAATTTATTAATTCTGGAGGGAAAAATTGTTCCACTATAAATCGATAATTGAACACTGCCGAAACAGATATATAATTATCAAACAATATTTTTTGTTCTGGAATTTCAGCTTTATTTGTACATATATGTCTAAATGAAACAAGTTCTGTTTCTAATTCTTGTTTTTTCTTTCTTTTTTGTATTGTGATTTCATTTGAATTTTCAGAAATGTAATCATCTGCCTTTCTTTTTTTAGATGAATTGGGTAGATTCATGTCCATTTCATTTTGTTTTTCTGTTTCTGATCCTTGAAAAAAGGTATTGTTTTGATGAATTCTTCCATTTTCATACTTCATTTCACAATACCATATCAATCTATCTATTGTTGTGATACCATCTTCTCTAAAAAAATAACCTCGAATATTGAAGCAAATCCATGTTGGATTATTTTTCATATAATTTCCAAAATTAAAAGTTTGTATATTTGAAGAATTTTCAAATATACATTTCTCGATTTCTGGAACAGGAACAGCAACTTCATTTGATTCAAACCAACCTTCTTCTGTTTCGAAAAGAAGTCTCATTCGCAACATTTTGAATTTTTTTAAAAATGTTTTTTTTTTATTTTTTTTTTAAAATTTATTTTTTTTTTAAACAAAATATTTTTTTCTGAAAAAAATATATTTTTATGGCACGATGACATTTAAATATAAAATTTTAGAGTCTTTCTTTTTGATTTCTCCTCCTATTTTATGAACATCATTGAAGTATTGAACACCATCAACACATGTATTTGAGCCTAACCCTAACCACGAATTGATAAAATAAAATATGAGCAATTCTTCTGTTGATGATTTTGATAAATCCCAAAGGACTTCTTTTCTTTTCAACAATTCCAAAATTTGTGGTGTGAGATTGTAGACATTTGGGTCAATAATAACGTAGGAAACAGAAGTGTATTTGACTGATTCTCCTTCATGTGCATATTTTTTAAATATTAAAAATATATTTTTCTTTTGTTTGGTAAGTGAATCGGTGGTTTGTTCTTCTTCTTCATTCGAAATTGTTTTTGTTTCTGTTTCACTCACTTTTTTTTAGGAAAAAAAAATTAATTTAAAAAAAACAATTTTAATTTTTTTACCATTGTCCAAATTTTCAACATCAGAATGAGTATTTGGAAAGAATAAATCTTCATCCATACTTGGACCAAAATCATCACTGAATAGCAACCCTTCTAATGTTTGAATTGGATTTTTCTCAAATTCTTCGAATGCTCTCAAATCCAAAACAACATCACTATGATTTTCTTGTGGGAAAGCAATAAAATCTTTTTGTTCAATGTTGTTTGTTTGTTTTTCTTCTTCTGGCGGAATTATTTCAATTACTTCTTCTTCTATTTGATTGATGGCGACGGTTTCTTCTTTTGTATTTAAAGACGGACTTCGAGAATAATCACTTCTTGGAGAACGATTTTCTTCCAATTGATAAATTGTTTCTTTTCGATAATCCTCTGTATCTTCGTTGACGGAATAGACATCATAATCAGCAATGAGTTCTTCTTTGAGACTTTCAAATTTCAATCTTTCTTCTTTTATTCTTTGGGATTTTTCATCTTCTTCTTTCATCTTCTTTGATTCTTCCAATCTCAATGCTTTGAATTTCTTCTTTGTTTCTTTTTGTTTTTCCATTTGCAATTGAAATTCTTTGAAATATTTTTGTTTTCTTCTTTCTTCTTTTTCTTTTCTTCTTTCTTTCTTTTGTTTCTTTTCTTCTTCATCTTCGACTTTTTGCATTTCTTGGATTGGATTCGTCAAAGTTGTTGGTGGTTGTGGTGGTGGAACAGCATTTTCATCTTCTTTGTTTTCGAGCACTTTTGGTGGAACTTTGTTTTTTTCTTCTTCGTCTTCAACTTTTTGTGTTTCTTGGATTGGATTCGTCAAAGTTGTTGTTGGTGGTTGTGGTGGTGGAACAGTATTTTCATCTTCGTCTTGATCAATTTCGATCACTTTTGGTGGAATTTTTGGTTTTTCTTCTTCTTTTTCTTTTGATGGAGATTCAATTTTACTTTTTTTGTTTGGAGATTGACAAGAATCTTTTTTCTTTCTTTTATCTTTGATGATTCCAAAATCTCTCAAAATTTGTTCTGTTGGTGGAATAATCCTTGGTTGGGGGGTTTCTGTGATTGATTCTACATCTTTCTTTGTTTGGGGACTCTTGACTGTTGGCTCTGGATTTTTCTTTGCTTTTTTTTCACTTTTTTCTTCAAAATCTGAATCTGAATCTGAATCTTCAATTGATTTTCTTTTCTTGGGAATAACAACGCGCTTTCCTTGGTCTAAATATGCAATTTTTTTTTTCTTTATTTTAATTCATTTAAAATTTTTTGTTTTTTTTTTACCTTCGCTTCGGGAATTTTTCTTTGCTTTTGATTTTTTTTCTGCCATTTCTTTTTCTTAATTTTTTATTTTGAGAACAAACAAGTTTATTTTTTTTTATTTGAGAAAAAAAAATTAAGAATCAACAAAGGGAAAGGGTGGGAACAAAACACAAAATAACTCTGGCCAAAAGTTATTCTTAATTTCCATTTTTAGTAAGTCCAAAATTCTTAAGAGTTATTGGAGTTATTTTTTTTGCCAAAAATCTTTCACATCGTTTTTATTGTGTGAAGAAAAAAATGGTCACAAAAAAAGAAACTCAATTCTTTTGAAATAAAAAATTAAGAAAAAAATTAGGAAAAAAATTAAGAAAAAAAAATTAAGAATTTTTTATTTTTTTTTTATTTTTTCAAAAAAAATAAAACTTTATTTGAGAAAAAAAAATGCAAACCACCACAAAAAAAACCAAGAAAGAAAAAAAGGTCAAGGAAATAGTTGAAATAGATGAATTCAGAATAAATTGTTTGAAAAGAACATACAAATCAAATGATGTAGAATTGACAAAAATGCTTTTGGAGACATTTACAAAAGATGAATTTAAATTCCTGCTTAAAAATGATCAAGACTTGTTTTCATTTTTAATTGAAAACAGTGATTGTCCTTGTTTCGATGGTGCTTTTCAATTGAAGGATTCTTTAATTAAACCAAACGATTATACTATCTTATATATGATCATCAAAACAGTGTTTGATGCTGACAAAAAGAAAAAACTTTTTCATACATACGTTAAAAAATGGGATATTAATCTAAATTTGTTGAATGGACACGGAACAAATATTTTTCATTTTCTTTGTAGTTGTTCGAGTATATCATCCAATTATGAATTGATGAAAGATTTACTTGAGAAAGGGAGTATCGATTTAAATTTGCAAAATAAAGCTGGATGGACCGCTTTGATGATAGCATGTAGATATTCCAATTTTGGATCTAGTCCAAAAACAGTCAAATTATTTATTGAAAATGAAAAATGTGATTTGAATTTACAAAAGCAGGATGGATGGACTGCCTTGATGCTGGCATGTAGATATTCAAACTCTGGTTCGAACATAGAAACAGTCAAATTGTTGATTGAAAATGAGAGATGTAATTTGAATTTAAAAAATACAAATGGATGGACTGCCTTGATGTTGGCATGTAGTTATTCAAACTCTGATTCGAGCACAGAAACAGTCAAATTGTTGATCGAAAGTGAAAGATGTGATTTAAATTTACAAGAGAAAGAAGGATGGACCGCTTTAATGTTTGCTTGTAGATATATCAACACTAATTCAAACATAGAAACAGTTAAATTGTTGGTTGAAAATGAAAGGTGCGATTTAAATTTAAAAGATATAGACGGATGGACTGCTTTGATGTTTGCATGTCTGCACCGTGTTTCGCATCTAGAATCAGCCAAGTTATTGATTGAAAATGAAAGATGTGATTTGAATTTACAAGATACTGAAGGATGGACCGCTTTGATGATGGCATGTAGACATTCAAATTCTGGTTCAAATACAAAAATTGTCGAATTATTAGTTAAAAGTAAAAGATGTAATTTGAATATACAAGATACTGAAGGATGGACCGCTTTGATGATGGCATGTAGATATTCAAATTGTGATTCAAACATTGAAACAGTCAAACTTTTGCTTCAAGAAAAGGATATTGATTTAAATATTAAAAGTAAGAATAACATGGTCACTGCTTTGATGTTGGCATGTTGTAATTCCAACAAAGATTCAAATTTAGAAACGGTTAAAATGTTACTTGAAAATGAAAGTTGTGATGTAAATATCAGGGGCGAACGAGGTCGGACTGCATTACAAGAAGCTTGTTGTGTTTCCGCTACTAGATCCAACATAGAAACTATAAAAATTTTGATTGAAAATAAAAAATGTGATGTTGCATCTGGGGATGAATTTGGACATAATGCACTTATGTATGCAGCAAAACATACAGTAATGAAATTTGCACCAAATTTAAATTTGGGATCAAATATTGAAACAGTCAAATTGTTGATTCGATCAGGGAAATTTAATTTAAATGCAGTAAATGTATATGGACAGAATATTTTACATCAAGCTACAAGTGTAGACAACGCAGAAGAACTGGTCGAACTTCTTTTGGAGTCTGGTATCAATATAGAAGAAATAAATAAATACGGAAAAGAGTATCACCATCTTATAAGAAATGAATTAGAATTGAGAGAAAAAATCAAAAAAGAAACAAATAAAAGAAATGAGATCGGTGCACTGATTTTGTCAAATAAATCAGAAAAAATCAAAAACAAAAAGAGAAAAATTCGAGATATTGAAAAAAATCCTTTGGAAATTATTCCAAAAGAATTGATTCATTTAATTCTTTCTTATTCACATCCACTTGCGAAACAAACAAAATATTGCAAAAAAAATTAAGAAAAAAAATAAAAATTGAAATTTTTTCCCCCAAAAAAATGAATGTTTCATATTATTTTGATCCTCTCGGTATATACGAAAAACATTTTAAAAGTGTAGATGAAATGATAAATGAAATAATTTCTGAAAGAAACAAAATTGGTATTTTATTATTTTTATCAAAAAACGATAAAAGAAATTCATTCTATATGATATCAAATGAATTGATTCACTTGATTCTCTCTTATTCGCATCCCCTTGCTCCTCAGACAAAATATTGTGAAAGGAAAAAAAAAATAAATTAAGAAAAAAATTAGGAAATAGAGTTTTTTTCCCAAGGAGTATTCCCAAAAATAGAAACAATTTTTTTTTCAAATTTTTTTTTTCATAAAAAAAGAATTTTTAAAAATAAAAAAACTTTTTTTCCCCTCCTTAAAAAAATTGATTTCTCTTTTTTCTCTATTTTGAAAGGAAGAAAAAAAATATATTCCAAAGAAAAATATTTTTGAAGGAAAGGAAAAGAAAAAAAATATTTTTTTTTTTGCACACATACTTCAAGAGAGATATAGAAAATGGAACCTAAAAAAGGGACATACCGTATAGAAGATTTGAAGATGGCGTTTGAATTTCAAATGCATATCCCAGAAGAATGGAGCGTCAAAGATGTTTTTGCTATCAACATCCCAATGAGTTCATTTGCAGCAAATGTATCTCCTAATTTTGGAGATATCAGATCTGAACACGATGATCGATTATTATTGTATTTTTTTCTGCAAATGTTACACCAAGAAAAACTTGGTACTGTGATGGGAGGAAATCCATGGTTTTGCAAACCAAACACTCCCAAAACCAAAATATTGATCGAAGAATTGATTTCAGAACCTGAAAAAGGAAAAAGTGTCGAAATTGTCGGAATTCGATTTTGGGGAATTGTTTTGGACGAAAAATACAATCCAGGAGAAGCAGCAAATATTGGATTATTTGTCAATAGCAAAATCATTGAAAAGACAAAAAAGTTAGATGCACATCATTGGGAAATGGCAAATTTGAAATCTCTTTCCAATATCGTTTCCAAAGTTTATTTGCCTTATTTTAGCAAATTAAAAGAACATCAACCATTCTTTGGAATAGATATTCACAATGCCGTATTGGACATTAAAAATTTGATCAAAGAAGATGGTGTTTTTCATCCCAAAAAATTTTTTGACCCCTTTTATGCTATTCAACATGGCATAAATATTGAAAACTTTTCAAACGATGTTTGTTCCAAACAAAGAATCTATTCAAATTATTTTACATTGGACAAAGTTTTCAAGAAATCTTTTGCTTTACCACAATTGATCACAGGAATTGCAACAAGAAATTCCGCATTCGAATCTTTGACAAGATATCCTTTGCCATCCACCATCTGGAAAAATTTTCCAGAAAAAATCAAAGAATTGGAAACCTACATGGAAAGAGCTTCAGGTGAGACCGCAGAAGAATTGGAAGAATTTTTGGATATAAATGATGTCCAAGTTTTGAATGATTTAGAAGCTGCCTTCCCAGAAATATTGAAACCAGAATTTCAAGATCAAATGGGATTATCAGATTTGCATTGTAAAAACAAAATGCTTGAAAGAAACATTTTCATGAAATTGAAAGTGAAAAATTCAGAAGAATTGTCTGAAATACGAAGATCCTATCCTCAAGTTGAAAGTGAACAATTCAGAACCTCTATGAAAAAATATAGACAAAAAGCCACAAAAGATACATTTAGATTATTTTTTGATCAAGATGTCAAAGAAAAAACAGAAAGTATCAAATTGGCTGTTCAATGGTACAAAGGATTGCCAATTGATCAAAAATGGGTTGAACACAGAAGAATTTGGGGAAATTTGTCTGGATTTGGAAATACCATTGTCATGAATCAATGTAATTTGGATAAATTCATGAAAAGTCCAATTGAAGTGAATTTCCAATTGATGCATTTGACATTCTATTGTACATTGACCAGTTTTGAATTTGGATGGGAATTGAGACCGAATTTGATCATTGCTGGAGATGGAGGAAAAGGAAAATCTCACGTTTTGGATAAATTAGAAAAGATGATATCTCCGGGAGGTTTGATGGTTTTGGGACATACAACGAATCAAGCATTTAACACTGATCTTGATTATAGTGATACTGGAGTTATTTCTCATGAAGCTCCAATTGAATTGCTTGGAATTGATCAAAAAGGAAAACAAATGAATGCAAACACTTCTTTGAAAGATAGATTGGCAAAACAATACAGTGCCACTCTTGCTTTTAAACACGATGAAGCAACCGGAAGAAGATTGGCAGAATTACATGTCAGCAGAGCCATGATGACACACATTTTTGCAAGTAATGATATTCTTCCTCCAGATGAAAGTGCTCAAATGCAACGTTTTATCACTTGGCATATGATGAAAATTTCTCGTGATGATCGACCTGAAAATGCTCAAAATTACTACTCAAAGGAAAATGAAAATGTTTTGGCACAAGAAATGGTTTCTCGTTTTTTTCAATTGGCAAGTTTTTATCAATTGATTTGGTACAAAATGATTGAATCTTCTGCACTTCCAGATATTGATGATGAATGTGCACTTATCATTGGAAAAATGGTTTTTGATTATTTAAATGAACACTATGGAATCAAACATCCAAGTCATCGTGTGGTCAAAATGTTTTTGATGATTTGTAGAACAATTCATATGAATGAATCCATTCACAAAGAATTCTTTTCTGAAACTGGAAAACATCACAGAGAAGATGCCAATGGAAATCCAAAAGATTTGATATCAGAAGATTTTCTAGATTTGGTCAAATATGGCGCGGTCACCGAAGAAGTGGCAGTATTTGCATTGAGTTTACTGGAAAATATTCTTGTTCCCAAATTTAGAACTCAAGTTTGTAATGGAATCATCAAGAATACCATCAAATTGAAGGATCCAAAAAACATCAATCAACAAAATTTCGATTTTGAAAAATTTAGAAAAGTGGTTAAAAACCAAGGTGATCAAAAACAAAAAATCGAAATTGATTATGATTATGTTTGTTTCTATGTGGCAAATGACATGTATATCTACAGTGAAATTGTCAAAGCAACAAAAATGAATCCATCCATAAACAATGTCAAAACCGAAGTGGAAAAATTGAAATCAGAACAAATGGTAATTAGAAAAAGAGCTCTCAATAAGGATTCTGTTGTCTATGAAACAAAAGAAAAGGTTTCAAAACCTGTTGTCATCATAGACAATGATCCACAATCTTACAGATCCAGAAGATTTTCCATTTTAATTGATGCTCTAACCGAAAATATTGGAGATTATGAAAATATTTTTTTGAGAGCCGTCGAAACAGTTCTTTCTTATGACAATCAATTAAAACAAAATTACATCACTTCTATGCCATATACTAGAATCAAGATAGATCCAAAAACAAAGAAAGAAAAGATTCAATGTTTCCCTTCTTTGTTGGCTTTGGCAAAAGTGAAAAATGATCCCGAAAGAACAATCAAAATCGAAAATCCATATGCATTGACTCCAAGTGATTTGAATCAATTGTATGCCTCAAAATATACTTGGTCAGATCAAGCATTGCTTTCTATTCCAACTTATGCTCTTGACCCAGTTTATGAATTGGACATGCATTTGGATGAATTTTGCTTTAAAAAATACTGTCGAAAAGTTGGTTTGGATCCAAATGACACAAAGAACAATGTTGCTATTCCATTCAATCATTGTCTTGCAGTTGCTATTCAAAGAAAGAGTCATGAATATGATTTAATCAATAAAAGGATGTATCAAAAATATCCACTTGAGAAATTGATTGAAATGCAATCCATGTATCACAAAATTTCAAATGGAATCACAACTCAAAAAATAAGTTCCATGTTGAACACCAATTCTGTTGTTAAATTGTCTGAACTTATGAATGATGTGGTGGATGAAATCAAAGTTTTATCTCAAAATGATGAAATAAGATCCATTATTGATGAAGAGAAATCAAAAGACCCCTCCAAACTTATTGGTCAAAATTCGATGATACCAAAGAAATTTGTGGATAACAAACTTCAAAACAACTACTCTCTTGTGTCCCAAATTTATATTTCCAATTTGTCAGACAAAGAAATTCAATCGAAAAAAGATGCACTTAAAAAATTCAAAATGGAAAGTGGTCATTTTGATATCAAAAAGTATCAAGGAAAACATCAAATGGATGATGAAGATGGCGAAGATGGAGAAGAGGATCGTGATGATATTCCTCCTATTGTTCCTGTTGCTCCTCTTCCCAATGGAAAAAATAAAAAGGATCACAAAGAATTGTTGGATGACACATCCAATTTTATGAACGATATAACAGATGAAGATTTGACATTTAAACCAAATGAACATTCTTCTTTCACTTATGTTTCAAGTCAAAGCATTGATTTATCGAAACAAAATACAAAAAAGAAAGATTCCAAACCTATTGTCGCAGAAGAATACATGGAAACTCTGACAAGTAGATTTAAGAAAATCAAGACATCTTCTATGTCACCACCTTCATCTCCAAGACAATCCAGTTCTCAAGAATCATCAAATCCAGAAAGCAAAAAACAAAAAGAAACAACAACAACAACAACAACTTCATCAGAAAGTGCAAAAAAGAAACAAAAAGTTTCACTTCATTCATCAAAAGAAATTCCAAATGAATACTCGGATGAAGATAAAAAAAGAAAAAAGAAAGAATTAATGAATGATGAATTTAGAAGAACTCCTCTGGAACATTTTCAAAATCTCTATCAAAAATCTCGTTCGTATTCTTCTGGAAAAGAAGAAGAAGAAGACACAGGATTACTCAAATCAAATCAATCACATGTCGCCAAAGCAACACCCAAAATCCAATATAAACAAACAAATGTTCCAATGGATGTGGTTGAAAAAAAATCAAAAAAGGACAAATCCACGGAAAAAAAAATTGTTCCAGTTGCCAAGAAGGCACCAAAAAAGAATGATTCGGCACAAAAGGCACCAAAAAAGGATGATTCGGCACAAAAGGCGCCAAAAAAAAAGGATTCGACACAAGAGGTACCAAAAAAGAAGGACTTGGAAAAAAAACCACAAAAAAGTATTTTTGATATCGATGATGAAGATGGACATCTCGATATTATTCATTTTTAAAGAGTTGGGAAAAATAAAAAATTTTTATTTTTTTTTCTTAAAAAACAGATTTATGTAACCATTCATCTGTCTTTGAATCAAACATTTTGAAATCTGCAGTTTCAAGAATAAGTGGATTTTCTTTTTTGTCTTTGGAAGCTTCTTCTTCTTCTTGTTTGCTCTCACTTTCACTTTCAGGAACTATTTGAGTTTGATTATTTTCAGGAATTGTTTTCTCTTCTGAATCGGAAATTTCCACAGCAAAGAGTTTACTTTTTTTACTTCTTTTTGGAATTTCACTTAATTTTCTTTTCTTGGGTGTGTTTGGTTGGATATTGGTTGTGCAATTCAAATTTTTTTCATTGAAATATTTTGATGTGATTCTTTCTCGAAGACTGGACGATGATTTTGCCTTTTCTACGGGTTTTATATCTTCGTACACTTTGGTATATTGAGTATATACTTCATAATCCACTTCTTCTTGAGATTCCGGATCACTTTCTTCTGCACTCAAAACTGGAAATTCAATCAATGGGATATATTTGAAACCAAAATTGATCACAAGATAATCTGAAACAATTGCGATAGTTTTAAATGTTCTGTCTTGATTAATGCAAAATTGATTTGATCCAGTTGAAAATGTCAATGTTTTCATAACGAGATTGTTTGGGTTGTTTCTATTTTCAAGAACGATAAGGATAGCATATTGCTTTCTTTTATTTGAGGAAGATTGGATGATGTCTTCGAAATAACATTGTTCAATTGGATCTCCACGTTCATCGTCAAAACAAGCATTTACCAAATAAGGAGGATCTGGAAAATATTTTTTTGGATTTTTTTGATAAATGTCTTGGAATGGAATTTTTTCCAAAAGATATCTTGGTTCAATTGTTTTTTTGAAATGTTTCCAGAGTTTGCAAATTTCTTTTTTGTATTCTTCTGTTCTTTTATTAATTATTTTCGATTTCATTTTTTTTTAAAATTAAGAAAAAAAAAATTAAGAATAAATTTAAGAAAAAAA
>Ga0075163_10012705_pt1 | contig 10966 bp, 1 predicted proteins | sample JI1023141ADNA_FD_71478 | JGI IMG/M metagenome (GOLD analysis project Ga0075163, IMG submission 71478) | Wastewater effluent complex algal communities from Wisconsin, to seasonally profile nutrient transformation and Carbon sequestration -... | ecosystem: Engineered > WWTP > Effluent > Algae...
AACGCGTCGATGTGGTGAGCAAAGATGTCGAACTCCAGGACTCGCCGGTGACGGAGGTGTAGAGCCGGTTCTGAATCGGAATCCCCGTCGCGACAAAACGTCCGTTTCCTGCTGCGACCGAGCCGAGCTGATCAGCATTCACCGCGCTCCAGCTCAGACCGTCGGTCGAATATTGCACCATCCCCACGAACAGCTGCGGACTCGTCCGCATTCCCGTCACCACGAGCCGAGTCGGCCCCGCGGCAAGTCCCGCCGTCCCATAACTGGGCACCCCGGCAGGTAGGAGCGGGTCGGTCTCCCACGCTTGGAGTAGCGTGCTCGTGCTGTCGACATGGCCAGAGGAATTACTCGCGCGCACCCAGTAGCGAGAGGTCTGCACGGGAGTCGGCACGAGGAGCACGGGACCCGTCGCGCCCGGAATCGGGAGCGAGGTTTCACCGCTTTGCCCGCGATACCATTGATAGGTGGCCGCCGGAAACGACTCCGTCTCGATCTGCATCGGGAGCGAATCAAACGGCAGCGGCTGACGCACGATGGTCGGCAAGCCGGCCACGGTCACCCGCACCGCCGCACTATCGACGCTGCCGCCGGGCCCGGACACGCGCACCCAGAACGACGCGTTGGCCACGAGGGCCGGGGTGAGCAGCGTCGCGGCGGTCGCGCCCGCGACAGGCGCGGAGACATCACCAGATGCGCCGCGATACCACTGGTAGTTTAAGTTCGGCCCAAGGGCGGCGACCCGGAGCGTGGCGCTCGCGCCGACGGAGACAGACTGCGCTGGGGAAACGGAAGTGATTGAGGTCATCACGCCGTCGGCCACGCGATGCCAAAGAATTTTGTTGGTAGAGAAGGAGGTTCCCAGCACCACGCCGTTGACCACCGTCAGCCTCACCACCGGCGAGCTGGTTCCGGGAGCCAACGACCACGCGCGACCGTCATGCGAGAAGAGGACGCCATTGCCGGTGGCGGCCACGAAACGATCCCCGGTAAAGACGATGGAGTAGAATCCACGGGTGGAGAAAGGGACCGACTGCTCCACCCACGTGACGCCGTCGGTGGACGTTTGCAGGAAGTCGACGCTCGATCTGCTCCCGATCGCGACGAACAGGCCGTGGCCAAATGCGATGTCGGTGATCAGGCAATTCTCGGCCGCCGCTCGTGACGTCCATGAAACGCCATCGGAGGAAGTCGCGAAATCCCTCGTCGCAGCGACGACGTAGACGCCGTTGCCATACGCCAAGCCGTTGATGAAACTGGGCGTCGGGTCCGCTGGGATCGTCCAAGTCTCACCATCAAGGGTCGAAGAGATCCGGTTGGCGGACCAGCCGAACAACCGTGTCCCCACGCTCTTCAGATTGCTCCTGTTTAGGCCAATCGAAGGCTGAGAAGACCAGCGTTTGCCGTCGCTCGAGGTCTGCAAACTGCCCTCGCTCGCAAACCAAAAACGGTTCGCAGCGAACGCGAGCGAACCGGAACCGATGATGGCCGTGCCCTGCGACGTCCAGGCGATGCCGTCGTCCGACGAATAAAATCCGTCGTAGCTCCCAACCGCGAAGTAGCGGCCGAAACCGTAGGCGACGGCGGTGAAGGAGTTCGGGCTGCCGGCGAGCGCCTGCCACGTCCAACCATCAGTCGTGCGGTGGGCCGTGCCATCGCTCCCGCAGGCGAGCAATCCGGCGGACGTCGAGCGTAACAGCAGGGTTTTCAACCCGCGAGGTCCGACCGTGACCGTCCAAGTCGACGCATCGTCCGAGGTAAAATACCGGTCGCCGCCCAGACCGAGCACGTAGCGACCGCCGACAAATCCCGCCGAGTTCACAATCCCCAACGACTGCGAGCCGAGATTCTGCCGCGTCCAAGTAACCGCATCCGTCGAGAGCAGGAGCACATTGCTCGCGCGGCTCGTCGCCAGAAACTTGCCGCCGGCGAAAGCGATATTGTCGAGCGTCGTCTGCGTATTCGCTGCTGTCTCCGGCAAGGCGTCCGTCGCGACCCGAGTCCACCCCAGCCCATCGGTCGACGTGAAGACGACGCCGACTTGATTCCGATTCGCGTCATCGGACACGAAACTATTGCCCACGGCGACGAAGCGTCCGCCGTCAAAAACCACCGAAATAAACGAGATGCCGGCGGGCAAAACGAGCTCGGTCCAATCGATGCCGTTAGCCGAGACAAACGGCCGGTAACCCACGGCCACAAACTTGCCGTTGCCATAAGCCAACGTGGTCGCGCCGATGTAGCTCTCGCCGGGAATGAGATTGCGCGCCGTCCACTGCTTCAAATCGGGGGATGAATAAAAAGCGCGATCGCCGACCGCGACGTAGAGCCCTTCGCCCCGCGCGATGTCACGCCAATAGACGTTGGCAATGGAGGCGACCCGCTTCCACCCGCGGCCGTCAATCGACGTGGAGATCTCGTCGCCGCCCAAGCCCACGAGCACGCCATCGAATTCGCGCACGCCACTAAAAGAAGGCGGCGGGCCCACTTGCACCCAAGGGTTTAGGCGCAGCTCGGGACCATCGGTCGTCCCCGCCAAGTTCGTGGCCCGCACCCAAAATGTGCGCGGCCGAGCTTCCATCATAATGGTTGCACTGGGGATGGGTCTCGAGGTGTCGCCACGAGCGCCCTCAAACCACTGCACGGCCGGAGTCGGGAATCCGCTGACGGGGGCGTCCAATGTCACCATCTGCCCCGCCGCGAGTTCGAGACCGGGAGACACCGCGGAAAAACTCGGCGCAGCGGCGATCGCCACCCGCAGGACCGGGCTGTCCACGAACGTCGTGGCGTTTGTAATACGGGCCCAATAGGTCGCGCCCGCCGCAACGGCCGGCACCGTCAATGTGGCCGCGGTCCCACCGCTCACGGGGGCGCTCACATCGGAAGCGGGACCGCGATACCATTGGTAACTGAGATTGCTGCCGGTGGCGGCCACGGTGAGTGTCGCGCTCTGTCCGGCGACCACGATCTGATCCGCCGAGATCGGGCCCAGGGCGATGGCGGTCGAGTCCGGGGACGACTGAAAAATTTTCCCGTCGCCGACCGCCAGATACGTGCCGTTGCCGTGGGCGAAAGAAAAATACTTGTTGCCGGCCGGCCCGAAAACCTGCGGCTGAACCGACCAGGACACCCCATCGGATGAGGTCAGCAAATCCGTGCCCACCCCAGCGAGGAAGCGACCCTCGGCGAAAACAATTTTCCAGAATCCGAGCGCCGCATAGCCACCCGCCGGCGCCGCCGGCAAAGTCACGGCGTTCCACGACACGCCATCGGCAGAAGACCACGCTTCCACGGTGTCCGTGGCGACCGCGACAAATCGCCCCGCTCCGAACGCCACCGCCCCGAGCGAGCGCGTGGTCGGGCTCGTCCGCGCCGTCCAAGCGACGCCGTCGTCCGAGGTGGCCAACGCACGATTATAGCCGACCGCGACGAAACGGCCGTTGCCCTCGCTCATTCCGGTATAGATCGCGCCCGCCGGCGCGGTGGCCTGCGTCCAAACCGTCCCGTCGGCAGAATTCGCCACGAAGCCGTCGCCGACGCCGAAAAATTTCCCCCGCGCATAGACGATTGCCGCGAGACCGGGCGCCGTGCCCTGGGCCGACCACGCCAATCCATCGGTCGACGTGTAGGCACGGTAGGTGTTGCTCCCGGTCGGAAATCCCGTGGCAACAAAACGACCACCGCCATACGCCACCTGCGAAAAACTGAGCCCGTTGTCGTCGCCGCTTTGCCATGTGACGCCGTCCCCGGAGGCCTGAGTATTTCGTCCCGAGGCGAAACCGACGTTCACAAACCGGCCATTACCATAGGCCACACCGGTCACCGAGACCGCAGGAAAACCGGCCGCCACCTGCCATGCGCCCTCGCCGGCGCGAGTGGTGATCAGGCCAAAGCGCCCGACGCCCATGGTGCGCCCTTCGAAACAGGCGAGCGAAAGGAAAGTCGGAACGAACGCGTCCTGCCCCTCGCCGCTCGCATTGCGCTGGGTCCAATTCGCTCCATCCGGGGAGGTCAAATAGTAGTCCGACCCATCCAAGCCAGCCACGAATCCGGTGCCATCAAAGGCAACCGAAGTCAGGCGTGCCGTGCTGGAGTTCGGCGGCGTGGCACGGACCCACGTCACCCCATCCGGTGAGACGAGCATAACCATCGTATCGCCCACGGCGACAAAGACGCCGACTCCGTAGGCGACCGCATTGAGTCTGAACGTATTGCTGCCACTGAACCCTCCGGTGCTGATCGTCAGCCCTGCAGCCACGCGGGTCCACGTATCGCCATCGGTGGAGCCGACGATGAACGCCTCATTGGCATAGGCACCGACTTCGCCGACCGCCACGAAGCGACCATTGGCGTAGGTGATTGCACGAAACCTCGGTTGAAGGGAGACATCGACGGGAGATTGCTCGACCCACGTGATGCCACTGTCGCGACTGGTGAGAATCGTGCCATCAGCGCGCGCGAACACACACCGGCCGGCGCCGTAGGCTCCTCCGGTGATTGGCGAACCCGAAGGCACATTAGCAGTCCGGGCCACACGCCACACCACCCCGTCGTCGGACGACAGAATCAAACCACCCTCCCCTGCCGCGAAAAAGCGACCGCCGCCATGCGTCACCGCGAACAACAGGGAAGTCGTCCCAGTATCACGGCGAGTCCAGAGACGAGCATCCGGAGACGTCGCGGCTATACCCCCGTTGCCGACGACGACCCACTGCCCGCCACCGCGCGTGACACTGAAGAGATCAGCGCGGTCCACTACCGGATTGCGCAACACCCATGCATCGACCGCGGCGTGCGCGACCCGCGCGCAGCACGCGAGGACGACGAGTGTCGCCATCGCGACAATGCGGAGGCTCTTACGTTGAGTCGTGTGGCGTGCCATAAAAATATGAGGCCTGCGCAAGCGCGGTCACGGCCCGGGAGCAAAGCCGTCTTCGGAGGAGGTGGGCGTGGCGGCAATGTGATAGGCGCCGGTGCGCGTGGTGCCGGCGCGGGTGTTGAAGAGTTCGATGACGCGCGTGAGCTCCGTGAGCGAGAGGCGCCCGTCACGGTTGAGGTCGGCAGTGTGCGGGGTGGTCGGTATCGGGCCGGCGGTGACGGACGGATCAGGCGCGTAGCCGTCGACCGTGCCCGCGGAAGTGATGTAGCGGCCGGTGCGCACAGTGCCGGTGTGGGTGTTGTAGAGTTCGATCACGCGCGTGAGCTCGGTGAGGTTTAGCGTGCCGTCGGCGGGGGCCACGTCGGCGGAGTGGCCGGACTGGACGGTGAGGGTGAAGGTCTGCGTGGCGGGGGGCGGGCGCCCGTTGTCGGCCGTGAGCGTGAAGGTGGCGGGCGCACTATTGCCGTCGGGCGGAGTGCCGGAGATGACGCCGGTGGACGCGTCGAGGGTGGCCCACGCGGGGAGCGCGCCGGCGGAAATGCGAAACGTCGCAACGGGTGATCCCGTCGCCGCGACGGCAAAACGACCGGGACGTCCCACAATGAATTTTGCGGCAGCGGGACTCGCGATCATGGGAGGACCGTTGATCGTCAACGTGACGGGCGTGCTGATCACCGGCGACCCAATGCCGTTGCTGACGATGCAGCGGAACTGATCGCCCCTTTGGGCGGAGGTCACGTTGGCGATTTCGAGGGTGGCTGAATTCGATCCCGAGATGTCGTCGGGGTCGGAGAGATCCTCGAAATCGATGGAGCCAAAGACTCGGCGCTGCCACTGGAAGGCCGGCGCCGGCGTGCCATTCGCCACGACAGCAAACGTCGCGGTGCTACCGGGATCGACCGAGGCCGGAATCGGCTGGGCAAGAATAGTCGCCTGCGGACCGGCGGAAAGCAGCGCGGCGACGACGGGTGCCGAGCCGAGTTCGTTGGAAACGACGACGGAGTAGATCCCGGACTGGGCGGATCGAAAGTCGGGAATCGTGAGTGTCGGCAATACCGCGCCCGCAATCGGTGTGTCGTAAAGGCGCCACTGATACGAGAGCGGGAGCAAGCTGGTGGCGCCCACCGTGAGCGTGGCAGTGCCCCCGGTTGCCACGGTGCGACTGACGGGCGCGGTGACGACAACAGGGACGGCGGCCGGGCGCGTCGCAATGAGTCCGGCCGTGCCGCTGCTTTGGACGATCAACTGACCGTTATCGCGCATCGCGATGCCGGTGGGAAAACCGCCAGAGAGATCGAATCCGCCCGCGGCGAAAGTGGGATCGCGCGTGCCATCGGCATTGAGGCGAGCAAGAAAAGGCGAAGCCCCGTCGACCGATTCGAACATACCACGCACGACGATGCGGCCATCTTCCTGGAGCAGGAGGCTCGACAGTATTCCTAGCGGCGGTGGCACGAAATCCGGATCGACCGCCCCGTTCGGCAGCAAGCGGACCAAGCCCGAGCGCGCCGTGCCACCGTAGGCCGTGAAGCTTCCGCCCACCAGCAAACGGCCGTCGGATTGGAGGGCGAGCGTCCCGACGGTGCTGCTAATATCGAACAGAGAGGCAAACGTGAGATCGAGCGTGCCATCGGGATGCAAGCGCGCCAGCCGGCCGACCGAAGTGCCGTTGTAGGAGCCAAAGGCCCCGCCGATTATGATCTTTCCGTCCGGCTGAACCACCGAACAATACACGGTGCTACTCGGTCCGATACCGGGATCGAACGTCGGATCGGCGGTGCCATCGGCCTGGAGGATTGCGACGCCATTGCGCCTGGCTCCCCCGGCCGAAGTAAACATGCCGCCTACGAATATACGACCGCCCGGCAAAATTGTGGCGGTGAGGCCCGAGCTCGAGAGTCCGAGCGTCGCAGCAAAAGCCGAATCGAGCTGACTGTTAGCGTGTAAGCGGACGATACGGTTGGCGGCGCCCCCACCAAAAGTCGTGAAGACACCCGTGAGCACGATTTTACCATCGGGCTGCCGGGCGGCGGCGTAAACGTGGGAACTGGCCCCGAGGCCTCCCGAGCTAAACGCCGAGTCCAAGCTGCCGTCACCCTTGATACGGGCGACACCAAAGGGCACGGCGGCGCCGCGCAACCAATTGAAATAACCGGTCACCAACACGCCCTCCCCCGGGAGCGGCACAATTCCGTAGATCCGCACAGTCGAGCGGGCGGAGAAATTCACCGCGCTGTCGAGGGCCCCGTCGGCCTGAAGCCGCGCAAAGCCGACGCGCAACGTCGCGGCACCCGAACTGCTCTGGTAATGACTGAAGACCCCGGCCACGAGTATTTCCCCGGTCGATTGGACTTGGATCGCATGGACGGGCGCGCCGAACCCCTTGGTCAAAAATCCGGTGTCGAAACTGCCATTGGCGTTAAGCCGCGCGAAGCTTTTGGCCGTATTGGACGTATCATAAGAGTCGAAAAATCCACCGACGAGAATTTGGCCGTTGGGCCGACAGGCGATTGTGTAAACGGTGCCATCGAAGCCAGTGCCAGCGGTCGCGAACGAACTATCGCTGCTTCCGTCAGGATTTAGACGGACCAGCGCACCGGCCGCGACGCCGTTGGCGATCTTGAATGCGCCGCCAGCGAGAATTTTTTGATCAGACGGGTGGATCGCAAGGGCATAGACGGTGGCGTTGAGCACTGGCTGGAATGCGGCATCGAGCGATCCGTCGGCGTGCAGCCGCGACAAATAAGGGCGCGGCGTCAGTGCCCCGTGCACATCCCGGTGCCCGGCGTATTGGCCCGCCACGAGGATTTTGCCATCGGACTGAATCGCGAGAGCATGGACGGCACTGTCAAATCCTTGGGTTAAAAATGTCGGGTCGAGGCGACCGTCAGCATTGACGCGAGCAAGGCACGAGGAGCTCGCGTCCCCGTAACGGGTAAAGTTGCCGGCAACGAGCACACGGCCATCGGACTGAATCGCCAATGCGCGCACACTGTCGTTGGCGCCTGCCCCGGGGTCGAACGTCGGGTCGAGACTTCCGTCGCCGGAAAGACGCGCGAGCCGACGACGGAAGTTTCCACCGACCCGCATAAAATCGCCACCCATCACGAGCTTTCCATCGGCCTGCACTACGAGCGAACGAACCTCTCCATCGATTTCCGGAGGCGCAAACGAAGGATCGAGTAGCCCGTTCGCCAAAAAACGGGCGATACCCGTGCGCCGCCCGCCGCCTATACTGCTGAAATGGCCGGCAGTATAGAAACGACCGTCCGCCAAGCCGGCGATGGCCAAACCGGCAGCACCAGAGCTGTATTCCGGCTGAATTGCCCAAGCCGGATCGGGCGCGACGAAACCGGGATAAGACGTTGGCGCCACCGCCAAACGCGCCATAGGTGAGATTGCCGTCGAGAGCCCGGAGGCTACCACCACATCGTAGCGATCAGCATCAATCCGAGTCGCAACCGGGAGAGTAAAGCTCGCCGAGGTGGCGGCCGATATGGGGAAACCGTTGCGACGCCATTGATACGCGAGCGGCGCAGCGCCCGAGGCGGTGACGGAAAAGGTCACCGGTTGGCCACTCGTTACGACATGATCCGCCGGCGGGGCCGTGATCGTCGGCGGAGCGGCCGAACCCGCGAGAGTGGCCCGGCGGGATGCGACCGCACCGGCGGTATTGGAAACCGTGACGTAGTAGTTGCCGCCGTCAGTGGCCTTCAAGCCGCTCAAGTTGAGCACGGCGTTAGTCGCACCGCTCAAAAGCGCTGAGTTGAAGAACCACTGATACTTCAGACTCGTCCCCGTCGCGACGACTGCGAACGAGGCCGCGCCGTTCAGCGCCGAAACGACGTCTGCCGGCTGGGTGGTGATCTGCGGCAAACCGCTAACGACGGTGAGGCGACCGCCCAGGCTCGCGACGTTGACCTGCTCACTGTTGCTCACACGACAGCGAAACATATGGGTGTCCTGTGAGGCGGTGAGGCCGGCAATCACGAGTGTGCCGGAGTTCACACCGGAATACGACGCAGTGTTAGCCAAGTCAGACCAGGAAGTTCCCCAAGTCGTGCTCAACTGCCACTGAAACGTCGGGGCGGGATCGCCGGTGGCCACGACGGTGAAGGTGGCGGTGGCGCCTGCACCGGCGGTTTGATTCGCCGGATGCGTCGTGAAAACCGGGGCTGCAGCGGCGGCGACGCGGTGGGCCGTTAGGCCAACCAAAATCCAAGCGGCGAGAAACCACGGGCGCACACGGCGGAACAAGTTCATGAGGGCGGCCGAATACCAAGGGCGACGCGAGCCGGGGAAGTCACGGCCCCGGGGCGAAGCCGTCTTCGGTGCCGGCTTGGACGTGATACGTGCCAGTGCGGGCGGTGCCGGCGCGGGTGTTGAAGAGTTCGATGACGCGCGTGAGTTCGGTGAGGCTGAATTTACCGTCCTTGTTCGCGTCGGCGGAGTGGTAGCGGCTGAGGGTGACGACGACGCTGCCGGCGCGGACGGTATCGCCTACGAAGCCGTCTTCGCTGCCGGCGGTCGTCGCGACTGAGTAACAGCCCGTGCGGGTGGTGCCGAGGCTCGTGTTGTAGAGTTCGATCACGCGCGTGAGTTCGAAGAGGTTGAACGCGAAGTCCTGGTTCGTGTCGGCGCTGTGCAGCGCCACGAGCGGGACCAGGAGGAGCGGCGTGGGTGTCGCGGTGACCGTTTGCACCGCAGTGGCCGTGCGCACGAGGGCGGTGGCGCCGAGGCTGCGGATGCCGGTTTCACCCGGAGGGACGTTGAGCGTGTAGCTGAAATTCACGGGGCCCGTCGGCGGCGTGGACCACGACCACTCGAGCGTGCCCGTGGAGCCGAGGGACGGCTTCACATCGCCTTCCGCACCGCCGCCGCCGGCGTAGCTCCAGCCGGCGGGCAGCGTGACCGTCCAGCCGAGTCCGGTGGCCGTGCCGGGATAAGTGAGCGTGCAGTTGACGAGCAGGGTGCTGCCGGCGACGTAACCACCGGGCGGCGCCACGATCTGCGTGGCGGTGGGTGCGACGACGGTGGTGTCGACGATGAGCACGGCGGGGAGGCTGGTGGCGGTGCCGTAGATGTTGGAGGCGACGACGGTATAGACGCCGGCGTTGGCCGGGACGACGTTGGACAACGCGAGCGAGCGGAACGTGGCGCCGTTCAGCGTGAGGCCGTCTTTGCGCCATTGGTAGAGGACGGGCGCGGTGCCGGCAGCGCGGGCTTCGAGCACGACGTTGGTGCCGGCGGGGCTCACGCGTGAGGCTGGCGGTGATACGACGGCGGGCGGGTATACGGCGGGACGGGCGGAGTCGGCCTCGATGGCTTCGACCAGCACGAGACCGGAAGTGCCACCGGCGCCGGCAATCTGTCCGACGTAGTGGCCGGAGCGCACATAGGCGGCGACGAGGAGCGCGGCATCGCGGCTGCCTTCGGCGAACGCAAAGGCGCCGACGCGCTCGGCGGCGGCGGCCACGCCGGCGGTGTCGGCGCCGGTTTGCCAGTCGTCGTTGCCCGCGCGGGCCACACTGTCGCGGAGGACGGTGAAGGTGGGATTGGCCAAGGTGCCGACCGAGCCGAGGGCGGGGCCGGCGGCGCGGAGGAGATAGGTGCGCTGGCTCGTGCCATCGGCGCCGAGGCCGCCGACGACAATCTCGCCGCCGGAGGGCGCGGCCGAGCCGCGCACGGCGGTGTAGGGCACGCGGCTGAGCGAGGCGGGCTCGGCATCGTAGAGTTCCAGCAAGACGATGCGCCCGGTGCCGCTGGCGGCGCTGGTGCGCGCGAAGTAGGTGCCGGGCGCATACGAGCGCAGCACGACGGCGTCTTTGCTACCGGCGGGAAGCGCGAAGGCACCGGCGGCGGCGGTCGCGGCGATCAGCCCGGGCTGGTCGGCGTGGGAGGACCAATCGTCGTTGCCGGCGACGAGTTGGCCGGAGGTGTTGTAGATTTCCAGTTTCGGATCGGCCAACGGATGAATGACGCCGAACGAACCGAGCGTGGGACCGACGGCGCGGACGAGGAGGCGTTTCGACGCGGTGCCTTCGAGGGTGAAGGTGCCAACGGCATCGCCGGAGCCGAGGGCGAGACGGG
>Ga0075163_10012706_pt1 | contig 10966 bp, 10 predicted proteins | sample JI1023141ADNA_FD_71478 | JGI IMG/M metagenome (GOLD analysis project Ga0075163, IMG submission 71478) | Wastewater effluent complex algal communities from Wisconsin, to seasonally profile nutrient transformation and Carbon sequestration -... | ecosystem: Engineered > WWTP > Effluent > Algae...
TCCACTTCCACCCGGCCCGGCAATGCACACGCGTTCTCCGGCTTGTATGGATAAAGTAACATCCTCAAGCCCACTATCACCACCCGGGTAGTTATATCCTACCTTATGAAGTGCAACACTATAACCCTGAATTAATTTTTTTGGAAAATCGAGACCACCTACTTTTTCTAAAGGAAGATCAGTAACTGTAGCAACTTTGTCAACGGCCGTTAGCAAATCGTAGACAACATCCATGTAGGTAATAATTTTTTCAACAGAACTTAAAATCAAAATGATGATAACCTCTGAGGCGACAAACTGACCAAGGGTTATTTGTCTGTCGATGACCAGGATGGTACCTACAATCAATAAGCCCCCAGTAACCGCTGCTTTAAATAAAATAATGAAAGACAGCTGGCTGACTAATACATTGAAATGAGCCTTTCGATACTTTAGGTAGTTGTTTACGTTGATGTCGGTTTTCTTAATGGGAAGGTCAGTTGTACCCGCGAGTTTGAAGGAGTTGATAGCACGGGCAAGTTCCTCTAACCACTGGGCTACTTTGTATTTGTATTTTGATTCGTTGATCGAAGAATGCAGTCCTTTTGGTCCGGTGAAATAGAAAATCAGCACCAGCACACTAATCAGCACCATGCTGAAAAAGACGAAAAATGGGTGATAGAGTGACAATAGAAATAATCCAAAGAGTATTTGAATGGCTGCTGATGAAAGATCAATGAGAAGCTTAGGCAACCCTTTTTGGATTGTCATGATGTCAAAAAAGCGATTGACTAGTTCGGGAGCATAATTGCCCATGAGGCTCTCTGTTTTAATGCGTGGTATCCGGTATGCAAATTCAAGGGAGGCCTTGGCAAAAATTCTTCGTTGTAAATGTTCGACCAGACTTATCTGCACCACTTGGAAAAGGCCTGAGAGGAGCACGGCTAATATCAAAAGTGAAATGAGTACATAGATGGAGCTGAAGAACACCCCGCCAGAAACGAGCTCAACAGTGGTTTGTATACCGAGCGGAAGCACCAGGCTTAGACCTCCGACTACAAGTGCATAGAAAAGAATGTAATAGATATCACTTCGCTCGGTTGACAGCAAGCGTAACAAACGTTTTACTGGATTCATTTTCTCTCCGGCAAAGTCCTTGTCGTATCCATACTCACTGACAAGACCCTGGTAGGGGATGATTACAAAGAAGAGAACTTCGCCTTGTGCATTCTTTTTATAGTTATTGGCCAGACTTGCCTCAAATTCTGAACTCCTCGTTTCATTTTCTTCGATGGCCAATTGAACGAGTTTCTTTTTCTCTTTTTTGATGAGGGTCGGAATTAGAGCATCACCCTTATCTTGAAAAACGAGAATTGAATCTTTCTCTCTATGAAGAAAGTCCTCAAACTCTTCGGAAGGTAAGCTGTATTCTAAAAGGAGTAAACGTATTTTACTACCGGTTTCTACGAGGTCTCTTTTAAACTCAGTAAATTCTTCTATTGAATAGGATCGTCTGTTTATTTCCGCAAAACGTAGATCAAGCGGATTGAAGTCGTGACCCAACAATAAGGCGGCTTCTCGTAAACTTCTGACTAGTTGATCGTTGTTAAGCATAGCCTACTTTGCAATTGATTTAAGAATGAATGATTCGCAGAATGTATAAAGCTCATCCTGCATGGTAAGATTGGGTTTTAGATCTGTTAACGAGGGGAGATGTTTGGCATAAAACATCTGATGATTGATGGTAAGCAGCACTGTGCTGATGAGCGAATTGGCAAATAAATAACCGGGATTGATTTGTTTAACAATGCCCACCACTCTTTTACATACTTCTTTGTAAGGGAGAAAAAGTCCTTCTTTATTATCCTCATCCACCTGCTTAGTCAAATATGTTTTCTCAAACTCCGCCATCACAATGCGTTGCAAAGCAGCCTCATCCACAAAACCGAAATTCGCATCAAACGCTTTTTCTTCTACAAGAATTTTCAAGCTAGATTTTAGCTGCTCCATAGGATCGCTTAAGTTCTGAACAGCAAACTCCAACCGATAGTCGAGCCAGGTCCAATACCAGTCAATCAGGTAAATGAGTAGGCGGTGTTTATTTTCAAAATAACGATAAATGGAAGCTTCTGTAGAGCCGATGCTTTTTGCCAATTTTTTGAAGGTGAATTGCTCAAAACCTTGTGCATCTATCAAGACAATACTTTCACGGATGATACTTTGCCCCAAATCGGATGTTTGAGGATCCCGTAAATAAATATTCTCATTGAGCCGAAAAGTTATGATAGCCATCTAATCACTTATAATAGTAATACTATCATAAACGAAAGTGCCTTGCAAATGTTCCTTAAAATCTCAGAAATTTCTAAAAAAAAGGCCTAATCCTGAGCGTAATCGCTTAAATAAGCGAATAATGGGGTCAATTTTCCATCTTTTGTGATGGTGGCCCGCTCAATCACCCCGTCCGAATCTTCTCCAAAAAGAGGTTTCAAGATCCTGTCGATCAGGTCACGACCAAATTCTTCGGAAGCACTTCGGGGCAATTCGCAGGGTAGATTGTCGATGGACATTACCGTCACATGCTTCTCATCACTGAGGGCCGGCTTTTCGGAATGCGTGAAAGGATCGTAATCGTACAAGGGTTCGTCAATAGTGGTAGCGCGTAAAGTACTCGGCACAGAACCATTGATGTCGCAGGTAATGTCTGCAATTACTTTTACGCGGAAAGCCGGAGACTTCATGTCTTCTTTTGTAAAAAGCACAGGTGCTTTAGGATTCCAGAAAGCTCCTGCCATTAAAATGTCAGCAACTTTGGTGTATAATAAAAAGTGAGATTCATAGCGCTCAGGGTTGGTATGAAACTCTTCGCGGATAAAGTGTCCTCCATCTTTTCGCGAATGATAGTCACCACTGCCTAACTGAACATAAACAGGTTCATCAAATTGCTTAGTCAAAAAATCGTGTGGACTGACTTTTCGTATGCCCGCAGTGTCTAGGGTCTCCATCGATCCCTTGCCTACGCGCCCTCCACCCGTTAAGATTATTTTAATGGGGGGTAGCTTTACTTTTCGAAGTTCAATTTTCAGATCGTTGATGTCGAAACACTCGTGTGCTCTTCGTAGCGTAAAGTTTCCGGTTCTTTTTCCATACGTCCATAAGCCATTATAGGCTCCTACAATTCCGGCAAAACGACCAAAGGCTACCAATCGATTACCGAGACGATCGCGCAATACCTCGTAATCAATCAGTCTGATTTTTTTGCGCAGTACTTCTTGCAGCAATTTTTTATTGTAAGGTTGTTTTTTGATGGTGTGCGAAAAAAACAAATAGGTTTTATTGGCGATGAGGTCTTTGACCGGGACTTCCTTAATACCCATCAGCACATCACAAGTACTCATGTCGGTGCTGAGACCAATGTTCAACTTCTCATACTCTTCATCCTTGAAACAACGGATGGGGCTTTTCTCACAAAGGACATTTACATGAGGAAACAGATCGTGAATTTCTTCAGCTTGTTGAGGTGTGAAGGGAACACGCTTATCAGGTGGTGTTTTGCCTTCGCGGATAATGCCTAGTGTAAGAGACTGCATGAGATAAAGCGATTGGTGGTTAGTGGGTTCTGGTGGTGTCTAATGAAATTGAATGACGACTTGGTAAAATGATTAAGTAGATGTTACGGAAACTTTGGACTGATGGTACTCTGCCATTTCCAACGCAGTTTTTAGCACACCAATTAATCCGATTCCAATAGCGATAAGTCCAAAGGAGAGTTCATTTAGTTTAGGGTGCGTGGTGGTGAATAAACTGTAAAGGCCAGCGGTCAAAAATCCCAGCGCTAAGAAAATAGTGTAGACAAGAAATATTTTCGAATACTTTACATTCTCCCAAATACGTTTGGAGAGTTTATTTTGTGTCTTTCGAGAATCTTGAAGTGTAGCAAAACTAATCGCAAGGCCAAAAAATATTAACGCGTTGTTATAAGCAGAAAAGATCGATTCAAAATCATTAAAGAAAGGTACATACGCGTAGTAAAGCCCCAAGAGGATAAGCGGATATTGGAGATAACTGATGTAATGAAATAGCTGCTTGGCTTGTTTCATGGGCTTGTTTAGTTTTTCTTTTTCGCTGCTTTCTTTTTCTCCTCTTTTTCCTCCCGCTCTCGAAGTTTTTTGTCGTCTACATTCTTATCAAGAAAGGAGTTGAGTTTTTCGATGTTCAGGGATGAATGAATTTCCCCAAACGAATCAATAGACATTTCAAAACCACTCAAGTCTTTATGAACTCTTGGTTTTTTTTTAGAAGATGATTTCCCAGCTTTTGCCATGTGGATTAAGAGACTTTAACTTTTAAAGTTTGAAGTGCATAATCAATGCGACTTGCTACTTCCCCGGCACCAATAATTTCCATCACCATCATCAAATCAGGGCCGGCGCCAGCCCCCGTCATACAAAGGCGTACGGCTTGTAAAATTTTCCCTGTTCCTATAGATAATTCAGCAGATACTTTTTCCAAGGTCTCTTTTGCAATACTTGCATCGAAGGTAGTAAGTTTTTGAATGGCTTCTTTGTATGCCGTAAGAACCCGAACAGCATCCTCATTCCATTTTTTATCGGCAACTGCTTTATCAAATTCTGTGGGGGCAAAGAAGATAAACTTAGCTTGTTCAAATAACTCCTTCGGAAAAGTGACGCGCTCCTTCATGATGGATGCAATCTTAATGGCTTTGCTCTCATCACAGGTAATGCCTGCCTTCTTTGCTTCTTCTATCACAAAAGCAGCGAGGGCCTCATTGCTTTTAACTTTAATGTATTGTTGATTAAACCACTGAGCTTTCTGAATATCAAAACGAGCGCCTGCCTTGCCGATGCGTTCAATGGAAAATGCTTTGATAAGTTCCTCCATTGAAAACAACTCCTGTTCGGTACCCGGGTTCCAACCCAAGAAAGCCAAGAAGTTAATGAGTGCTTCGGGTAAGTAGCCAGACTCTTTATAACCCGCGGCTTTTTCCTTCGTAACCGGATCGATCCAATCTAAAGGAAAAATGGGGAAGCCCATTTGATCAGCATCTCGCTTGCTCAGTTTACCATCACCACTTGGTTTTAAAAGTAGGGGCAGGTGCGCAAACTGAGGCATGGATTCTTCCCATCCTAAAAATTTATACACCAACACATGAAAGGGCGCAGAGGGTAACCACTCTTCTCCCCGAATCACATGCGATATCTTCATCAAATAATCGTCTACCACATTCGCTAAATGATAAGTTGGCATACCATCTGACTTCATCAAAACTTTATCATCGATCTGTGAGGAGTGTACCATTACCCATCCACGAATCAAATCATTGAGACGTATCTCTTCCTTGCGCGGAACTTTCAATCGAATGACATAGGGTGTTCCCGAAGCCAACAGTGCCTTCACTTCTTCTTCCGACAGGGTTAGGGAGTTTCGCATTTGCATGCGCGTAATGCTGTTATACTGCTGTTGATCCACACCAGCGGCCTTTAGTCGCTCACGCATTTGCTCAAGTTCTTGCTCTGTATCGAAGGCATAATAAGCATGACCTTTGCTGATTAGCTCTTGAGCATATTTTAAATAAATCTCTTTCCGTTCCGATTGGCGGTAAGGAGCATGAGGGCCACCTACGCCCACACCTTCATCAATCTTAATACCTGCCCACGCTAAGGATTTTAAAATGTATTCTTCTGCACCAGGCACAAAGCGTGTTTGGTCTGTGTCTTCAATGCGTAAAATCATGGTACCACCTGTTTGGCGGGCCAGCAAATAGTTATAGAGAGCCGTCCTTACCCCACCGATGTGCAGGGCTCCGGTCGGACTTGGAGCAAAACGAACGCGTACTTCTTTCATCTTCTTAAAAAATCAATTACAAAGTTAGCAGGAAGGGAGGATTTACTGCGGTGAAGAAGGGGATTTTATCGACCCAATAGAGAGGAAATGGCTTGCTGTGTGGGTTTTACCTGCAGGTGAAAATTAGCCCGAACTACCAAGTGAAGAATGATCATGAGTAGCATTGTTCCGAGACTATACCAGTAATCATCCCTGTACACAAACAAAAGAATACTAGCCATAAGTAGAAAGACTGTCCAGAACAGGACCAGGATACGCGTGAGAATAAAAAGTTGGTAGCGCAAGAAGAGAATGCTCCCATTTTTGGTAGGCTCAATTTTACCGAGCACCAACGGATTAAAACTAAGTAAGCGCATGTTGCGCGCAGCAATTTGAAAATGACTTTCCTGTACGTAGCCGTAAAAAATCTTGTCCTGTGGTAATTTGAACTCTTGATCCCATTGAATAGTTTCGGCCGTTGCCCGCTGAAACTGCCCAGCAATTTCTGTTGCCGATGAAGTAGTGACAATGGTTTCTGAAAAGGAGGGGAGTAATGAGATCACTTCACGGCAATACAGGAAATCTCAATGTTCACATCTTTCGGTAGTCGACTTACCTCTACCGTTTCGCGGGCAGGCGGATTGCTGGAGAAACTTTTGCCATAGATGGCATTGACGGCAGCAAAATCATTAAAGTCTTTGAGGAAAATAGTGCACTTTACCACGTGACTAAAATCCATCTCAGCAGCTTTTAGTATGTCTTTAATATTTTGAAGCACCTGCGTGGTTTCCTCTTCAATGGTGCCTGTTATAATGGTATTAGTGGATTTTTGAATGGCAATTTGTCCGCTAACAAAAAGCATGTTTCCAGCCTGAATGGCCTGGCTGTAAGGCCCAATGGCTTCCGGGGCAGTAGGAGAATAGACAACTGATTTCGACATATAAATTATTTTAGCAATTTCGTAGCTTAAATATCTGCATTCCATTTCAATTTTCGTATGAACATTTTAGTAATCGGTGACCCGCAAAATCTTGAGGAGTGCACGTTAAAATTCGAAGATACCCACACCTATACGCTGGTTTCGGAACACAGAGATGCTGCCAAGTTTCTCGATAGCGAAACCCTGGTATTTGATTTTAGTATTGAGGATGAACCTCATCAAATGGAAATGTACCTTCAAAAAAGCGTGATCGCTTTTTTGAATACAACCAAAGCGAGCTTGGCAGAGCTTACGCATCCCAATCATCATCAATATGCGGCAACACTTTTCGGGTTTAATGGTATGCCCACTTTCCTGAACAGACCCTTGCTGGAAGCGAGTCTTCGCAAAAGTGAGGACAAAAAATCGTTGGAGATTATTTGTCAAAAACTCGGTACCGCTTATACTCTTGTGGAGGATCGGGTGGGCCTAGTAACCCCACGCATTATTTGCATGATCATCAACGAGGCCTTCTATACAGTTCTGGAAGGCACGGCTAGTCGCGAAGACATTGATATGGCGATGAAGCTTGGCACCAATTATCCTTTTGGGCCTTTTGAATGGTGCAAAAGAATTGGTATCCGTCATGTCTATGAATTATTACAAGCAGTATACGATGACACCAAGGATGAACGCTACCGAATCTGTCCGTTGTTAAAACAAGAGTATTTACAGCAATAAAAAAATCCCGGGTAACCGGGATTTTGATTTATTCTACTGTTACACTCTTTGCCAGGTTACGCGGCTGATCTACATTACAGCCACGCATGACAGCAATGTGATACGAGAGTAATTGTAAAGGGATAACAGATACCATTGGCATGAGTGGATCCAAAGTAGCTGGAACTTCAATCACGTAATCCGACATTTTAGGTATTAAGGTATCACCCTCTGTTACCACCGAAATAACACGCCCTTTGCGAGCCTTCACTTCCTGAATGTTGGATACTACTTTTTCGTAAGAACTATCTTTTGTGGCAATAAAAACCACTGGCATCTCTGCATCAATCAAGGCGATAGGCCCGTGCTTCATTTCCGCTGCCGGATAACCTTCTGCATGGATATAGGAAATTTCTTTCAGCTTCAGGGCACCCTCCAAGGCTACAGGGAAATTGTACCCGCGGCCTAAGTAAAGGAAGTTTCTGGAATCTTTAAATTCTGCCGCTATCTGTTTGATCTGATCATTCAACAAGAGTGCTTTTTCAACCTTTGCCGGAATGTTCTCCATCTCAGTCAGCATCTCATGGTATTTCTGCTCCGTTATAGTGCCCTTCTTGTGTGCAACGATTAAGGCAATCATGTTCAACACCGTAAGCTGAGCGGTGAAGGCCTTGGTACTAGCCACACCGATCTCAGGACCTGCGTGTGTATAGGCACCCGCATGAGTAGTGCGTGGAATAGAAGACCCCACCACATTACAAACACCAAAAATGATGGCGCCTCTAGATTTAGCTAATTCAATTGCAGCCAAAGTATCGGCTGTTTCACCGGACTGAGAAATGGCAATTACCACATCACCTTCTCTAATGACCGGATTTCTATAACGAAATTCGGAAGCATATTCTACTTCAACAGGAATGCGGCAAAATTCTTCAAAGAAATATTCGGCAACTAAGCCTGCATGCCAGGAGGTACCACAAGCCACAATTAAAATACGATCGGCATTGACAAGCTTATTCAAGTATTCACGCAAGCCACCTAAAATGAGTCTACCGGAAGATGAATCCAAACGGCCGCGCATACAGTCTTTAATAGACTTAGACTGCTCATAAATCTCTTTGATCATGAAGTGCTCATAACCGCCCTTCTCGATGGCCTCTAACTCAAGATCAACAGTTTGTACATAAGGGGTGAGAGGTAGGTTAGCCGTATTTTTAACAGTAAGTTTTCCGTTTTCGATGATCGCGATTTCTTGATCGTTGAGATAAATCACCTCGTTGGTATACTCAATAATGGGTGTTGCATCAGACGCCATGAAGAATTCATCCTTTCCAACACCAAGTACTAAGGGGCTGCCTTTTCTGGCTGCAATGAGTAAGTCAGGATTTTCCAGAGACATCACAACAATTGCATAAGCACCAATTACCTTGGTTAAGGCTAAGCGCACAGCTTCGTCCAAAGAGCAATTTTCATTTTCCTTAATGTCTTCAATAAAGTGAATAAACACCTCTGTATCCGTCTCACTTTCAAAGGTGTGCCCTTTGCGCAATAACTCCTGCTTTAGCGTGCTATAGTTTTCGATAATTCCATTGTGAATAATGGCAAGCTTTTTTGTGGCAGAATAATGGGGGTGAGCATTTTCATCATTGGGTTCTCCGTGGGTAGCCCAACGGGTATGTCCCATGCCAATGGTGCTATTTAAGTTTTTACCTTTTAAAAACTCTTCTAGTTCTGCAACTTTCCCTTTCTTTTTATAAACGTTCAGCCCTTTATTTAATAAAGCAATACCTGTACTATCATAACCACGGTATTCGAGTCGTTTAAGACCTTTTATGATAACATCGGAGGCTTGACGGTGGCCTACATAGGCAACAATTCCACACATAAATTCTAGTCGTTAGTAATGGCAGTACTATAATACACTTTCAGCTTCATATTACTTTTATCGAAGCCTACCCTGTTTATGCTCTTCGCACCAAAAGGAGTTCCTGGATAGAGAACCAGATTAGTAAACTTGGTTTTGGTAAGATTGCTGTTGGTATCGGTTTCGTCTTGAGTCAACTCCTGCGCAAATAGAGTAATGAATCCTTTATATGACTTGGTGTCGGAATTGTATTGCAAATTGGCAAACTCTTGCTGCGAATCGGCCATTACCGAATAAACACTATCCACATTGATGGTAGAGGTCGCAATACCTTGTAAGCCATTGGTGAGGGCAAAAGAGGAATTGGTATAAAGCCTTATGTCGGTAGTATCCTGATCGGTTAGCTTAAATTTTTTCAACCGATTGTTATTGGCCAGCACTTGTACGTAAAGATTTCGGGGTGGATCAAAGTCGCCAGGGGCATCAACATTGGTAATGGATAACTCTGCTGAGTTGATCAACACTTTATTATTAAAAGCTGCGAAATATTCCGTAAAAGCAGACAGGTCTAACTTGGTAACAACAGGAGCTCCAGATTGTATGTAGCGCTTGTTGGCATTGGAGGGGATAAAATCCTGATAAGGAGTACTTAACGCAGAAAGATCCGTACCTGAGCGATCAATAGAAATTTTGGATGCAGAAACGACATTCGAAATTAAAAAGTCATACGTGAGTGTGTCCGTACTGGTATGGTAATGAAGAACCACTTTAGAATTAGTGCCTACCGAAAAGCCAACTACTTTTTGATTAGCATCTCCCCCCACAAGCGCAAGTCCTTTGAAGGCTTCGCTAAATTTCTGAAAGTCTGTGAACACATTGCCTTCGTTATCCCACGCATTGAACAAGCGCTCACCGTATGCACTCGACAGTGGAATGGAAAGAGTAATAGTTGTGTCCGTACGATTCACCATAGTGTCCAAGCGCTCTGCACTCAGTTGTAAACTCTTTTCTCCAAGTTTAGCTGGATCGTAGTCTACACTGCTGAAGTTATAGTAATCCTTGCCACCCCGGTGGGTGAGTTTCTCAGTAACCTCATGAACCGAATAGGACTCTACACTTGTATTAGAAGTACCATAATGGTAAAGATCAAAATTCAGCACTAGGGAAACAGAATCGTAAGTCGACTTTGCTGGTTTTACGACTTCTGAGTTAACGGGAATAATTTGTGTGTAGCCCTCGGTAATGGTATAGCCTAAGGCTGGATCGTTATACCGACCCACCAGCAATCTCTTCTCAACATCTGTAAAATGGTTCGATGTCCTCAATGAATCAAAAAGCAAAACACTCGATTCTATCGGAATCTCGATGTAGGAAAGTTTAAATTTTTGATTTTGATTTGGAAAGCCCAGTATATTATCTTCATCAAGGCACGCAAAAAGAAATAGCGCCACGGCTGCCGACAGCCCCAGCGCTATACGCTTAACCCACAAGTTCATTATATAAATTAAAATAGGATTCGGTGTAATCTTCGTCTTTACCAATGGTTTCTACTTTCTTCTCTTTCATCTTCTTAAAGAGTCCATCCAACTTCTTGTTTTCACCTGCTACAATAACTGCGTCTGAAAACTCCATGCCCATCT
>Ga0075163_10012707_pt1 | contig 10965 bp, 11 predicted proteins | sample JI1023141ADNA_FD_71478 | JGI IMG/M metagenome (GOLD analysis project Ga0075163, IMG submission 71478) | Wastewater effluent complex algal communities from Wisconsin, to seasonally profile nutrient transformation and Carbon sequestration -... | ecosystem: Engineered > WWTP > Effluent > Algae...
TATCGCCATGACCCCGGTCCTGCATGCCACCGCTGCCGAACAGACGCCGGAGCAGATCCAGCAAACCCAGAATAAAATCCGGCAGGGCTCGTCCGACATCCTCGACCGGCTCTACGGCATCGCTCCGTCCTCACGCAAACAGATTGCCGCGGCTTATGGATATGCGGTGTTCAGCACCTTCGGCATGAAATTGATGGTGGCCGGCGGCGGCAACGGCAAAGGCATGGCGGTCAGCCATAAGCCCAAGCGCGAAGTGTTCATGAAAATGGTTTCGGTGCAGGCGGGCCTCGGTTTCGGCATCAAGCAGACCCAGCTGGTGTTCGTGTTCAAGACCAAGCAGGCATTCGATCAGTTCGTCAATTCCGGCTGGGAAGTCGGCGGTCAGGTTTCGGTGGCGGCGACCGACGGCAGCAGCGGTCTGGCCCTCGATGGCGCGGTTGCCGTCGCTCCGGGCGTTTGGCTGTACCAGATGACCGAAAAGGGGCTGGCTGCGGAACTGGCCGTGAAAGGTACCAAGTTCTATCAGGATGCCAGCCTCAACTGACTGCGTTTGGTCATCCGGCGAGGCGTCGGATTTGACGGTCCTGCCATCTCGATAAAACGGCTAGGGTAAATACAGCACCCAGTAGCGCCAGGAACATATCCGATTGCGTGTCCCAGACATCGCCCTGGGTGCCGAGGAATTCATCGGCGCCCTGGCCCATGATTAGGGCGGCCGCCCATTCAATCAGTTCATAAACGGCACTGACCGCCATGACCGTGCAAACCACGAGGAACGCCAGCCATGCACGACCGTTGACGATGGCATGCCGGATGTACAGTTCGCGTGCGGCCAAAGCCGGTACCATGCCTTGGAAGAAATGCCCGATCTTGTCATACGGATTGCGGTCCAGCGCGAAAAGATCTTGCAGACTGAATCCCAGTGGAACCCGCGCATAGGTGTAGGCGCCGCCGAGCATCAACACCGCACAGTGCAGGAAGATACCGGTTAACAGAATAGCCGTGAGCGGGAACCGGCTATGCGTCAGCCACAGCACCGGCATTACTACCAACACCGGCAGGACTTCCATCAGCCAGGTCAGCCGATCGAAAGGCCGCCATCCGGACAGCAATAAACCAATCAACACGAGTGTGCTGCCGGCCATCAGCAGTCTCGGGCTTCCCTTGTCAGCCATGCGCCCGGTTCAGCCTGCGCCAGCGAAGTTCCAGAACCGGAATGGTGAACAGATAACAGGCAATTACGATCAGCGGAACGACCGTGTATTGGTGGTCGGGCAGCAGGAACCAGGAGGCGGTGATCAATACCGTACGCAGCAGCGTGTGCAGCCATCCGATCGGATGCTGGATGATCCAGGAAAACGGAATCCACATCAGGCCGGCAAGAATGCCTACGCCCATCGGCGCCGAGCGCGGATCGACTAACGCGAACGGAATCGCGATGGCATAGACCAGCACAGCTTGTGCCATGCCGTGGAAAAATAGGCTCTGGAACGCGTTTTTCGGACGGGATTTGTCCAGGAAGTGCTCTCCGGTGAAACGGGACAGGAACATGCCGAGGTAGGCGATGCACCCGGTGCCGACATACAGGGCCAACAGGGCCTGATGCGTCGGCAACAGGGCGCCGGGAACCAGCAGCAGCGCCCAGACCAGCATGCCCGCCAGCGGCATGGCCAGAAAACGCGAGCGGGAAAATTCCGCACGCTGCACTTCCAAGCTGCGGTCCCGTGGATCGGTCATGCCGGCAGCTGAAGCGGAATCGGGCTGCTTACTTGCCAATCAGGGTCTTTGCCAGCGACAGATCACTGCCTGAAGCTTGCTTTGCCACGCTGGTCGATTTCGGATAGGACAATTGTTGGAATTTCAGAGTGATGTTCTTGCCGTCCTTGTTAGTCAGCACGAATGGAACATAACCATAGCGGCTCGGTACGTCGGCGTTCACGCGGATCGGGGCATTCACGCCTTCGGTGGCGCCAATGAAATCGAAGCCGATCTTGTCGGCAATCAATACTGCCATCGTGCAGCCGTCGGCCGTGCACCATTCCGGGCCTTTAAGCAATGCCACGGCATCCAGCTTGTTGTCGTTGTTGAGGTCGAAGTAGGCATGTTGGTAGTCCAGTTTGCCGGTGACGCCTTTCTTCTTGGCGAAATGAGCCAGGCTGGCGGCAACCTCCGCGTCTTTTTCGCGAAGGTCTTCCACGGTCATCTGGGCGGAAACAAGGGACGATGCGGCGAGCAATGGTAATGCGAAAAGGAACCTGTTCATGGCAATCTCCAGATAGTCAGGAATTGAAACTTCATGCTAGCACGATGCCGAAGCTTCGGCAAAAGTGGTCAATCGAAAAATGCCGGTTTGCGTATGCGCGGTAGCTTCTTCAAATCCGCTTCAGCCCGGGAGGCCGAGGCGCGGTCCGGGTATGCACGCGTCGCCACGATCCGCAACGGGGGGTTGGCGCGGGTGAAACGCGCGCCGATGCCGCTTTGGTGTTCGCTAAACCGGCGCGGCATGTCAGTGGTGATTCCGGCGTAGAAGACCCGCTCTGGGCCGCGTTCGCATTCGAGCAGGTACAGAGTCCACATGTCTGACTATTGGAAGCGCATGGAACAATTGAAGGCCACTGTGATGCGTTCCCCTTCGCCGAAGAACGGCATGACCTGATGCTGTACCCAGGACGGGAACAGCACAAGCTGACCGGCTTGCAGGCTGAAGGCCATGCTGCCGGTGTGGAATGGGGTCTGCAGCTGCGAGTTGCCGGAGTCGAAATACATCTGCGCGAACGGGTTGACGAAACTCAGCTTGCCGCTGTCGGGCTGGTCGGCGTCGTGCTGCCCTGGGCTGACGCAGTAAACGCCCGACCAGGACGCCATCGGGTGGTTGTGCATGCCGAAGAACCCGCCGCGTCGGGTGACGTGATACCAGGCATCGGTGATCACCTGCAGGCGGGCCATGTCGGCGGCGCCGTAGCGGTTGATTTCAGCTACGGTATTCGCAAGGCGTGACAGGCAGAATTCACGCAGCGTTGCGATGCAGGCTTCCGGCCAGGCGAACAGGTCGAAGTTGCTTTCAAACAGTTCCTTGTTGCGCGGCGTATACGGATTGGGATTGGCGAAGCGTTTGCCCATGGCTTCGCGGCGAATGAACAATTCCCGCAGTTCCTGATTTAAACTGGCGCAGTCGGCGAGCTGTTCGGTCACGTACGGCACGCTGAATAGCGGATTGATCTGGGCCATGGGCCATCCCCGGAGTGTGTATGCCATTTTGCCAAAAATTGCTGTGCTTGAGTGTGCTCGCCCTGGCATCGCTGGATTCGGCGGTCGCCGTCGACCGCATCGCCGGCCGGCAATTCGCCACCCGCTCGGAAGTCTACGCGCCGCAGGCGATGGCGGCCACATCACAGCCTTTGGCCACCCAGATCGCCCTCGATGTGATGCGCAAAGGGGGGAGCGCTGTCGACGCCGCCATTGCCGCCAATGCCGCTCTAGGCTTGATGGAGCCGACCGGCAGCGGTATCGGCGGCGATCTGTTCGCCATGGTCTGGGACCCGAAGACGAAGAAGCTCCACGGTTACAACGGTTCCGGGCGTTCACCCGGAAAACTGACCTTGGCATGGTTCGAACAGAACGGTTACAAGGAAGTGCCCAGTTACGGGCCGCTGCCGGTTACCGTACCCGGTGCCGTGCGCGGCTGGTACGATCTGCATGCCGAATTCGGCAAGCTGCCGATGACAGCCAATCTGGCGCCAGCCATCCGCTATGCGCGTGAAGGCCATCCGGTGCCGCAGACCATCGCCCATTACTGGAATCTCGCGGTTCCGCGGCTGGCAAAGTATCCGGGCTTCATCGAACAGTTCACCGTCAACGGCAAGGCACCCGCCAAAGGCCAGCTCTGGAAGAACCCGAATCTGGCAGGGACCTTGCAGGCCATCGCCGATGGCGGCGCCGATGCTTTCTATCAAGGCAGAATCGCCAAAACCATCGCAGATTACGTACAGGCCCAGGGCGGATTTCTGTCGGTCGAGGATCTGGCAGGCCACCGCGGCGAATGGGTCGAGCCGATTTCAACGCTTTACCGCGGCGTACAGATCTGGGAGCTGCCACCAAACGGCCAAGGCCTGGCGGCGCTGCAGATGCTGAATATTCTCGAGACCTACGACTTCTCGGCAATCGCCTTCGGCTCGCCGGAACACGTGCATCGTTTCGTGGAAGCCAAGAAGCTGGCGTTCGCCGATCGCGCCGCGCTGTATGCCGATCCGGATTTCGCACGCTTGCCGGTGCAAGGATTGCTGTCCAAGCCGTATGCCGTCGAACGTGCCCGCCTGATCAGCCCAGACAAGGCCATGCGAGCAGTGGATGCCGGTGCGGCATTGAATCAGGGTGACACCATCTATCTGACCACCGCCGATGCCAGCGGCATGATGGTCAGCCTGATTCAATCCAACTACCGGGGCATGGGTTCCGGCATGGCGCCGCCAGGCTTGGGGTTCATCCTGCAGGACCGCGGTGAACAATTCATTCTCAAGCCCGGTCATGCCAACAGCTATGCCCCGAACAAGCGTCCGTTTCACACCATCATTCCGGCGTTCATCAGCCGGGACGGCAAGCCGTGGATCAGCTTCGGTCTGATGGGCGGCGCCATGCAGCCACAGGGCCATGTCCAGATCGTGATGAACCTGGTCGATTTCGGCATGAACTTGCAGGAAGCCGGCGATGCGCCGCGCATCCACCACGACGGCTCGACCGAGCCGGCCGGGCAGAACGTTCCGATGTCTGACGGCGGCATCCTGAACCTGGAATCGCAATTCCCGTACGAAACCTTGCAGGCCCTGATGCGCATGGGCCATACGATCCAGTTCGCCGACGGTCCTTACGGCGGATACCAGGCCATCGCCAGGGACCCAGACACCGGCGTGTATGCCGGCGCCAGTGAAAGCCGCAAAGACGGCCAGGCCGCAGGATACTGAGCCATGATCAATAACGACATCAACCTGAACCTGCACCGACAGAAGCTGGTCAGCGCTTCCCGTGTGCAGATTCCCGACTTCCTGCAGCCGGATGCGGCCGAAACCCTGCGGCAATGCCTGTTGACTGAAATCCCCTGGGCGTTGGCCGAGCGCTCAGATGGTGTGTCGCATACCATCGCCGCTGAAGACTATGCCACCATGACCGATCAGCAGCGCAATGCGCTGATGGCCAGATCCTATGAAAAGGCCAAATCGGAATTCCAGTTCTCCTACGACAGCTACATGATGGTGAAAGCGGTGAAGGACGGATGGAAATTCAATATCCTGCATGCGGTGTTGGAATTTCTGAACTCCCCCGACTTCCTGGTGTTCGCGCGCAGGCTCAGCGGCGAACCGGGCATCAATGCCGTGAGCGCCCAAGCCACGCGTTACCGGCAGGGGCAATTCTTGACCCGGCATCAGGACGAAGAAGTCAAGGAAGGACGCGTCTGCGCGTATGTCATCAATCTGTCCAAACACTGGGACAGCGACTGGGGCGGTTTGCTGCAGTTTCACGATAACGAAAAGCGTTTGATTGAAACCTTTGTGCCGTATTGGAATCACTTGTCACTGTTCCGCGTACCGCAGCCACATTCGGTCAGTCTGGTTTCGCCATGGGCGCTTGAGCCGCGTTTGGCAATCACCGGCTGGTTTCTGGCCAAATAAATGACCGGAGCTGGCGCTCCGGTCATTTTGGGACAGATCTATAAATCCGGTTTGTTATTTCGGGAACAGCAACGTGAAAACGTAACGCACGCCCCAATCAGGGCCATTGCCGTAAGGCGTATCCGCGTAATATTTGATGCCGAAGGAGTTGCTGACCAGCTGCTTTTTACCAAGCTTGCCAACCTTGCTGTAGAAGACATTGATTGGTACGTTCCATTCGCGGTTCGCCCAGTTGTAAGTAGTTTCCGTGTTGAAACCGATTGTTCTGCCTTTGCCGAGCGCGCGTGATGCGAATGGCTGCATATAAAGGGAATCGATTTCGGCAGGACCGGAAAAATCCCAGATCTGGTTAGCCAGCATGCCGACCGTCCACTGCTTGGATTGCTTAAGCACGACGAAGGTTGCACCGGCAGCCCAGGTGTCGGCGCCGAGGTCGTCGGTGCCGGTTGGGATATAAAGAACCGGACCGACACCCCAGATCAGGCCGCCAGCCGTCGGTTTTTTCGGGGAAAAGAAGAAGCTCTGGGTGGTATCGCCGAATCCGAATTGCGATTCACCGGGGATGACGTCGCTTTGCTGGATGATCGGCAGGATGGTGCGTGAAATCAGATTCCAGTCCTCGGAAATGGACATCGGAATCACCGGCTGCACATTCAGCAGATTCTGGTAGCCATCGTCACCCCAGGTTTGGCTGTAATTGTATTGAAACGGCACGCTTATCAGAGCCGCGACGGGATTGGACAGTTGCTTGGCCATTTTGTCGGCTTCCGACATTTGCGGTGTATCATCGGCGGCGGCTTGATCTTGCGCCGAAGCCATGCCGCAACAGGCAACCATTAGGACGGAAAATAGGAATTTTTTGAGCGGTAATCTGTTCATAATTTGAACCCTTCTCCTGATAGTTAATCAGTTAAACGATAAGACCAGAAGTGCATTGCTGCACCTGCACTCATCGCACACCAACACCCCGTGCTCCGACGCCAACGCCATGGAAGCCAGGGCCTACGCCGCCACCCACGCCAACCCAGTCGATGAACAGCGCCGACTCGCCACCGGATTTTGGCATGGTGCCGTCAATGAGCTTGTAGTTATAAACCAGATCATTACCCTCGACCACCGGCCGGCTGATTTCCACGACAACGAGCGCATTGACCGGATTGCCCGGCTCATACACGGACAGAGTCGCGTTGGGCGGGTCGCTGGCGAAATCGTCCGGCCCGGCGCCGGCTTTCCATTCGTCCATATACGCTGGCATAGTCAGATTGCCGGCCACGCGATTGGGACGATCGGAAAAATAAAGCGTCTGCTTGCCGACATTCACCAAGCGCAGGGTTTTGTCGTCACTGACCATTTTTTCAGCGGTCTGAACGAACATGAGTTCAACCGGTGGATTTTTTTCAGCCGCTTGCGCAATGGCGCTGCCGGTGACCACGGGCAATACAGTCATCAAAAACATGGCTACCGATGAATTGAAAATAGGTTTCATGTGGCGCTCCGTTTGGGGTTGGGTTGGAGGGATGTAAAGGGGAAAAATAAATGACAGGGAAGACCGGCGTGCTATCAGATAATCATACGCCGGGTTTTACGGGTTTGCGCATATAGGCCTGTAGTCCAGGCTTTAAATTGCCGGGTTTGAGCAGCTGCTCGGTCAACGCCATCGATTTTTTGACATCTTCCAGAGGCATGCGGTTGGCGAGGCTTTGGCGATTGCGTGCGGCTTGGCTGTTTCCTTTGTTGTCATAGGCTACCGAGACGTTATACAGAGCCATCGCCAGGATTTTGTCCTGCTTGACGCCCTTCCCGGTTTCATACAGGACGCCCAGATTGCTGAGGGCATCGATGTCTCCTTGCTCGGCCGCCGGCATATACCAACGTGCCGCTTCGACATAATTGACCGGTATGCCGACACCATGTTCGTTCATGGCGCCGAGATTGTATTGGGCGTCGGTGTTACCTTGCTTGGCGGCTTTCAGATACCACTCAGCGGCGAGCCTGGGGTTTTTCGGCATGCCGAAACCGTTCTCGGCCATCACGCCCATGGCGTACTGACTTCGTGCATCCCCTTTGGCCAATAGGGGTTTTAATTCCTTCTGGGCCTGCACGTAGTTTCCGGCCATGAACGCGGCATTGGCCTGCTCGAAGCCGGCAGACACGACTGAGGCGGAAAAAGCCCCGAACATGAGTAGACAAAATCTAAGGCTGGTTTTCTTCATGCGTAGGGGTTCAGTCATGGGGTGTGATTCAAGTATCGCAGATATGCGAAGAATCAAACAAAAAAAGGCGGCCGAAGCCGCCTTTTTTTGTTTGGATCGTACATCAATCCTTCGTCTGCATCGCCGCCTTGAGTTTGGCGATGTCGTCCGGCGACAGCTGCGGACGGTCGATGTTGATGGTCAGCTTGTCGAGCTTGCCGGTGAACGCGAACGGCGGCCGATAATCGGCATCGTTGACGCCGGTCAGGGAGTCGGAGCCGACGTCAAAGCTTTCGTCCCATTGCAGGATCATCGGCAGGGTCTGTTTCATCACCTGCGTGGCGACCACCTTGCCATCAACCTTCAACGTGCCGGTGCCGGGCTGGCCGACGCCGCTGAAATTGTTGAAAGCCAGAGTACCGGCGCCTTTTCCGTCATAGACGAAATCAAACTCGACGGTGTGTTTGCCAGGTGCCAGTGCTTCGTTACCCTCCCAACGCAGACGTTCCATGTCGACCATGTTCCAGAGGAACACCGGTTTGCCCTTGAGCAGGTAGAAGCCGTACCCGCCAAAGCGGCCGCCGGATGTCAGCATCATGCCTTCGGCACCGCCTTGCGGCACGGTGATTTCAGCGGTGACGGTGTAGGAGGTGTTCAGCAGCAACGGCGAATCGCCCTGCGGCAGGCCGATCATCGGGCGGGTATAGACGAATTCGGTGCGCCCGGCAGTGATGTTCGGCCGAGGCGCCACGATGCGTGAAGCCACCGAAGCATCGAAGGGGAAGACCTGGTATTTGCCGGCTTCCGCCAGGAACAGCTGTTTCAGTTCCTCGACTTTCTTCGGGTGCTTTCCGGCCACGTCCGTGGTCTGGTTGAAATCGTCATTCAGGTTGTACAGCTCGAGCACCTGGTTATTGAGCGGATCAGGATTGGCCGGACCAAAGGCTTCCCACGGTGCGCGGTTGACCTTGGTGCTGAGGAACCAGCCGTCGTGGAACAGCGCCCATTGCCCCATCATCTCGAAATACTGGGTGTTGTGGCGCGACGACTCCCTGGCGTTGGCCTTGTCGAAGGTATAGGCGAAGCTGGTGCCTTCGATCGGTTTCTGCGCGATACCGTCGACGACATCCGGGGCGCGGATGCCGGCGGCTTCGAGGATGGTCGGCACCACGTCAATCACGTGTACGAACTGCTGGCGCAGGCCGCCTTTGTCCTTGATGCGGGCAGGCCAGGAAACCACCATGTTCTGGTTGACGCCGCCGAGCTGCGAGGCGTTCTGCTTGAACCACGAGAACGGGGTGTCGAAGGCCCAGGACCAGCCGGCCGACATGTGATTGTAGGTCTCTTCCGTGCCCCAGACGTCATACCACTTCATCTGTGTTTCGGCGGGAATCTTGTTCAGGCCGTTGAAGAACGCCACCTCGTTCGGTGTGCCGAGCGGGCCGCCTTCGGCGCTGGTGCCGTTGTCGCCATTGATGTAGATGATCAGAGTGTTGTCGAGGCGGCCGGCTTGTTCGAAGGCGTCGACGACGCGTCCGATTTCATAATCGCTGTAGGCGGCATAGGCGGCAAACACTTCGACCTGACGGATAAATAGTTTCTGCTCCGTCGGCGTCAATTTTTCCCAGGGTGTCAGCACGTCTTTGGGCCAGGGCGGCAGCTTGGTGCCCAAGGGAATGACGCCCAGACGCTTCTGGTTTTCGAAGATGCGGTCGCGCAGCTTTTCATAGCCGTCATCGAAAAGATGCATGGCGCTGATCTTGTCCACCCAGGCCTTGGTCGGATGGTGCGGCGCGTGCGTGGCGCCCGGCGCATATTTGATGAAGATCGGCTTGCCCGGCTGGATCTGGTGCATGCGGCCGATGTAATCGATGGCATCGTCAGCCATGCCGGTGATGAGGTTCCAGGAGCCTTCCTTGCCGGCAAACGGGTAGATTTGCGTGGTGTTGCGGAACAAGTTCGGTTGCCACTGATTGGCATCGCCGCCGATGAAGCCATAGAAGTACTCGAAGCCCATGCCGGTCGGCCATTGATCGAATGGTCCGGTTTGACTGGCCTGGAAGGCCGGTACGTTGTGGTCCTTGCCGAACCAGGCGGTGGCATAGCCATTGTCCTTCAGCAGGCGGCCGATGGTGGTTTTGTCGCGGTCAATGATGCTGTTGTAGCCCGGGAAGCCGGTGGATTGCTCGGAAATCACCCCGAAACCGGCGGAATGGTGGTTGCGGCCCGTAATCAACGCGGCGCGGGTCGGCGAGCACAGAGCGGTGGAGAACATCCGGTTGTAACGCAGGCCTTGTTTGGCGATGCGGTCCATGGTCGGGGTCGGAATCACCCCGCCGAAGGTGCTGGGTACGCCGAAGCCTGCGTCATCGGTGATGATCAGCAACACGTTCGGCGCACTGGCCGGCGGCACGATGCGCGGCGCCCACCACGGTGTGGATTGCAAGGCGCCGTCTTTGATGACGCCGCCGAACGGCGGTTGCGGTGCCGGCAGTTGATCGCCTTTGATGGTGGTCGTGGCGCTGGGCGAGCCCAGCGTGCCGGTTACCGTCTGGGCAGCTGCCATGGCCGGTAAAGTCATTGCCAACAGCATTGCGGGCAGGCAAGTGATCCAATTCCGCGCGGTCTTCATTGCAAGCTCCTTTTTGCCGTTATTGAGGTGTTGATTCTAAAGGAATCCCGGCACACCAGCGATTGACATTTGCGGACCGATGACGCTAAATAGCAACTCGTCGCTGTGGAACTTGACTGCCCGATACCTGCATGAAGCGAAGCCGCGCCAGCGATAGCCGCCAATCAGCGATGTCAGCCGGAAATATTCCGGAAGCGTCGGAGGACAACGACATCCGCATCGCGCAGCTCGGCCCGATACCGGAGCTGCTGAGCGAGTTGCATTGCAATCCGGATAGCGTATTGACAGCGGCCGGATTCGATCCTGCATTATTCAACCAGCCGGATGTCCGTGTGCCGTACCGGATGGCGGCGCAAATAATGGTCGCCTGCGCGGAAGCCAGCGCCACGCCGCATTTCGGATTGCTGTTGGGTTCCCGTTTCGAGCTGTCGATGCTGGGCGTTTTGGAGCCGCTGCTGCGCAACTCCCATACCGTGCG
>Ga0075163_10012709_pt1 | contig 10965 bp, 6 predicted proteins | sample JI1023141ADNA_FD_71478 | JGI IMG/M metagenome (GOLD analysis project Ga0075163, IMG submission 71478) | Wastewater effluent complex algal communities from Wisconsin, to seasonally profile nutrient transformation and Carbon sequestration -... | ecosystem: Engineered > WWTP > Effluent > Algae...
AAGAAGCTAGCAAATACATACCATCCGAAAAGAGTACTAAACCAGTGGGCATCAACAGACATAATCCAGTCCCATGACATGATTGACTCAGAAACAATAAAGAACACTAAGAATGCCGCAGACATTTTGAAATTCTTTTTGTAATAGCTGTTATCATTGGATTCGTCTTGTGCTAAACAGTTTTTTCTAGAATAATGTCTGTATAAATTCCAAACAGTCAAAAACAATATCGCTCTTAAAATCCAGAATGGAAAGTTTAGATATCCCGCTTTTCCAGCAATAATGGCATCATAATTTTCATGCCCTTTCTCAGTTATTCCTTCAGTCATCCACGAGAATAAATGATTCATGTGAAAACCTGAAGCCAATAATAAAATAAAGAAAATGATAGAACCTGGTAACAAGTAAGAAGTTACACCTTGCATAACTCTAAATAATACAGGAGACCATCCCGCCTGAGCTACTTGTTGAATAGCATAGAAAGCCAAAGCTCCCATTGTAATCAACATAAAAAAGATACAAGCAACATACAAAGCTGCCCATGGTTTGTTTTGTAACTGATGTAAAACATGTTCAATATGTTCTGCGTGATCATCAGCGTGTGCTTCTGAATGAGCAGTTGTATGTCCTGCTCCTTTTTCTGCGTGAGTTTCATCCTTAGCAGCTTCATCTACTATCGCAACTGATGTACTATCTTTAGCAATTGTATCGTGAGTTACAGCAGCCTCTTCATGATTTGCTACCGCTGAATCAACAGCTTTTTTACCTGCTTCTTCATGAGCTGGAGTTTCTTCGTGCTTCGCTTCATCATGTTTAGCTTCTGCTTCGTGATGTCCTGCTGCAGCTTCATGTCCACCTCCGTGATGTGCTTCTTCTTCGGCTTTCAAAATTGCCTCAACATCCTGAGCAGTTTTTGGTGCAGTTAAAAAACCATAACCTATCCCAAGGATACCAACGATCATAAGGACAAAAGAAAAGGTTCTTAATTTACTTGAAAATGTATACATATCTATAACAATCTGTTTGTTCTACAATTATAATTTACTTTTGAGTTCAAGAACATAAGCAGCAACCATCCAACGCTCTTCTTGACTCAATTGATTTGAATAAGAACCCATTGAATTTAAACCATACGTTTGAACGTGGAAAATGCTTCCTATTGAAACTTGTCTGTCGGCATAACTTGGCACTCCTAAGAATTTCTCTTGTGTTACCAATTTTCCTTTACCATCTCCGGCAGCACCATGGCAAATCCCACAATAAATAACGTACAATTCTTCAGCTTTCTTCATGTCAATTGTCTTACCATCTAATGGAGAACTGACAACTGTTTTTGAAAAATTATAACCTTCCGTTGTATTTGGAATATCATACGCAACGAAACCTCTTTTTACAGAACCTGTTGGAGGAAGTTGACCTTCTTTCCCTTTTAATCCGGTTGGAGAATTGAAAGCATCAGATTCCGAATAAGTTTCATAACCTACCGATTCGTACATGTTTGGCATGTATTGGTAATTAGGCTTCAAATCATTTTTACAAGATGATAAGGAAACAATGATACCTAATACAAATGCTGTTTTAAATAAACTTTTCATATCTAAATTAATGCTTATCAATTACTTTAACTTCAACTGCTCCAGTTCCTTCAAAGAACTTAACCAATTCTTCTTCATTATTGTTAACCGAAACTTCCATTAAGAAATGGTCATCCGTAGTTCTTACATCTGGATTTTCAGCTTTTTTGAACGGCCATAATCTACTTCTCATGTAGAAAGTGATTACCATTAAGTGAGCTGCGTGAAAAACGGTCATCTCAAACATTACTGGAACGAAAGCAGGCATATTTTGAAGATAACTAAAACTTGGTTTTCCACCAATATCCTGAGGCCATCCACCATCAGGGTTGATCATGATATTCCACATCATCCAAGTTGCAAAACACAATCCGTAACATCCATAGATGAACGCACATATTGCTAATCGGGTTGGTGGAAGTCCCATAGCCTTATCTAGCCCGTGAACAGGGAAAGGTGTAAAAACTTCTTCAATATGATGATGGGCAGCTCTAGTCTTATGAACTGCATCCATTAAGATATCATCATCATTATATATTGCGTGTATGACTTTAGTACTACTCATTGTAATTCTTAGTGTTTATCTGAATGATTATGACCTTGTGCTTCTCTTGCTCTTTTAAAATTTTCTCCCGATGATTTCAAGATTGTTTTTACCTCAGCTTGAGCAATTACAGGGAACGTTCTAGCATATAAAAGGAATAATACAAAGAAGAAACCAATAGTACCAATAAAGATTCCAATATCAACAAATGTAGGTTGGAACATTGTCCATGAAGACGGAAGGTAATCTCTGTGCAATGATGTCACGATGATTACAAAACGCTCAAACCACATTCCTATATTTACCACAATAGAGATGATAAAAGAGAACATAATACTTGTTCTTAATTTTTTGAACCACATGAATTGTGGAGAGAATACATTACAAGTCATCATCGACCAGTATGCCCACCAGTAAGGTCCAGTAGCTCTGTTTAAGAACGCATATTGCTCAAATTCTACTCCTGAATACCATGCTACAAATAGCTCAGTAATATAAGCAACACCAACGATAGAACCAGTAATCATGATTACGATGTTCATCAATTCAATATGTTGGATAGTGATATAAGCTTCAAGATTAGACACTTTTCTCATGATAATTAAAAGTGTGTTTACCATTGCAAATCCTGAGAATACAGCTCCCGCAACGAAATAAGGAGGGAAGATTGTGGTATGCCATCCCGGAATTACAGAAGTAGCAAAGTCAAAAGATACGATAGTGTGTACAGAAAGTACAAGTGGTGTGGCTAAACCTGCAAGTACCAAAGATACTTCTTCAAAACGTTGCCAGTCTTTAGCTCTACCGCTCCATCCGAAGGATAGGATTGAGTAAATTCTTTTTGTAAATGGCGTTACAGCTCTATCTCTAAGCATTGCAAAGTCAGGCAATAATCCTGTCCACCAGAAAACCAATGAAACTGACAGATACGTTGAAATCGCGAATACGTCCCAAAGAAGAGGTGAGTTAAAGTTAACCCAAAGTGAACCAAACTGATTTGGAATCGGCACTACCCAATAAGCTAACCATGGACGACCCATGTGAATGATTGGGAATAAACCCGCTTGGATTACAGAGAAAATGGTCATAGCTTCCGCAGAACGGTTAATGGCCATTCTCCATCTTTGACGGAATAATAAAAGTACAGCAGAGATAAGTGTTCCTGCGTGTCCAATACCTACCCACCAAACAAAGTTGGTAATATCCCAAGCCCAACCGACAGTTTTATTTAAACCCCAGGTTCCAATTCCGGTGGATATTGTATACACAATACATCCAATTCCCCAAAGGAAAGCTATTAATGCGATAGAAAATACAGTCCACCACTGTTTATTGGCTCTTCCTTCAACCGGAGCGGCTACATCTACAGTTACATCGTGATAACTTTTATCACCGATAACTAAAGGTTTTCTAATGGGTGCTTCGTAATGAGACGACATAATCCTTTATTTCTTAATTAATTATTTACTACGTATTTCTTACTTTAACGTGGTAGAACACATTTGGTTTTGTTCCAACACTTTCTAATAAGTGGTACATTCTCTTATCTTCAGCAAGTTTTGCAACTTGGCTTTCTTTATTATTCACATCTCCAAATACCATTGCTCCGCTTGAACAAGCTGCAGAACAAGCCGTTTGGAATTCATCGGTTTTAACTTCTCTGCCATCGCGCTTAGCCGTTAAAATAGTCAACTGTGTCATTTGAATACACATTGAACATTTCTCCATAACTCCACGAGATCGCACATTAACATCAGGATTAACCACCATACGTCCTAAATCATCGTTCATATGGAAATCAAATTCATCATTCCCGTTATATAAGAACCAGTTAAAACGACGTACTTTATACGGACAGTTGTTCGCACAATAACGGGTACCAACACATCTGTTATAAGCCATTTGGTTTTGACCTTGACGTCCGTGGGAAGTCGCCGCAACTGGACAAACCGTTTCACATGGTGCGTGATTACAATGTTGACACATTACCGGTTGGAAAGCCACCTGTGGATTATCCGCAGCACTTTCCATTTGACCAAATCCACCTAATGAACCTTTGTCCCCAAATAAACCATCAAATCCTTCTTTTTTCTCTTTATCGTGTGTAAAAGTATCTTCAGAAGAATAATATCTATCAATACGCAACCAGTGCATATCGCGACTTCTTCTTATCTCAGATTTTCCAACAACGGGAACATTATTCTCTGCATGACAAGCAATAACACAAGCACCACATCCTGTACAAGCATTCAAATCGATTGAAAGATTAAAATGATGTCCCACAGAACGATCAAATGATTCCCATAAATCCACTTTTGTTGCCTCAATTTCTTTATGATCTAAAGAAACCATAGCCACTGAATTCCATACTTCTGGTTCGTTGTATTTTGCGTTGAAAATTTCAAGGGTAGTTTCCTTGATAATATCTCCTCTACCCATCAATGTTTTCTGTGCCTGAACACAAGCAAACTCGTGTTCACCACTTTCAGCAACAATTGAAGCTGACTGTACATTATTGAATCCGGCATAAAATGCATACGCATTTAAACCTACTTGCATTTCTTCTTTTAAACTAGCTTTTTTACCATAACCCAAAGCCATACCTAAAGTGCCTTTAGCTTGACCTGGCTGAACTATAACTGGAACATGTTCCAATTTTATTCCGTTTACAGTAAGTGTAACATAACTTCCGTTAAGTCCACCATTAGCCACAATTTTATTTTCTAAGCCCAATTTAGTAGCATCTGCTTGTGAAACCGTAACATAGTTATCCCAAGAAACTCTTGTGATTGGATCTGGGAATTCTTGCAACCAAGGATTGTTAGCTTGTTGGCCATCACCCAAACCAGTTTTAGTATAAAGAACTAATTCAAATCCTTTTGCTGGTGTAGAAGACGCTAATGCACTTGCTGCTGCAGCAAAATTAGCACTTCCTCCAGTTACACCTGAAGAAATTCCTAAGGCAATACCGTCATGTAATGTTTGATTCCATGAAGCACCATTCGCAAATCCAGCAGCATTAGCTTTTATATAATCAAAGTAATCAACGCTATTACCATTCCACGACAACAATCCTTCTTGAAATTGTTTAGAGCTAAATAAAGGGCGAATTGTTGGCTGTGTTAAAGAATAGGTTCCTTTAGTCAGCATTAAATCATTCCATGACTCTAAATAGTGAGGTGCAGGAATAGCAATATTTGTAATTGAAGCTGTTTCATCTTCTCTCAAAGAGAAGGCCGCTGATAATTTTACTTTTTTAAGTCCGTTTACAAAAGCTTTAGAATCAGCTAAAGTATATACTGGATTTACACCACTCATGATTAATGTGTGAACACTTCCTGCATTCATATCAGCAATCAATTGAGCAACTTTTTCGTTAGATCCTTTTCTGATTTGACGCGTTCCAGAAGTTGAGAATGCTTCACTTGTTAAAGCTGCATTAATCGCCAAAACTAATAATTGAGCGTTTTTATCTTGTATTCCGGATACCAAAACTCCTTTACTTCCAGCAGCTTTTAATTGTTGTGCTGCTTTCATAACTACATCTTCACTTTCTACTTTTCCGGTAGCAACTGCAGCACCTGTAATTACATTATATATTTTAACCAATGCTTGTTTTTGATTAGCAACGGTCATAGGTACTCGCTTATCAGCAGCAGCACCAGATAGTGTCATATTGGCCTCAAACTGGAAATGTTTAGACATTTTTCCTGCTTGTGGAACTCTTCCTTTGGCATAACCTGAATCGTAGCTTCCTCCTTGCCAATCTCCTAAGAAATCTGCGCCTACAGACACAATAACATTTGCTTTTGCAAAATCGTAATCCACTAAAGCTCTTTCACCATAAGCTGCCTCAAAAGCATCTAAAGCCGCTGACTCAGAAACTGCATCATAAATAACGTGTTTTGCTGTTGGGTTTTTCGCAATGAATTCGGCGATTAACTTTTCGGTCGATGGACTTGCAAGTGTATTTGTAAGTAAGACAACCTGTCCGCCTTTTGCTTTAGCATCAGCTAAACTGGCTTTTATTTTTAAATCAGCTTCTTGCCAAGTTGAATCATTTTGTGCAATCTTCGTTCTTTTCAAACGCATACTGTCATATAATGACAATACAGAGGCATGAACTCTTGCATTCGCAGCAAATTTAGCACCAGCAATAGTATTATTTTCTATTTTAATCGGACGTCCTTCTCTTGTTTTTACCAATAAATTAGCAAAATCAAAACCATCAAACATAGAAGTTGCATAATAATCCGCCACTCCAGGAATGATTTGTTCTGGTTGTAAAACATAAGGGATTGATTTATGTACCGGCCCTTCACAAGCCGCTAAAGTAGCCGCTGCAGTACTAAATCCAACGTATTTCAAGAAATCACGACGAGTAGTTGATGAAGATGATAATGATTCTTTGTCGGATAGAAATTCGGTTGTTGGAATTTCTTCTACAAATTCATTATTTCTAAGCGTCTCAACAATAGAGCTGTTTTCGTTTAGCTCCTCAACACTTTTCCAGTATTTTTTGTTCGATGACATCGTATATAATATTAGCTTCTTAATAAATTTTTAGTAGTGACATTTACCGCATTCCAAACCTCCCATTTGTGCAGCAGTCAATTTGTCTACACCATATCTTTTAGAAAGTTCTGCGTGAATTTTGTCATAGTAGGCATTGCCTTCCATTTTAACATCAGTCTCACGGTGACATTTAATACACCATCCCATAGTTAAAGGAGCGAACTGCTTTTGGATTTCGTATGTCTGAACCGGACCGTGACATTTTTGACACTCAATTCCGGCTACAGTTACGTGCTGAGAGTGGTTAAAGTAAGCAAAGTCAGGTAAGTTGTGTATTCTAACCCATTTCACTGGACTTGTTTTTCCTGTATACTTTTGAGTAGCTTTATCCCAGCCTACTGCGTTATATAATTTTTGAATTTCTCCATCATAAAATGCTTTAGAATATTCAGCAGTTGCAGTTGTGTCGGCTACTTCAGCAATGTTTTTATGACAATTCATACACACGTTCAACGAAGGAATACCAGCGTTTTTACTAACTCGAGCCGCTGAGTGACAATACTTACAATCAATACCGTTACTTCCTGCATGTATTCTGTGAGAATAATGAATAGGTTGAACCGGAGCATAATCTTGATCAACACCAACTTGCATCATCCATCCGTAAACAAAATAACCACTTGCCAACAATAAGAATATTGAAGTTACTAAAACCAAGAATTGATTTTGTGCAAAGGCTTTCCAAATTGGAGTTCTGCCTTCTTTTGGAGCTACTTCTATTCCATTTGCTTTGGCAACTTTCGTTAAAACGTTCCTAACAAAAAACAACATCACAATCAACATCAACATCACAAGAGACAAAGCTCCTAAAATGACATTGTTTGAGATTCCGCCTGCCTCATTCTTACCGTCAGGAAGAACTTCAGCCGTTTTAACCGGCTCAGCCTTTGGCTCTGAGGTATACGCTATGATATTATCAATATCTGCAGTTGACAATTGAGGAAACGCCGTCATTACTGACTTATTGTATTCTTCATAAATCGCAATCGCTTTAGCATCGCCAGATTTAATCAAGGCAGAACTGTTGTTCACCCATTTGTAAATCCATGCCATGTCGTACTTAGCCGCAACACCTCTCAATGCAGGACCAGTTGCTTTAGCATCAAGTTTGTGACACGCGGCACAATTGGAATTAAACAATGCTTTCCCAGCTACAGCATCGCCTCCTGTGGCAGCAGCTGGTGCTGCGGCTGTAGTTGCAGCATCTGTAGCTGCAGGCGGTGTTGCTTGTGAAAATGAAGAGAAGGAGAATGTTAGCATTAATGCTAAACTAAAGAGAATCTTCCTTGAAATCGAATTATGGTTACCCACTTTTTTCATATAATATAGTGATTATCTACTACTATTGGCATGATTTTTATAGATATTGTATCTAGTAAAAATCGACACTTTATTAAAAACCTGCACAAAAATACAACTTATGAGCTATTCTCAAAACCTTAAATATATCTTAAATATCAATCTAGACTAATTTATACTTATTCTAAATAATCATTTCTTTTCGGTTTAATTTTATAAATTTTACATTTGTATAAAAATCAAATAATTATGTTCTATTTCGCCCGAATTAAATTTATTTTATGTCTTTGTTTTCTCTCTTTTTTATCTCAAAAAAGCGTTGCTCAAGTTGCCAAAGTTTCCGTAAGTCAAGATCCTAAGTTTGAACAGCTTTTGAATGAAAAAAGGAAAATAAACAGTTCTATTACAATTAATGATCGCTATAAGATACAGATTTTCAATGGTGATACGGAAAATTCTAAAAAAACATTGATGGATTTTAAAAGGGAAAACAAAAACCTTGATGCTACTATCGTTTTCAGTACGCCATTGTACAAGGTTTGGGTTGGAAATTTCAAAACGCGCATAGAAGCCGAAAAAAACCTCAACGATCTAAGAAAAAAATATCCCAACGCCTTTTTGATTAAACCCAATAAATAAAAAAAGTCCCGATTGCTCGGGACTTTTTTTATTATTATTATTTCATCTTTTTCTTCACTTCAACTTCCTGGAAAGCTTCGATGATATCTAGTTGTTCAATATCGTTGTAATTCTTGATTTGCATACCGCAATCGTATCCTTTAGAGACTTCTTTCACGTCGTCTTTAAAACGTTTCAACGTAGCCAATTCACCTGTAAAGATAACAACACCTTCACGAATAATTCGGATATTAGAATTTCTGAAAATCTTACCGTCGGTAACCATACATCCGGCTATAGATCCGACTTTAGACACTTTGAAAATCTCTCTGATTTCTGCAGTTCCGGTAACTTCTTCTTTCAATTCCGGAGAAAGCATTCCTTCCATGGCATCTTTCAAATCATTGATAGCGTCATAAATAATAGAATAGTTTCTGATGTCGATTTCTTCTTTCTGCGCCAACTGACGTGCATTTCCAGCAGGACGAACGTTAAATCCGATAATAATGGCATCAGAGGCAGAAGCTAACATTACATCCGTTTCAGTAATGGCACCAACTCCTTTATGAATAATATTGATTTGAATTTCTTCGGTAGATAATTTAGCGAACTCACTTGAAAGTGCTTCCACCGAACCATCCACGTCTCCTTTAAGGATTATATTCAATTCTTTAAACTGACCTAAAGCGATACGACGTCCGATTTCGGCAAGTGTAATGTGGCGTTGTGTTCTTACCGATTGCTCACGCAATAACTGAATACGTTTGGTGGCTATTTGTTTTGCTTCTCTTTCATCTTCAAACACGTTAAACTTGTCTCCAGCGGTCGACGCTCCATCCAAACCTAAGATAGATATTGGAGTTGATGGTCCAGCAGTAGTTACAATATGCCCTCTTTCATCATGCATCGCTTTCACTTTACCATGATTTTTTCCTGCTAACACATAGTCGCCAATTTTTAAAGTTCCAGACTGTACCAATATTGTGGACACATAGCCTCTTCCTTTATCTAACTGAGCTTCTACAACTGTACCCACAGCAGGTTTATTAGGGTTTGCCTTCAAGTCTAATATTTCGGCTTCAAGCAATACTTTTTCAAGCAATTCTTTTACACCCGTTCCTTTTTTAGCAGAGATATCATGAGACTGGTATTTTCCACCCCAATCTTCCACTAATAAATTCATTCCGGCTAATTTTTCTTTGATTTTCTCAGGATTAGCTCCTTGTTTATCAATTTTATTAATCGCAAATATCATTGGCACATTAGCAGCCTGAGCATGGCTAATAGCTTCTTTTGTTTGTGGCATGATATCGTCATCCGCTGCAACTACAATAATGGCAATATCGGTAACCTGAGCTCCACGAGCACGCATCGCCGTAAAGGCTTCGTGACCTGGTGTATCTAAGAACGTTATTTTTTGTCCACCTTCAAGAGTAACGGCATACGCTCCAATGTGCTGTGTAATTCCTCCCGATTCACCGGCGATTACATTTTCCTTTCGAATATAATCTAGTAAGGATGTTTTTCCGTGATCCACGTGACCCATTACGGTTACAATTGGTGCACGAGTTACTAAATCTTCTTCTCTATCTTCAATAACCTCGATGGCATCTTCGATATCACTTGTTATAAATTCTACTTCATAACCAAACTCATCAGCAACTATTGATAATGTTTCTGCATCCAAACGTTGGTTCATGGTTACCATGATTCCTAAAGTCATGCAAGTTCCAATCACTTTGGTAATGGGTACATCCATCATGGTTGCAATTTCACCAACAGTCACGAACTCAGTTACCTTGATGGTTTTGCTTCCTTCTTCAAGAGCCTGCATTTCATCCTCAGTTCTCTGACGGTGAGAATCACGTTTATCTCTTCTGTATTTTGCTGCTTTAGATTTGTTTCCTTTACCTTGTAAACGCTCTAAAGTTTCTTTAATTTGGTTTTTAACTTCTTCTTCGGTTGGCTCAACTTTTTGAACAATTGCTGGACGATTTCCTTTTTGGAAACCTCCGCCTCCCGGTTTACTTCCACCTGGTTTGTTTGGTCCGAAAGCATTACCTCCTCCGCCACCGCCAACTACTGTTTTACCAGGTTCTGGTTTGCCAGGAATTCTTTTTCTTTTATTCTTGTTAGCATTATTATTTGCTGCTGCATTTTGTCCAATAGCTGGAGTTGTAGGCTTGCTAGCATCTTTCTTGAATTCCTCTTTTTTCTTTTTAGGCTTATTAAATTGGGTTAAATCAATTTTTTGTCCCGTTAAAATTGGTCCAGTAAGATTTTGATATTGTGTTGTATGTGTTTCATCAACAGGTGCTTCTTCCACAGGTACTTCTAATACCGCTTTCTTTTCAA
>Ga0075163_10012710_pt1 | contig 10964 bp, 13 predicted proteins | sample JI1023141ADNA_FD_71478 | JGI IMG/M metagenome (GOLD analysis project Ga0075163, IMG submission 71478) | Wastewater effluent complex algal communities from Wisconsin, to seasonally profile nutrient transformation and Carbon sequestration -... | ecosystem: Engineered > WWTP > Effluent > Algae...
GAGAAGAAACCTAAAACAGATGCTCAAAAACAAGAGATTTTAAATAAGCTAAAAGAAACAAAAAAATATTTTGGTATTGGCTCTCATTATTTGGAGAAGTTGATGGGACTATAAACCCATCTTACTCAACACTTCAATTTTGTAATGCATATCTAAGGAGTAGGTGAGTGTTGCGTTTTCTTTAAGGAAGAGGTATATTGAATATGCTTTTTTATAGCAATGAGTTGCTTCTAATTCTTGAGATTGATTTAAGTAATATTCTGCTTTTTCATACATCAAATCAGCTAGCATTTTTAATTGTTCGTCATTTAATTTTTTCTCAGCAGTTAGAATAGTAATTAGTTGATCATCATCAATCGATTCAATAAACTCTAATTCTGTTTGGGTATATTTTTTTACAGATTCATTTATTAAATCTAAATATTCAGGAAAGTTGCCATCTTTTTTCAATCCCAATAACACAGCCATTACTTTACCAAACTCTTCAAACTGCTTTACTAAATAATCTCGCTTATGCATTTGATTTTAGTTGTTGAATAATTGTAACTACCTGTGGAATCAATGCTTTTATCCCATCATTAACAATAACAAAATTAGCTAAGGGTGCTTTTTGTTCATCAGTCCATTGAGCAGACATTCGTTTTTTGATATCTTCCTCCGAAGTTGAATTTCGTTTTTTAACCCGGTTAATTTTTACTTCTAACGGAGCAGTCACTAAAATAGTTTTCTCTAAGTCTTTATAAATACCCGTTTCAAATAAAATAGCACTTTCTTTAATGATAATTGTTCCTAATGGCAGCTTTGATTTAAAAAGAATGAAATCCGATTTTACTACTGGATGAATAATATGATTTAATTGATGAAGTAGTTCTGTATTTGAAAATACTTTTTTTGAGATATACTCTTTATTGATTTCGTTTTCATTTAGGTAAGCCTCAATGCCTAATAATTCAATAACTTGACGTTTTACCTCAGATTGAAAATAGACTTCTTTTGCTTTGTCATCAGAGTTATAAATTACACAGCCCATTGTTTCAAAAAGATGAGCAACGGTTGTTTTACCGCTTCCTATGCCGCCTGTTAAACCTACAATCATTATTTGTAAATTAAGTATGAAATAGTACTTGGAGTTGTTTTTATGATTTTCACTTCAGATGGCGTTCTAATAATTTCTACCTGTAAGTTTTTTTGTTTCTCTTTAATGTGTTCAAAATTCACAACCGCTTTAAATGAATTCTCGTTAATATTTTCGTAATCCTTCATCGCTACCAAATACTTAATAGTAATAAAATTTGGAAGTAATTTGATAGTTTCGTTTCCTGTATTATTCATAATTTGAACAGGAATTTTGATACTTGATTCTATTAATTTATCTACATTAAAACTCAACTGTACATCTTTTACATTATAGTTGATAGATGTGTAAGGTTTTTTTAATTGAACTGGTGACGTGAAGTTTTGATGTACATCTTTTAAATTTAAAAAGTAAGTGTACACGGTATCCATTTTTTGAAGAGAAATGCTATCTCCACTTACAGTCACATAAGCTGGTGTAATGGTTGGCTTAGATATAATGGAATAACCTGGTAGGCAATTCACTTTTAAATTAGCTTTAACTGGTAATAATTTAGAGTTACTTTTATTAATGGAGAAAAATAAAGTATCAGGGCGAATTTTGATTAAATCAACATCAAAGTTGATGGAGTTTTTTAAATTGAAATAAACGTTATTGATAGAGTATGCTTGAGATTTAGCATTATTCTTCATTAAGTTAAAATCAACAATAACTTCGTTATAATTTTTTTTAAGAGAAATAAACAACAATTTTAATCCGCTTGTTTTAATCTCAACGTCTAATTTTTCAGGTAATTCTCCAACTATTAATTTGTTACTAGGGAGATTTAAAAATTTGACTGGAACCTTTAGCGTGTAGGTATAATTTCTGTTTAAAGCATGCACCACCCAAAGGAGTGATGCAATGCCTAAACAAATTAAAAAAGTACCAACTTTTTTACCAAGGAGTAATCGCCGAATGCGAGTTATGGCATTTGACGAATTCATGGTTTATGTAGTTTGGTTTAAAGTAGAAGTAGCATCTTGAGAAATAGCACTTTTTGCTATTTTCATTTTAGAACCATCTTCAACAGCAATGATAATTGTACCGTCATCATTCATTTTATTGATTGTTCCGTAGATACCACCAATCGTTAAAATTTTGTCATTTACTTTTAATGCCTCAATATATTTTTTTGTTTCTTTTTGTTTTTTCATCTGAGGACGAATCATAAAGAAATAAAATACGACTACGATTAATACTAAAGGTACTATTTGAGTTATTGGATTTCCTCCAGCTGCACCGCCACCCATTAAAATTACTAAGTTGTTCATGTTTGTTTTTGTTTTATGTGATTTATTATTGGTTTATTTTTAATGTGCTGTTGGTAATTCACTAGCATTAGCACTCGTTGGCACAATAATATTTGCTTTGATATAAATAATTTTTGTGCTTGGTTCACAGTTTGTAACAATCGTTACTGATTTTTCTACAATACCTGATTTCCCTTCACTTGCAAACACTACGTCAATTACACCTTCTTCACCAGGTAAAATAGGTTTTTTAGGATATTCAGGAATTGTACATCCGCAACTACCGTGAGCAGAAGATACAATTAAGTTGGAACTCCCTGTGTTTTTAAATCTGAAAGCAAATGCCACTTTTTCACCTTGAGTAATGCGACCAAAGTCATGCGTTTCTTCTTCAAACTTCATGTCTGGCAATGCCGAATTACTGCTTCCGTCTGCGGATTTTGTATTCATCACATCATTTGTGGTAACTTCTGTGCTATGTTCTTTACAAGAACTAGCGAAAATTAGAAGAGATGCAACTAATATATAAATTGTTTTCATTTTTTGATTTAATTGATAGCAAATTTAGGATTTTATACTGATTTACAATATATAAATTTTGATAAAATATTAATCAGAATTCACTCAATAACTGCCTTATAATAAGGATTTTAAGTGTTCGATTTTTTGAACTAATTTTTCTGATTCAATGAAATTAAGGGTCTGTTGCCCATCCGACAATGCCTCCTCTGGTTTTTCATGAACCTCATAAATAATGCCATCTGCTCCAGCCATTAAAGAGGCTAATGCTAATTTTGTTACATATTCTCTAATGCCAATTCCATGAGAAGGATCTGCAATTACTGGTAAGTGAGATTTATCTTTTAAAATCTGAATGGCATTAATGTCGAAAGTATTGCGATATATCGTTTCAAATGTTCTAATTCCTCTTTCACACAATAAGAGTTTTTCATTTCCTTTACTGAATATATATTCTGCCGAATTTAATAGCTCTTCAATCGTTCCACTGATTCCTCGTTTAATCATCACTGGTTTATCAATTTCTCCTAATTCATCTAGTAAATTATAATTTTGAGAATTTCGAGCTCCAACTTGAAAAACATCCACATATTCCATCATATCTTCAATCTGAGACGCTTGCATTACTTCGGTTATGATTTTAATGTTGTGAGGTTTACATTGTTCGTGCATCATTTTTAAACCGTCAATTCCTAAACCTCTAAATGCGTATGGCGAACTTCTTGGTTTATATACACCGCCACGCATAATTTTGATGTTGTTTTTCAAAAGATGCGCTACTATTTTAGAAACTTGCTCTTCGCTTTCAATGGAACATGGACCTGCCATTAAACTTGGATGACCATTTCCAATGATCACATTATTTCCCAAATCAATTTTTGTGTTTTCTGTTTTCCATTTACGACTTACTAATTTGTAGTTGTCAGATACACGATGAATATCTTTCACTCCTTTTAAATGTCCAATAATTCTGATATCAAGATCTTGTTTACCGATACATACTAAATAGTTTTCGAATTGTGTTTTGACTTGTGTGACAGAATATTTATTTATTTCTAATACATTAAAAATCGTATGTAGATCTTCTGGGGTTATAGTTTTATGCAGTTGAATAATCATGATTTATGTTTTAAATTATTTAGTGATTTTATAGAACGCGGATAACACAGATGGTTATGATTAAATATGATTTTTTAATCTGCTTTTATCATAATAAATCAGCGTCATCAGCGTTCCATTGGTTTTATGTTAACTACGTTTGAAATAAACTCAGGAATGTCTTTTTGGAAATCAATTGAACTGCCAAGCATTTTAACAAAGGATGAACCAATGATAGCGCCGTTAGCCGATTCGCATGCTTCTTTAAATTCTTTATGTCCTTTGATGCCAAAGCCGATTAAAATTTTATTTTTTAATGGTAAAGAAGTTATTGTTTTCAATGACTCAAATGAATTTTGATTTGTTGTTTTAAAATTTCCAGTAGTTGAATTTGATGAAACCAAGTACAAAAAACCAGAGCTTTTATTATCAATTAACTCAATTCGTTTTATAGGTGTTTCGGGACTAATAATCAATGCAACTTTTATATTATATTTTTCAGATAGAGGTTTGTGAATTTTATCAAACTCATCTAAAGGCAAATCAGGAAGTATTATTCCATCAATTCCTGTTGCATGGCATGAATGATAAAACTCTTCTACGCCATATTGCATTACAGAATTTATGTATCCCATTAGTAATATTGGTAATTGAGATACTGTTCTTAAAGATTGTAATTGCTCAAATAGAACTTTTAGCGTCATTCCATTATTTAATGCAGTCATACTACTTTGTTGAATAATAGGGCCGTCGGCAATTGGATCAGAAAATGGTATACCTATTTCTAATAAATCCACATCTGTCTTGTCTAATATTTTAATAGCAGAAAGTGTATCGTTTAAATTTGGATAACCAGCAGTTAAAAATATGGAGAGAATGTTTTCTTTTTTTCTCTCAAATAAAGTATCAATTCTGTTTTGCATAATCGTTTTCGTTTAAATAGTTTATATAAGTAGTTAAGTCTTTATCTCCTCTGCCAGAAAGGTTTACAACTACTGTATCTGTTGATTTGAAATGTATTTTATGTAATGCCGCTAAAGCATGCGCACTTTCCAAAGCAGGAATGATTCCTTCTTTTTGTGTTAAGTTCACTACAGCCGCCATAGCTTCAGCATCAGTTACATGCATATAGTTTGCTCTTTTTATATCATGCAAAAAAGAATGAATAGGACCAATGCCCGGATAATCCAAACCTGCCGAAATACTATAAGGTTCTGTAATTTGCCCATCATCGTTTTGCATTAAATAGGTTTTACTTCCATGAATTATTCCTGGTTTGCCAATTGTTAATGTTGCTGCAGTATGACCTGTATCAATTCCTTTACCTGATGCTTCTACACCGATTAATTGAACTTCTTCATTATTGAGGTAATGATAAAATGCACCTGCTGCATTGCTTCCACCGCCCACGCAAGCAATCACGTAATCTGGATTTTCTTTTCCAACTTGTTGTAATAACTGACTTTTCATTTCATGACTAATCACCGATTGAAAACGCGCTACCATGTCGGGATAGGGGTGCGGACCAACAACCGACCCAATGATGTAATGAGTTGTATCTGTGTTATTTATCCAATCTCTTATGGCTTCATTGGTAGCGTCTTTCAATGTTTTACTTCCAGATAAGGCAGGAACTACTGTTGCACCTAATAATTTCATACGAGCTACGTTAGGAGCTTGTCTTTCAATATCAACTTCGCCCATGTAAATAATACATTCTAAGTTCATTAAGGCGCATGCAGTGGCGGTTGCTACGCCATGCTGGCCAGCGCCAGTTTCGGCAATGATGCGTTTTTTACCTAAACGCTTGGCTAATAAAATTTGTCCTAAGGCATTATTGATTTTATGAGCTCCTGTATGGTTCAAATCTTCTCGTTTCAAAAAAATGTTTGTGTTGAATTGAGCCGATAAATTTTTGGCATGATACAATGGTGTTGGCCGACCGACATAATTTTTTAATAATTCATCGAACTCCTTTTTAAAGGAATCGCTTTCCATAATTTGTAAGTAGTTGTTTTTTAATTGCTCTACATTATTGAATAATATTTCGGGGATATAAGCTCCGCCGTATTCACCGTAGTATCCCTGTTCGTTAACGTTGTATTGATGTATCATGAGTTTAATTTTAAAATAAATTGTTTTACTTGTTCTGTATTTTTTAATCCGGGTTTTGTTTCAAATTTTGAGTTAATGTCGATGGCTACTAATTGAGGAATATTTAATTGTTGGATATCTTCTATGTGTTCCTCGTTAATTCCTCCGCTTAAAAAGAAAGGAATATTATAGTTGTAATTTTTTAATAGTTGCCAGGTAAATGTCTTTCCACTTCCACCGTAGTTTTCAGTTGGACTATCAAATAAAAAGTAGTCCACTACTGATACATAATTTTCTAATTGCTTAAAATCAAAATCATCTTGTATTTGAAAAGCTTTCATCACTTTAACGTATGGTTTTAACTTAGCACATAATTCTGGGGATTCATTTCCGTGTAATTGAACCATATTTAGATTGTAGCGCTCAACGTGATCAAAAATGGAGAAGCTACTTTCATTGACAAAGACTCCCGTTTTTTTAATTTGTTTTGGAATGGTTCTCATAAAATCAAAACTTAAATTCTCTCCTACAAATCGCGGCGATTTTTTATAGAAGATGAATCCCATATAATCTATCGGTAATTGCATTAGCTCAGTTATATTATGTTCGTGCTTTAATCCGCAAACTTTTAGTTTCATGATTTTATGATTTTAGTTGTCTGAGCGTAGCCGAAGACAATTCATTAATAAACTCTTTACATGCTAAATGTGGGTGGGGTTGTTTCATAAAATGGCTTCCAATTAAAAATCCTTGATACCCTACTTTTTTTAAGTCAGCAATGGTTTGAGGGTTTTCAATTCCACTTTCCGAAATTTTAATCATGTTTTTTGGAAGTAAATCTGCCATTAAGAAGGATTGCTGGATATCAATTTTCATGGTATTTAAGTCACGGTTGTTTATGCCAATCACATTTACTTTATTATACACTTTAGAAAGTTCATCGGGATGATGTAATTCTAATAGCACTTCTAATCCCAATTGATGAGCGAAATCTGTTAACTGAATTATCTCTTCTTTGGTTAAGACCGCCGCGATTAATAAAATAACATCAGAACCAATAGATTTGGATTCAATGATTTGGTATTCATTAATGATAAAATCTTTACGCAGAATAGGACAGAAGTTGTATTTCCTTGCAGTACTTAAATCTTCTGAACTTCCTCCAAAAAATGTTTTATCAGTAAGGATAGATAAGGCACTTGCGCCCGCTTGCATATAACCGATGGATGTTTTTTCTACACTTAAGTATTTATTAATTATTCCTGCTGAAGGCGATTGCTTTTTGAATTCAGCAATGATGCCGCTTTTATCAGTTCTTTTTAAATAAGCAGACAAAGAAACCGTTGGTGATTTATAATAGTTGGATTGTTTTAATAGTTCAACGGGATATAAAGCTTCACGCTCTTTTACTTCAATTCTTTTGTGAGCTATTATTTTTTCTAAAGTGTTCATATTAGTTAGATGTTAGGTTTTTAAATAAGGTGTATGTTTTTTTTGATTCGATTGTTTCTTTACAGATGTCTATGCATTCTTCTATAGATTTTTTTGAGTCATAAGCATTCATGGCCAGAGCACTATTAATGATAACGACATTCTTTTGTGCTGCTGTGCATTCGTTTTTTAATACATTGATGAAAATATTGGCAGCTTCACTAATTGTTTTCCCTCCAAATAAATCCTCTTGTTTTAATATTTTAAAACCAAGGGATTCTGGCTCTATTGTTTTTTCAGTTGTTTTAGTTATGTATTTAAAGGGAGAAGTCAAACTCACTTCATCGTAACCATCTATGGAATGAACCAAGCAATAATTAGCTTTATCCTGCTGCAAAATATAATTGTAAAGTCGTGCTACTTCTAAACCATAAACACCTACATATCTAAAGTTTATGTTTGCTGGATTTACCAATGGCCCCAGTAAATTAAAAAAAGTTTTGACTGCTAATTCTTTTCTGCTAGTAGCCACTGTTTTTAAGGCTGGATGAAATAAGGGTGCATGCATAAAACAAATGTTATGTTGATTAAACTCACGATTTAAATCATCAGAATTTGTCTTGAATTCATATCCCAAATGTTTTAAGATATCGGATGAACCGGAAACAGAAGAAGAACCATAATTGCCATGTTTGGCAACAGGAACTCCTGAGGCTGCTAACACCAAAGCAGATAAGGTTGAAACATTAAATGTGTCCTTTTGATCGCCACCGGTTCCGCATACATCAATGGCTTCTTTATCCAGTTTTACCTTAATACAAACGTCTAATAACGCTTTTCTAAAACCCATTAATTCGTTTACGGTGATTGGTCTGGCAATATAAAATGCCATGATCGCTGCGATTTGTGAAGCATTGAATTGATTTTGACAAATATCTTGAAGCAGTTGATAGGCTTCTGTTTCGGATAAGGTATGTCCATGACATAATAGGTTAAATGATGTTTTCATTTTTTAATTTTTTGATTGGAAAGAAAATTGATTTTTTTGCCACTTCTCAACTGTGTTCGAAGTAACAGAGCAGGAATATAAACTAGGCTTTAAGCCAATTGTGAATCATCATTTCACCGTATTCTGATAAAATAGATTCGGGATGAAATTGAACACCACGTACATCATGTGTACGATGTTTCAAAGCCATGATATTTCCTTGTTCATCCGTTGCAGTTATTTGCAATTCTGTTGGAAGTTGATTGTTATTAATTACCCACGAATGGTATCGTCCAACGGTAAAGGTTTTTGGGCAACCATTAAAAATAATATCTTCCGATATAATATTGATTGGAGTGGCAATACCATGAAATACAGTTTCTAAATTTTTAAGACTTCCGCCATAAGCTTCGCCGATGGCTTGTAAGCCCAAACAAACTCCCAAAATGCTTTTTGAAGAACCATATTGTTTTATCAGTTCAGGCATGATGCCAGCATCCTTTGGTAAACCAGGACCAGGAGATAATAAAATCTTATCATAAGCTTTTACTGCATCAATAGAAATTTTATCGTTTCTAATGACATCAAAAGGAATCTCACTTACCTTTTCAATTAAATGAACCAGGTTGTAAGTAAAGCTGTCGTAATTATCAAGTACTAAAAGTTTCATTAGTTTGAGATTGTAATGTTATTAAATTTTTCGGCTTGTTGTATCGCTTTTTTTAAAGCAGATACTTTATTGTTGATTTCTTGTAATTCACTTTCTTCGTTGGAAGTAACAACGATACCTGCGCCCGCCTGATAATACAAAGTATTATCTTTGCTTAAAAAGGTACGTATCATAATGGCATGATTTAGTTGATCGTCGTGACTGATAAAGCCAATACATCCACCATAAAATTCACGAGATTCAGTTTCGTATTGGTCAATCAATTGCAAAGCTTTGTATTTTGGTGCACCTGATAAAGTTCCAGCCGGAAAGGTTCCTAATAAGACTTCAAAAGGATGAAAAGCTGATTTCTTTTTACCTATTACTTTACTTACCAAATGAATAACATGAGAATAGAACTGTGTTTGCTTGGAAATTTTTAATTCGACTCCCGAGCAATATTTACTCAAATCATTGCGTGCTAAGTCTACCAACATATTATGTTCTGCTACTTCTTTAGGGTCGTTTAGTAATTCTTTAGCTTTCACTAAATCTTGTTCATCATTTCCTGTTCGTCTGTATGTGCCTGCAATTGGATGAATTTCGGTGATATCATTTTGAATCACTAGCTGTGCTTCGGGAGATGAACCAAAGATTTTAAAACTTCCTAAGTCAAAATAAAATAAATAGGGCGAAGGATTGATGTTTTTTAAAGCACGGTACACATTAAATTCATCACCCACAAAGGATTGTGAAAATCTTCGTGATAATACTAATTGAAACACATCTCCTTGCTGGCAATGTTCTTTAGCTTTTGCAACTAAATGTTTATAATGCTCATCCGTTATTGGAGAAGTAGTTTCATTGATGGTCGAAAAAGAAAATTCAGTTACACCTGATAATTGTATTTTTTCAGAAACTTCTTGCAATTGCTGTTTTGCTTTGTCTTCCGTGTAGTGGTGACTTATCACATGTAGTGTATTGGTAGTATGGTTAAACACTAAAATAATTCCATATACGTGATATAATAATTCAGGAATATCTAAGGATTTATGATTGGTATTTAAACGAATATCTTCTGCATAGTTCACAATATCATAGCCAGTATAGCCAAACAAACCTGCATAGCAAAATGGTAATGCTTGTGTTTGATACTCGAAATTATTTTTAAAGGCAATTAAATGCTTTAGTAAAACTTCTTTATCAAAGGTAATGGCTGTTTTGGTTGTTGTTTCATTAACAATCGTTTTTAAAATACTGTTCTTTAAAGAAACAGAAGCCAAAGGATTTAAACAGATGTAGGAATAATGCCCATCCTTGCTATTGTAGTCTGAACTTTCTAAAAGTAATGCATTTTGGTACTGATCTCTCAGCGCTAAATATAATGCCACTGGAGTTTTGGTGTCTGCTAAAATTTGATTGATATGTGTATGTAGTTTCATTTTAATATTTTGTGTTTGTGATTAAAAACAAAAAGCCCGCTGTTGTATGAACAGCGGGCTTTGGGGATGCCTTATAAGTATATATAAACTTAGCTATTCATGTGTTTACATGAAGGCCACCAAGATTTATTTACAGAAATATTTTTCATTTTATGCTACAAATGTAATACGAGTTTTTTATAAAGCAAATTATTTTTTGATTTTAACAAATAAAATTAATTCCCTTCCATCAAACCTCTTCCAGTTTTTTGAATTTTATTATCGCGTTTTAAATCAGCAATAATTTTATCCAAAACCCCGTTAATAAAGGTCTTGCTGTTTGGTGTGCTGTATTCTTTAGAGATATCGATGTATTCGTTTAACGATACTTTTACAG
>Ga0075163_10012711_pt1 | contig 10962 bp, 9 predicted proteins | sample JI1023141ADNA_FD_71478 | JGI IMG/M metagenome (GOLD analysis project Ga0075163, IMG submission 71478) | Wastewater effluent complex algal communities from Wisconsin, to seasonally profile nutrient transformation and Carbon sequestration -... | ecosystem: Engineered > WWTP > Effluent > Algae...
ATCATCGCCGGATGAAAAGGACTTTATGTTCGATCCTGCCAACGACAAAGTTTATCGTCATCCTACGTTTTATGATATTCCTCCGGAAGTTGGTCACATGTAATTTTTTTTCAGTCAGAATTTAATGCAAGACAATAAATACAATTTTGTTTTAAGACTAGCCGATGATGCTCTCATTCTTGGTCAGCGATTGAGCGAATGGTGTGGTCATGGACCTGTTCTTGAAGAAGACATCGCACTATCGAATACTTCACTCGATTATATCGGTCAGGCTACTAATCTTTTTAAATACGCAGCAGAACTTGCCGCAGATGGGCGAGACGAGGATGCACTTGCGTTTTTGCGTCAGGAATCAGAATATAAGAATCTGTTGATGCTTGAACTTCCAAACGGAGATTATGCTTTTACGATCGCAAGGCAATATTTGTATTCTTCATTCACGTTGCTTTATTTGACTGAGTTGGCGAATAGTAGTGATAGCCTTTTGAAAGGATACGCAGAAAAATCGATCAAGGAAGTAAGATATCATGTGCAGCATGCATCTGATTGGGTGTTGCGCATGGGCGATGGTACAGAAGAAAGCCACAACAGAATTCAAACGGCAATTCAACAAATCTGGAGTTATTCAGGAGAGTTTTTTGAAATGGATGAGGTTGATCAAAAGGCCGTGGATGAGGGTTATGGTGTTGACAAGGCTTCATTGCGTGACGCTTGGCAAAAAGCGGTTACTGCAACACTCACAGAGGCAACACTACAAGTGCCTGAATCGGGCTGGAATCAAAGTGGAGGACGAAGCGGAAGACACACAGAACACATGGGCTTTTTATTGGCTGAAATGCAATACTTGCAGCGCGCTTATCCAGGAGCAAGGTGGTAAAATAAAAGATATTGATGTCTTTTGATGTGAAGGAAATATGGTTGTGGATGACGGAAGTTTTCGATCCGGAAATACCTGTTTTGAATGCAGTAGAACTTGGAATCGTGCGTCATGTGAGATATGATGATCAGACGCTGGTTGTTGTTATCACACCTACTTATTCCGGTTGTCCTGCAATGCGCACCATAGAGGAAGACATCATCGAAATTTTGAAGGAAAAAGGAGTTGCAAATTATCGTGTTGATACAACACTGACTCCAGCTTGGACAACAGACTGGATGACGGATGAGGCACGCGAAAAACTTGTCCGCGAGGGAATTGCACCGCCCCAGAAGGGCAGCGCTGATAAAGGGCTATTAATGGGACGAATCAGAGATGTGAAATGTCCGAGATGTGGCTCGCACGACACAGCAATGATTTCCCAATTCGGTTCTACTGCCTGCAAGTCTCTTTACAAATGCGCGGAATGTCTCGAGCCATTTGATTATTTCAAATGCATCTAGCCCTAGAAATTTTTTCGTTGGGTTTTTTCTTTTGGAAAAAGTAATCAGATCAATCCTCTGGCTTTTAGTTCCAGATACTTATTGACGGTATTGATAGAAAGATCTTCCGGCTTACTTAGGATGGTTTGAATGCCATACTTTCTGAGCTTAGCGACTATTTGTTTTTTCTCGTTAAGCAGTTTCAGTGCGATGGTTTGAGCGTATATGTCGCTTACGAATTCAGGTTTTTTCAAAGAGTAATCCGACAATTCCGAGTTCTCAAAAATCATTACAACTAGCAAATGGATATGATTTATTTTCTGTAGAACAGGAAGCGCGCGTTCAAGCGCATAACTACTTTCGAAATTGAGATAAATGAAAAGCAAACTTCTTCCGTGAATTACATTTTTAACTGCACGGTATAGAAGATCATAGTTGGCTTCAAAAGGCTGCGGTTTTTCGTGATAAAGCGCGTTGAGTATTTTTTTGAGTTGAAGTTCAGAACGATCGGAGGGGAGCGTTGTGCCTATTTTATTCGAAAAAGTGATCAGACCAGTTTTATCATATTTCTGTAATGCAATGTTCGAAATCACAAGGCTTGTATTAACTGCGTAATCCAGAAGACTAAGTCCATTGAACGGCATGTGCATAGATCTGCTTTTGTCGATGATACTATAGACCTGCTGTGAGCGTTCGTCTTCATATTGGTTTACCATCAGTTGATTTCTTCTTCCAGTGGCTTTCCAGTTGATACTTCTGATGTCGTCGCCAATTCCGTATTGTCTTATTTTTTCAAATTCATAACTGTGTCCAAGTCTTCTTACTTTTTTAATTCCTTCAAAATTGCTGATTCTTGCAAAGGCGAGCAGTTCATATTTTTTCATTTGAATAATGCTCGGAAAAACGGGAATCATTTGTGGTTCACCCAGCAAAATCCTTCTTGAAACTAAACCGATTTTAGTGGTTGTAATCGCATTGATAACCCCAAAGTGATACTCACCGCGCAACAGCGGTCGCAATGCATAACGATGTTCTTGCTCTTCATCTGGAAGTACGGAAGTAGCAATGCTGAAATTTCGTTTTTGAAACTGATAAGGAATTTCATCAAAGATGGTTACACGAAGTTGAAATGCTGAATGATTGGTAATCTTAAGCTCCACCACATTGTCATCGCCCAATGAAAGCATTTTAGTCGTTTTTCGAGATGCTGACATGCTGAGTTTTGTCAGAAAAAGCATCAAGGTCTCAGCGAAAGTGAGCGCGCATAATGCAATGAGCGCCAAAAGCGCTAGCGGTTCAAAAATCGCAATTGGAAAACTGAGCGCGTACAAAACAATTACAACTCCCATTGCGACAAAGAATTTTTGTCCCAATTGGAAGCTTTGGAGAATGCCTATTTTTTTGTGCGTATTCAAAAAAGAAGAATTATAAATTATCTTGGAACTTCAACTTTTTTCAGGATATCATCAATAATTTCTTCGATGGTGTGCCCTTCCATTTCCCTTTCGTGGCTAAGTATCAGTCGATGGTTGAGAACAGCTTTTGCAACTGATTTTATGTCATCGGGTGTCACATAATCTCGGCCATTGATGGCTGCCATAGCTTTGGATGTTTTCATGATCGAAAGTGATGCGCGCGGCGATGCCCCTAAAAACAGATCACCATTATTTCTTGTGTTATGAATGACAGCAGCTATATAATTCAGCAATTCCGGACGAATGAGAACTTGTTCTATAATCTGTTTAAACTCCTTAAGTTGGGATGGTGTAATCACTTTGTTTACTACCGCTGTTTGCTTCATATCAAAGTCTTGCTGAAATCTTTGAATGATCTTTTGCTCCTCTTCAAGTGTTGGATAACCAATTTTGATTCTGAAAATAAATCTGTCCAATTGAGCTTCTGGTAGAGCGTATGTTCCTTCTTGCTCAATTGGATTTTGCGTGGCGATAACAAAAAACGGGAAATCCATTTTGTACGTTTCGCCGTCAAAAGTTATTTGTTTTTCCTCCATCACCTCCATGAGTGCCGCTTGCGTTTTGGCGGGAGATCTATTGATCTCATCTATCAATATAATATTCGAAAAAATTGGTCCTTTTCTGAAGTAAAAGTTTGATTCCTTCATGTTGAAGACCGATGTGCCAGTAACGTCGGTAGGCATCAGATCGGGAGTGAACTGTATTCTGCTGAAATGCGAGTCGATAGTGCGAGAAAGCATTTTTGCCATCAAAGTTTTGGCAATACCGGGATAGCCCTCTAGGAGAACGTGTCCACCGCACATCAAACTTGCCATCATCAGATCTACAGTGCTTTCTTGCCCTACAATGACTTTTGCCATTTCTCTTTTGATGTTTTCTACCGCTTCGAATATTGGCTGGACGTTTATTCTGTTGGATTGCGTAATATCCATCCATTCTTTGTCAGGCATGCCGGCAGAGCGCGTTACCGGCGAAGGAAGTGGAGTGTTTTGTCCTTCGTTGCTTTTTTCGGGGTTGTTGTTTTCGATCATTTTCTTCTGATGACTTTTTATTTACAATTGAGGTAAAAGTGTTCCAACATTTGATGGAATTTTAGCAATTCTTCTGTATTAACTTCAAGCACGGATGAGTGATAAACATTCGCCTTAAAAATTTCTTTAATGATTTCTACTCTCACTCCGCTTTTTTGAGAAATATCTGCATAAAGTTTTTCATTCTCTTCTTCAAAGCGTTGTGGCAATCTAATGTTGTATTTGTCGCGTAAATAGGATTTTAAGAGCTCCATTTTCATGAGCACAAGTTTTCTGTGATCACTTTGTTTCATGAACATTTGCGACAGAACTTCGGCGTATTCAATCGAAGTATTGTCCATTTTTTCCATGTTTGCGATTATCCTTTGTTTTCTGCGCGCGCCAAATACCAAATAAAGTAATACCGCTGACAGGAGCAGATACCAGGCTTTACGCAGCGAGGGTTCGGAAAGAATAAATTCCAAAGGCCCTTCAGAAGGTTTCGCTGGGTCGTTGTCTGCGGAGCTGGGAGGCGTTGATTTAAAATCAAAGATTCTATTGTCTTCATCCCAATAAATATTTCCATCACCGAAGTGGGATAAAGCTTGTCGACAATAGTTCATTGCAGTGTCATTAAGCATATGATAATTGGTGAAAACTAGTGGGGTGCTATGCATGTAGATTTCACCTTGTCCATATTTGAAGCGAATATAATTGTTGTAGTCTTCGTCAAAGGAGCCCATAACTTCTGTTGGCTCGCCGTTCCAAGTTTTAAGACCATCTTTGAAGTATAACCATGAACGCATGTTTTTTTCGAATGCATAGATGTAGCTCATATCATAGTCACAACATTGTCTACCATTATTTTTTAAATAAACTGTAATTGTTGAATCTTCAACAGTGTAAATTCTTTTTTTCTGATCTGAGAAGTAATCATCATCATACGGAGATTCAAAATCGGATTCATATAGTTCGATCTCTTCCAACTGCGCCACAGGCGACCGGAGTAGGCTGTCGAACAATAAATTGTTTGGCGAGTTGCAGAGGAAAAAAGCATTGTTGCCAGCAGACACAAATTTCAGGATGGTTTCAACATCGGCGCTATCACCATAAAAACTGTTGCCGATGAAAATATAAGAGTCTTTTTTATCTGTTGGATCTTGCGGTAATTCGCTATGCACCGAATCTGCGATTTGTGTAAAAAGCTGTGTGCCTCTTATATTTTGCATCAGATTAAAAATCACCTGAGTGCCGTATGGTTCTGATTCGTTTGGGCTGAAAGATTCGCTCCACGAAACTCTTTTGCTGTTGTATGTGACATACACAATTACACCGATCAAAAGGATCAGCACAAAAACAATGAAGTATGTCATTCTATTATGCGACTTCATTGTTGGTAGTTATCGTTTTGTTATACTGTTCAAACGCATTGCGGACTCTTGTAAAGTCTTTCTGATCTATTGATCTGTCGCCATACCAAACCACCTCATACAACAGTGTCAAATCACGAAAAGTATTATAGTTTTCGCGTGAGCGCATTTCATTCAGATAATCTCGGTTCGTTTTTTCTTTTTTCCATTTAATGTATTTCTGTTCATTCAAAAGTTGAATGAGTATTAGATAAAGAATTCGCACAGCCATTTTATGATCTCCTGATTCAAGCGCGAGTCTTAGGTATTTTTCAAGGTCTGTTTCTATGAGGTTGTCTTCAAGGTTATCAGGTATAACAGTTATTTGGTCGCTCACCTTGAGTTTTGAGCCTTTTATTCGTGCCGCCATCAATCGCACGATAAGCAATATGAGCAGGAGAAGTACCACCAGAATGCAGATTATCTTGGCCAGTGGCGACAAGAAAATATTGCGCATCCATTCATTAAAATCAAATGACCTTTCATTATATTCTATTTCTTCTTCTGGAGCTTCATCTTGTTTTTCTTCTTCTTTTTTCTTTTTTTTCTCACCTTCTGTATACTCGATATCTTCAATTGCTTTTTTCCATTCGTCATCTGTCCACACAGGCTCGTTCGACAAGTCCGATCCATTTGGAGGGGACTGATTTTCTTGGGTTACTGCGGGTGAAAATTCCTCTTCAGTATTAGCGATCGAGTCAACAACTGCAGCGGAACTAACGTCTTGAGCTTGAACAATAATGTTCAACAACAGCAAAACGCTAATCAGGATGAACCTGCGCGGGGAAGTATTATTCCTTTTCAAGTCCATAAGCGCGTTTTTTGAAGCCTATATGTTCTATGGAAGAAATAAGTGAATTGGCTTCATTGATTTCTTTTATGCTGTGATATAAAAGCACAGTTCCGAAGAATGACAAACTACTGATGAAAATGAATACATAAAACAACAGGAATGTCTGAAGAATATATGGGACTTCTGGAGCCAAAAACATATCTTTTGGGACATTCATTTGAATAAACTCCGAAAAAACACCGGTGAGTTGTGTGTTGAGAATAAACATCACTATCCACTGTATTGCAAGCGTGCTGATAAAGGTTCCAACGATTCTCCAGAAATTTCCTTTTATCAGTTTGAATAAGGTGCTGATGGCAACGAAACAGAATTTATTTTCCTTGATAGAAATATAAAGCCATAATAGACAAACTGATGTCCAAACAGGCATTACAATAAATGTAACGATCTTAGGAAGCAGAACAGGAAGAAAAGTTGTAGCGCCAATTATGATAGCATTGAAAATGCCGAATTTCATAATCTTGCTATGTGTCCCGATAGTCTTGTTTGCCCTGTGTATGATCACGAGAGAGAAGGTTGCAAAAATCCCAAGAAAAAGCGGAATAGCTAGCGGGAATTTTTTTGGTCTCAAATAAGGTGAAAAATCTTCCCAAACGTTTAAGCCATTGAATAAATTAAATCGATAGCCGATCGTGGTGAAAATTTCATGATATTCTCCTTTTGTAAATATCCCATATGCAACGATAATGACCAAGCTCAACAAAAGACTTAGCAGGGCAATTAATTTTGAATTTTTGCTAAATAGACTAAAAACTTCCGTGAATATTTTTCCTGAAGATTTGATAATGTTGAGCTTATAATCAACGGAGACATTACCAGGAATTTCTTCGTGATCTGGCTCGCCGATTTTACCCCGCTTATGCAGTCTGTAAGGATAAACAACGAAATATCCGATTACAATAGTGAATGACAATAGAATGATCAACGCTCTTATTACGTCAGGCATTTCTGTATATCTTGTGGCGAATGATTCAATGAAAGCAGCATAAACGAGAAGCACAGCAACACCTACCAAAATTTTAATACCATTGCGTGCTGAATGAATGAGAGCCTGGCCTCGGTTGTATGTTCCAGGCATAATAAGGCCTTTAGCAAGCGCAAAGCCAGCACATCCAGCAATCACAATCATTGATAACTCGAGTGTGCCATGCAACATGATAGCAAGAAAACTTTCCTTAAAAAGATTGCGCTCAATGAAAAAGTAGATAAATGCGCCAACCATGATTGCATTGCTCAGAATAATATATACAGTGCCGATGCCGAAAAATATTCCGAGAGCGAAAGTGCCAAATGCAATTCTTATATTATTCCAAGCGATACGAAGAAACATAAGAATTGGCTCCTCGTCTTTATAAACTGCCATCGGATCGCCATGAGCAATGTTCGCTTCAGTCATTTCTATATAAGAGTCACCAAGTATGATTCTGGCAAAATCAGGATAGTACATGCTGGAAAAAATTCCGATGCTTACCCCTGCAGCGAACAAAAGGAATGACCATAAAAGAGCCATGCGGCTATGCCACATCGCCACTGGTAGGTCTTCTAGCCAGAATTTTCTGAAGACATTTTTCTCACCGGATTTATTTTTATAAATCGTTTGATATATCTGTTGTGAAATACCATTGAGATAAACGCGCACCGACCTGTTCGGGTAATAGGTACGCGAATATGAAAGATCATCAGTTGTTTCAATAAAAAGATCGGTAATGCGCTCAGGATCTTTATTGGTGTTTTTGAGAACTTGCTCAAATTCACTCCATTTCTCTTTATTCTGTATGATGAAATCCGTCTCCTGCATAAAGCCTCAAATTGGCGCCGTGATGTCCGCAACGAATGTAATGATACAGGCTGCTGACTCCAAAATGATTTAAAGTGGTGAAAATTTTTGTTAATGTAAATTCATAAAATCAACGGAGGTGTCTCAATGTTAGCTTACAGCAATTAATAATTGGAACAAGTGAGCCTAAATTGGCGCCTTGTCCTCTGCTAGTTCCGATTTCATAACGATATTAGAAAAATTGAATGAGAATCTTTTGGTTTCTCCATTTTATAACGATCATTGCAACGCATGAAGTCGATTGATATCAGGACAACACAAAACGTGACCATCACCTACGAGCTGGCTGAAGCCCGAGACAGGTTGCTTGCGTTTGTGCTGGATTCCGTTTTTAAGTCGCTTGGAATTTTGATACTTTATTGGATGTTTCTGCTTTTGGCCTCAGATTATGCCAATGATTATCATGATTATTTCGTTTACATTTTCATTTTTCCAGTCGTCACTTTTTACACCTTGTTTTTTGAGTCGATCTGGCATGGTCAAACGCCTGGGAAAAGAATTTTGAAAGTAAAAGTCATCAAGTTGAATGGTAAGCAACCTGTTTTTTATGATTACTTGATTCGATGGACTTTTCGCATTATCGACATTGGAGTTAGTGGGGGTGTTGTAGGAACAATTCTAATCGCATCGACAGACTATGCGCAGCGCTTAGGCGATATGACATCCAACTCAGCAGTGGTGAGAGTTAACAACCGAATGCAGATTGCATTAAATGATATATTAAAGATCAATACTCGCCAAAATTATGAACCCACTTATCATGGTATTGCCAACTTCCGGGAAGATGATATTTTATTGATAAAGCAAACCATTGAACGATATCAACGATATAGGAATGAGGCCCATAAAAAGGCTGTTTTGATGTTATGTGAAAATCTGAAGCAGCGATTGGAATTACAGGACATCGGACCAGACAAGATCAAGTTTTTAAAAACACTGATCAAGGATTATATTGTGCTTACACGATAGTTGATAGTCGCCATTTTTCGTAACACAGTTCTGCCGTTTTAATTTCAACTACAATTCCAAATTTGGCTTCACCAATCTTAATTGGCAGCGACATTTTCAACTCGTTAAGAGAATTTTTTTTGTCATTTTTCAAAAATGGAGCAATGCGGTCGAAACTGGGCAACGCAACGCCATTGGTATTGTAGTAGTGACTCAGCGTACTGATGATTTGGGATGCTTCATTTTCGGTTATCAAGCTCATCTCAGCAGCAATTGCTGTTTCAACCATCATTCCGAATGCAACACATTGGCCATGGCTAATGGCTGTCTCTTCGTCTAGAAAACAGGATTCAATTGCATGACCAATAGAGTGACCGAAATTGAGCAACGCGCGTTCGGCGATTTCTTGGAGATCATGTTCGATGATAGATTCTTTGATTCGAACGGATTTTTCTATGCATTCATCGTCAGGCAGTTCAATTTCTTTTAAAAGTGTGAGTTCGTCCCAATATCGGGCATCTTTGATAATCGCGTGTTTCAGCATTTCTGCGTAGCCTGAGATGATTTCATCTTTTGGTAATGAGTTTAAGAATTCAGGAAAGATCAGAACCGCTTCGGGAAGCGCAAAAGTGCCAATGGCGTTTTTTACTTTTTCATGGTCAAGACCAGTTTTACCGCCCAGGGAAGCATCGATCATCGCCATCAATGAAGTCGGCACATTGATGAATCGGATACCACGTTTGTAAGTTGAAGCCACAAAGCCACCAAGGTCGGTCACAACGCCTCCACCAAGATTGATGATGATTGCCTTTCTTGTAGCGCCGCATTCGAGCAAGTGGGTCCAAAGGTGCGAGGCTACCTCCATTGATTTCGAAGATTCACCGGCATCAACTTCAAGAATTTCTGGTTCACAGAATGATTGGAAGTCAGCGAGCAATATTTCTAGACACTGCTGTGCAGTATTGGTATCGCAGAGAATAAACACCTGATTGTCGCGGCAATGAAATTTAAGTTCCTCCATTAGAGAATCTTGATTTTCCAGTATGATGGCTGGTTTTAATTTCATTGCAACAAATAAAGTGATGAGAATGCGATCGAAAAGCCTTTTTGTGTGAAATAAAAAAAGCGAGTCAGATGACTCGCTTTCGATTGTGGTGCCACCAGGAATCGAACCGGGGACACAAGGATTTTCAGTCCTTTGCTCTACCAACTGAGCTATGGCACCAAATTTTTGCGGGTGCAAATGTAATCAGGTTTTTGGAAGATGCGCAATTGTGCTTAAAATATTAAAAAAATATCTCCCAAGATTCAATGAATGAACTGATTTTCAAATAATCGAGAAAAATTTCCGGGCCATTTTTATTTTAGAAGGCCACTATTCGTTTTAATAGACGTCTTATCTCTGCGATAAATTGAAAACTGATTTTCTTACTGTCTAAGTTGTTCATAAGCCGAACTTTAGTTAGATACAGCGCAGTATTAATTCGACTAATTGTGAAAAATGGTCGATTTTTTTACTAAATGTTGTGGTTGGAATGTGAAAAAGTCGTCTAAATTTGCCGCTGACTTGCTTTAAGTATTTTAGAGAGTTTAACCTAAGTAAAAATTTAATTAACCAAATCACTTAATCATGAGTAGACTATTACGTTCGCTCGAGTTTACGGATGCATCGTGTTGGCGCAACACCGCATTTAGTAGCTTGAAGGCAATTACGATTGCCATTCTGTTTGTTCTTTGGGGTGCTGGCTCAGTCAGCGCTCAAGATGAGTTCCCATGTGAAGTTAGTATTACATGTCCTGCAGAAGTAAATCTGGAGTGTGGAGCCAATCTAGAAAATTTTGATTTGACCGGATATCCAACAGTGGATGTTTCTGCGTCATGCACAGCTCAGTTGAATATTACCCACTCTGATGAAGTGGTATTTTCATCTGGCACTTGCTTCGTTAGCATTGTTCGTACTTGGACAGCTAGCATAGTTGGTGGTCCATCAGATATGTGCACTCAAGTAATTACAGTGGCCGATACAGAAGGTCCAGTATTCCTTGATGTTCCTGCTGATGCAACATACCAG
>Ga0075163_10012712_pt1 | contig 10961 bp, 9 predicted proteins | sample JI1023141ADNA_FD_71478 | JGI IMG/M metagenome (GOLD analysis project Ga0075163, IMG submission 71478) | Wastewater effluent complex algal communities from Wisconsin, to seasonally profile nutrient transformation and Carbon sequestration -... | ecosystem: Engineered > WWTP > Effluent > Algae...
TGAAGTGACCGGAGATACGGCTGTCGTGCGTTCCTGGACGTCGGAAATCTACGATCAGGGTGGCCTGACCAAGCGCGACCGCGGCCGGTATGAAGACACCTGCGTGAAGATCGGCGGGCGCTGGTATTTCAAGAGCCGCTCCTTCCGGAACATTCACCGCCAGCACGCTCCCAAGGGATGCTGAGCTTGCCTCTTGCGAGGGGCGCCGCATGACATCCAATCGCTATTGGCGCCTCGACCGGCATCCGGATGGGCTGAACTTCTCCGAGGCCTTCAGCCTGCAGGAAGAGACGCTTGGACCGGTTGCGCCGAATGCGGTGCGCGTGCGCACGCAATATCTGTCCATGGATGCGGGCACGCGCATGTGGATGACGCCGCGCACGGACGGCTATCAGCCGCCGCTGCCCCTGGGCGGGAAGATGACTGGCCTGTGCCTCGGGCGCATTGCCGAAAGCGATGATGCCCGCTTTCCCGTGGGCGCGCTGGCGCGCGGTTTCGGGCAATGGGCGGACTTCGCCGACATGATCCCCGATGTCGCGGGCTTGGAATTGGTCGACGAGTCCATCCCCGATGTTCGCCAGCATTTTGGCGCGTTGGGCATGAACGCCTGGACGGCCTATGCCGGCGTGAAGGAAGTGCTTGGCGCTCAGCCCGGCGAGTGGCTGGCTGTCTCCGCCGCGGCGGGCGCCACCGGGAGTCTGGTCTGTCAGATCGGCAAGTTGCTGGGCGCGCGCGTGATCGGCATTGCGGGCGGCGCGGAGAAATGCCGCTATTTGCGCGCGCAACTCGGCGTGGATGTCGCCATTGATTACAAGAACGAGAATGTCGAAGCAGCGCTCGCCGGTATCGAGGGCGGCGTGCACGCTTATTTCGAGAATGTCGGTGGCGCCATACTCGACGCTGTCCTGCCGAACATGGCGCATTACGGGCGCATCGCGATTTGCGGTTTGGTGTCGTCCTACGATGCGGACGCGGCGCAGGCGGGGCCTGCGCGTTTCGATCAGATCCTCATGCGGCGCCTGCGGGTCGAGGGATTTTTCATTCCCGACTTCCTGCATCGCGGGCCAGAATTTCTGCAGCCTTTGCGGCGCTGGTACGATGCCGGACAATTGCAGATGCGGTTTGAGGAGTTCACCGGCCTGGAGGCGACGCTTGAGGCCTATGCGGCGATGATGTCAGGGCGCAATATCGGCAAGGTCATTGTCCGGGTGCACGATTAATGCCGACGATCCTTCACCATGCGCGTTTGAATTGCCTTGTCGCCGTGCGCGGCCATCCTTTCGACCGCACCGCCTTCGACGCTATCTTCAAGGACATGGATGGCGTCAATGCGGTGATGGTGGATCAGCCTGCCGCGGCACGCCTGATGAACCCGGACGGCATGCGCGGTTTCGATGCGCTGGTGCTGTACGACATGCCGGGTTTGGATTTTCAATCCGGCCCCGGCGCGCCGGCTTATCTGCCGCCCGACCCCGCCTTGAAGGACGGCTTCCGGGCTTTGCTGGAACAGGGCACCGGCGTCGTCGCGCTGCATCACGCGCTCGCCGGCTGGCCGGATTGGCCGGAATACGGCGAATGGCTCGGTGGACGGTTTCTCTATCATCCCGGCCAGGTGCGTGGCGCCGCTTGGCCCGACAGCGGCTATGCGCACGACGTCGAATATGAAGTCGAGAAGGTCGCCGATCATCCAGTGACCACGGGCATTCCCGATCGGTTCGCCATCAAGGACGAATTGTATCTGTGTCCGGTGTTCGAGGATTCCGTGACGCCGCTTTTGCGCTCATCGGCGCAATTCACATGCGATCATTTCTGGTCGGCGGATCTGGCGGTGCAGGGACGCCTGCATGACCGGACAGGCTGGACGCATCCGCAGGGATCGAACCTGATCGGCTGGGCGAAGAATGCGATCAACAGCCGCCTTGTGTACCTGCAGCCTGGCGATGGGCCTTCGGTCTACAATGAACCGCATTATCGCCGCCTGGTGCGCAACGCCATTGAGTGGGTCGCGGCGCGCTGACCATTCGGCCCAGCGCGCCAGCGCTCCTTACTGTGCGGTCATGCCGCCATCGACGACGAATTCCGCGCCCGTGATGTATTTGGCTTCGTCGCTGGCGAGGAACAAATTCATGTTCGCGATGTCGTTCGGCTCGCCCATGAAGCCCATCGGGATGAGAGCGACCGTCGCGTCGTAATTCGCTGCATTGTCTTCCTGAGCCACGTTTTGCATGTTCGTGAGGATCATGCCCGGATGGACGGAATTCACGCGTATCTTGTCGCGCGCGCATTCCACAGCGATCGACTTCGAAAACAGACGCACGCCACCCTTCGCCGCCGCATAGGCGCCGCATGCCGGTACGCCGACGAGTCCCACGGTCGATGAGATGTTGATGATCGACCCGCCGCCGCCCGCCTCGCGCATCAAGGCGACGGCTCGCTTGGTCCCGAAGAATACGCTCTTCATATTGACGTCGTTCTGCAGCACCCATTCATCGGTGGTCATCACGTCGATGGGGCGCAGGACCGCGATGCCGGCATTGTTGACGAGAACGTCCAGCCGGCCATGCGCCTTTTTTATCGCGGCGAAGATAGTATCCCAATCCACCTCGCTGACGACATCGTGCTTCATGGCGTGCGCCACGCCGCCTTCATCCCGGATCATTTTTGCCACGCGCTCCGCGCCGTCGGCGTCGCGGTCGGTCAGATACACTACCGCGCCTTCCTGCGCGAACCGCATCGCCGTCGCGCTGCCCAATCCCGGCACCGATGCGCCGCCTGTCACCAGCGCGATTTTTCCGCTCAACCTGCCCATATCTTCCTCCGCAAAAAAGAAGGGCGCGATCGTAACCGATCGCGCCCAGTTTTACTGCCTCTAACCGGGAGAGATCAGAAGCGCATGCCAACAGTTGCGCCGATGGTTTGCGGTTCGATCGCCGAAGCGAAGGACCACAGACCCGCCACCGTGAAGGCGGCGCTGGTGCGGCGTTGATCAAGCAGGTTGCGGCCGAACACCGTGACGTAAGCTTCGCCGCCATTCAGCGTGAAGTTCGTCGTCAAGCTGGCGTCGAGCAGATCCTGGGTCTTGGTGCGGACGCGAGCGTCGTTGCCGTCGACGATCACCGGACCGTTGACCAGGTCGCCGGACAAGGCGCCCAGCGAGATCTGCTGATCATATGGGCTGATGTGGCGGACGCCGACCGTGCCAACGACATCGCCCCAGCTGGTCGGATAGGTATATTCCGCGCTCAGCGAACCGGAAAATTCCGGCGAGTAGATCATGTTATTCCGAGAGTAGTCGTACGGAATCGTGACCGTTGTGCTGCCCGGCTGCAGATTGCTAGCGATGAAGTCTTTAAACTTGGAGTCCAGAATACCGACCGTCGCCGTCAGTTTCAGGTTCTCGATTGGCCGGTAGGTAAGGTCGGCTTCGATGCCCTTGATGTCTGCGGAACCGACATTCGATGTGATCGTCTGGTTGCCCGTCGGGCCGCCTGGGATCGTCGTGTTTTGCTGCAGATCCTTGTAGTCGGAAATGAAGCCCGCGACGTTCACTTGCAGCTTGCGATCGAACAGGTCGAACTTGCCGCCAATCTCGTAGGAATCAACGGTTTCCGGGCCGAACGCGGTGCTCGCCGTAGCGGCGGTAGCGGCGCGTGGGCTGAAGCCACCCGAACGATAGCCGCGCGACCAGCTGGCGTACAACAAGGCGTCGTCGGACGGCTTGAAGTCGACGCCGACCTTTGGCGTGAACTTCTCGAACGAATCCTTGCCGCTGCCGATCAGACCCGTCGTGGCGAAGGAATTGCGCAATTCCTTTTCGTCATGCGTCCAGCGGCCGCCGAAGGACAAACGCCACTGGTCCGCGAAGGCCCAGTTGAAGTCGCCGAACGCGGCGTACGATGTCGTCTTCCCGCTTACGCTTTGAGAGTTGGCGTCATACACGCGTGGCGGAACGGTCGGGGCGAACCCGAATACGCGCGACCATTGTTGCAGATTGTATTCCGAGTCGAAGTAGAAGCCGCCGACAACATAGTCGAAGTTCATGCCGAGGTTACCGGCAGCGCGGATTTCCTGGCTGAATTGCTTATAATCTTGCTCGCGGTCGACATAGTACAGATCCACCGTCGACGCATCGAAGTCCTGCGTCTGCTGCTCGTCGGACTTGCGATAGCCGGTGATGGAGGTGAGTTTTACATCGCCAAGCTCATAGTTCATTTCCAACGAATAGGCTGGCGCCTTGTAGGTGCTGTCTGCTGGATCGCCAAACACCGTATAGAGGTCTTTGGTCGTGTTGCGGTTGCACTGATCAGCTGGCTCAAAGAGGCAAAATGCTTCACCGCTCCGTGCGATATTGCTGTTCACAACATCGAACTTCTGCTCGACCTTTTCAACCGTCAGCAAGGCGTCGAAATTGGTGTTGGCAGGGGCCCAGAGAATCGACACGCCGTAATTGTCGTTTTCGGAGCCGCCGGCGCGCTTGCCGGTCACGCCATGCTTATAGAAGCCGTCGGATTCGTTGTGGAAATACCAGCCCTTCACGCCGAAGGTCTCGCCGTCGCCAGTGTTCGCGACAAGGCGCGTCGACCAGGTGTTCCACTTGGAGTACGAGGCCTCAACCTTGCCGCCCGTGACCATGGTCGGGCGCGTGCGCTGGATGTTGATGACGCCGCCGATCGTGTTGCGGCCGAACAGCGTGCCTTGTGGGCCGCGCAGAACTTCGATCTGACCGATATCGAAGAAGTCGAGCAATTGGCCGGTATTGGTGCCGACGAAAACACCATCGATCACAACGCCGACGGTGGGTTCTTGCGACTTTTCGATATCCGCATAGGTCAGACCGCGAATCGAAAGGTTCGCTGCCTGCGCGCCGGAATTCTGTTGCGTGATGAGCAGGTTCGGCGCCGCGCCTTGCAGATCGCCGATGTTCGTCGAGGCTTTGTTTTCAAGCATCGCGGCATTGATCGCGGTGATCGCGACCGGGGTGTCTTGCAGCGCTTCGTCGCGGCGGCGGGCCGTCACGATGATGGTGTTGCCATCTTTGGCCGATTCTGCGCCGGCTTCACCTGCTCCCTGCGCAAACGCGGCGCCTGAGAAGCAAGTAAGAGCGCTTGTCGTCAATGCAGCGAACAAGACGCTACGACTTAAAGGATTACGCATAGATTTGTCCCTCCCTTCGGATCGGCTGTTACCGAACCTGTCTGATGTTCCGTATGCATCACAGGCGCAGGGTTTCTTAACTGCCTAATGTGAGAGGTGCGGCGGCGGCGCCACGCACGGACTATAATGGCAGGGAGGATTACAACCCAATGAATCGCCGATTTCTGCTGGTCCGCCGTCCCCAGGGCGCACCTGTCCCTGAGGATTTCCGCTTAGCCTCCGAAGCGATTCCCACTGCGCCATCCGGCGGGCTGGTGATTCGCAACCATTACGCCTCGCTCGATCCCGCGCAGCGCGGCTGGATGGATGATTCTCCCTCTTACATGCCGCCCATTCCCCTGGGCGACCCGGTGCGGGCGACCACGATTGGCGTTGTCCACCAGAGCGAGAACCCTGATTTCAAATCCGGCGATTGGGTCATGGGTCTGAACGGGCTTGAGGATTATTCAATCGTCACGCCCGGCGGCTTCACCACAAAGCTCGACGTCAGTCTCGTCGATCCGCCGTATCGTTACCTGTCCGCCATGGGCGCCGTGGGTCTGACCGCGTATTTCGGGCTTCTGGAGGTGGGTCAGCCGAAAGCAGGCGAAGCCGTGCTGGTGTCCGGCGCCGCGGGCGCGGTCGGCTCAGTCGTCGGACAATTGGCGAAAATCAAGGGCTGCCGCGCCATCGGAATCGCGGGCGGCGCGGACAAATGCGCGCGTCTTGTGCGCGATTACGGCTTCGATGTTGCGATCGATTACAAAGGTAAGTCGGTCGATCAATTGGCGGCGGACATTCATGCTGCGGCGCCACAAGGCGTTGACGTTATCTTTGAGAATGTGGGCGGCGATGTGTTCGACGCCGAGCTGATGAACCTTTCGATGCGCGCGCGCATCATTCTGTGCGGCCTCATCAGTGAGTATAACGCACCGGAAAAGATCGGCGCACGTAATCTCTGGCAGGTGCTGGTGAAGCGCGCGACCATTACGGGATTCTTGATCGCCGATTATGTCGAACGTTTCGGCGAAGGCGGCGCGCAGATGGCGGAATGGGTCGGGCAAGGCCGCATCCGCATCGATGAAGACGTGCAGGATGGTCTGGAAAACGCTTATCCGGCTTTCATGCGCCTGTTCAGCGGCGCCAATACCGGCAAGCTGATCCTGAAGATCGCGCCATGAGCGGGCGCCTTCAGGGCCGCCGCGCCCTCATCACAGGCGCGGGTTCGGGAATCGGCCGGGCTACGGCTCACAAACTCCGCGCCGACGGCGCCAGCGTTTTCACTATCGATCTCAAGGGCGATGTGGACCGGATCGCGGACGTCTCCGCGCCGGGCGTCAACGCCACACTTGTTGCGGAGGGCATTCAGCGCCTCGGCGGTCTTGATATCGTCGTGCCCTGCGCCGGGATTTCGGCATTCAAGCCGCTCGAAGGCCATGACGATGCATATTTCGATCAGGTGATGGCGGTGAACGTCACGGCCGTGTTCCGGCTGATCCGCGACGCCGTTCCGGCGCTGAAACAAAGCAAAAGCGGCCGCATCGTCACGATCGGCTCCACCGCGGCTGCGTTCGGTGAGGCGGGACTTGTTGCCTACACCGCCTCCAAGCATGCGGTCCTTGGGATGACGCGCGCGATCGCGGTTGAACTTGGAGCGCATGGAATCACCGCCAATTGCGTCATGCCCGGCGCGATCGAGACGCCGATGACCGCGCCGGCGTTCAACGAACTGGCGGGCTACCGCGACTATTGGGAAAAGAAGGCTGCGCTCGGACGCCTGGGTCAGCCGGAAGACATCGCGGACGTGATCGCGTTTCTAGCGTCGGACGATGCGCGTTTCCTGTCCGGCCAGGGCTTCTTCGTCGATGGCGCGGCCATGACGCGCATGTAGCCGCAAAAAGAATGGGGCCCGTTCCCGGGCCCCATCATAATTAGAACTGGATGCGCTTGGTGTAGCCGCCGTCGATGATGACGTTCGTGCCCGTCGTGTAAGACGACGCGGGGCTGGCCAGAAACACCACGGTGCGCGCAACTTCCTCGGCGCCGCCCCAGCGGCCCAGAGCGAAGGTCTTTTCCGTCGCGTCGTAGAGCTCCGGCATCACGCCCTTGATGGCTTCCCAATTGCCGCCGGGGAATTTGATCGGGCCAGGTGAGACCGTATTCACGCGAATGCCCTTCGGGCCAAGCGCCTGGCTGAGCTGGCCGGCATAAACCAGCAGCGCGCCCTTCACGGCGTTGAAGGCCTGCGGCACGACGAACATTTCCGTCGCTGCAGTGGAGGCCATGAACACGATGGAGCCTGTTCCAGATTTCGCCAGATGGCCCTCCAGCGCTTCGACGCCGTTAACGGCGCCGAGCATGTCGTATTCGTAGGATTTCTGCCAATCGGCGTTCAGGCCAGCGCCCGAGGAGGAAATCATCGGCACGAAAATATCGCAGCCGCCCAGCTTCTCGGCGGCGTTCTTGAGCCAGGCTTTGTAGGCTTCGGCGCCGGATTCCATGTCGAAGGCTTCGCCGATCACCTTGCCGCCTTTGCCGGAGACCGCCTTGACCGTTTCGGCCACCTGATCAGGATTGCGTGAGCAAAAGGCGATGTCGGCGCCTTCTGCGGCGAACAATTCAACGGAGGCCCGGCCGATGCCGCGGCTGCCGCCCGTGAGAATGACTTTCTTACCGCGTAGTCCGAGATCCATGCTGGCCTCCCTTTTTAGTTTTGCCGTGAGGATTGATAAGCCGCCGCCGCTTTGCAGCCACTCCCCTTTTGGTCAGGACGCGCACGTGCGGCGCTGATGGTAGTTCAAGCCCATAAGATTTGGGAGGAATCCATGGGACGCCTGGCCGGCAAGACCGCAATCATTCTCGGCGCCAGCAGCCCCGACAATATGGGTCAGCACATCGCCCGGCGCTTCATGGCCGAGGGCGCGAAGGTCCTGGTCTCTGGCCGCAAAGAGTCAGTGCTGAAGGAATTTGCCGCCTCGACAGGCTGCGCCTGGAGCACCTGCGACCTCACTGATGAGGCCAGCGTCAACGCGCTCGCCGATGATGCCATGCGGCAATTGGGCGGCATCGACATCGCCATCAACGCCACCGGCTGGGGCCTGTTGAAGCCGTTCCTTGAAACCACGCACGAAGAATTGATGCATATGACGGCGCTGCAATATGTCGGGCCGTACCATTTCTTCCAGGCCATGATCCGGAAGATGGCGAAAAGTCATGGCGGGCGCGGCGGCTCGATCATCCAGATCAGCTCAGCCACGGCGAAGATCATGCTGAACGATCACGCCGCCTATATGGGTACGAAAGCAGGCACGGATCACGTCATCCGCTGTGTCGCCAATGAATTCGGCCTGGAAGGTATTCGCGCCAACTCCATCTCGCCCGGTCTCACCGACACGCCGATGAATGAAGACGCCAAGAAGGTGCCGGGCCTGTTCGACGCCTTCCTGCCGGGCTATCCGCTGGGCCGCATCGGCACGTCGGACGACGTCGCCGCCGCCGCCGTCTGGCTGTGCAGCGACGAGTGCTTCATGACCGGCGAGAACCTGCAGGTGAATGGCGGGCTCACTCTGCGCCGCAACCCATCGAAGGAAGAGATCGGCGCCAGCGTCGCGCGGGCGACCGGGCAGGCCTAGGCGCTCTTCAACCGGGCACGGATATCTTCACGCAAAAGGTCCTTGCGGACCTTGCCGGACGCCGTGCGCGGGAAATCCTCGACGAATTCGAAGCGTTCGGGGATCTTTTGCTTGGCGAGTCCGCTGGCCGCCACGTGCGCAATCAGGGCCGCCGCATCAGCGCCCACCTCTTTTGCGATGACGTAGGCGCATACGCCTTCGCCGAGTCGTTCGTGCGGCATCGCTACGACGCAAGCTTCGCGCACGCCGGGATGCAGGCCCAGCACGTCTTCGATCTCCTTGGCGCTGATGTTTTCACCGCCCCGGATGATGAGGTCCTTCTTGCGGCCGGTGATCGTGATGGCGCGGTCTTCCGAATAAACGCCGAGGTCGCCGGTGCGGAAATAGCCGTCCGGCGTGATGGCGTCGGCGGTTTGCGCCGGATCGGCATAGCCCATCATCATACCCGGGCCGCGCGCGAGGATTTCACCCTCCTGTCCGCGCGGAAGGTCGCGATCCTCCGCGTCGACAATGCGCACGTCATAATCGAAAACCTCGCCATCCGTCGTGGCGGCCAGATGTTCGTTCTCCGGCCAGCCGAATGTGACCAGCGGGACTTCCGAAGCGCCGTAAACACGGAACGCCTTGCAATTCTCGAACGAGGCGTTCGCGGCGGGAATGAGATCGGCCGGCACAGCTGCGCCGCCGCAGGCGAAGAAACGAAATGAGGGAAGACCCGTCCGCGCAGCACGCGCCGCCGCCGCCAGCTCCACAAGGAAGGGCGTCGCCGCAACCGTGCCGACAATCTTGTGTTCCTCGATCAATGACAGCGCCAATTGGGCGTTCCACGATTCCATCATCACCGTCTGGGACCCCCAGATGAACGGCATTTCGAGGCCATTGGCGTAACCGGAAATGTGCGTGACGGGCGAAGGCATCAATGTCGCCTCGCCGTCCTTCACGCCCCAATGGCGCGCGCTCTCACGTACAATCCGCTGCAGCGTAACGTGGCTGTGCAGGACGCCCTTGGCGCGGCCCGTCGTGCCGGATGTATATAGCAGCAGCTTGGCGGACAAAGGATCGACGTTCGGCCGGTCGAATTTGAGGCCACGGCCTTCAGCGAGGAGCTCCGCGAAGTCGTTCGGGCCATCACCGCGTACGCTGATGATGTGCTTGAGCGCCGGCAGGTTCGGCCGAAGCCGCTCCGCCATCTCGATATAATTGAAGCCGCGAAACGACGAGGCTGCAAAGAATGCTGCAGCGCCGCAGTCCTGCAGCATCAGCGAGACTTCATGATCGCGATAGATCGGAACGATCGGGTTGATGACGAAGCCCGACATCGCCGCCGCGAGATTGATGACGACGGCCTCGCCCCAATTGGGCGCCTGGAATGCCACCACATCGCCGGGCCGGAGCCCCCGCGCATGTAAAGCGGCGGACAAAGCCAGCGCATCCGCCGCCAGGCCTTCAAGCGTGATGCGCGCATTGCCGTCGATGATCGCGACCGCGTTCGGGCTTGCAGTGGCGCGCACGAGCAATTGATCCGCAAGCGTCCGTTTGTCCCATACGCCGGATGAGACCCACTCAAGCTGGTGACGGGACGGCCCCTGAAACTGCGCCCTGATGCTCGCCGATTGTTGAATCATGGCTTTTTGTCTTCCACCCTAGGGTCGTTTTAACCGGCCCCGGCCTGTACGGGGAACCTGTGACCTGTCCCAGCTTGTCCGGCCCGCTCACTCTAAGGCACACAAGGACAAAGGCATATGGGAGGAGCAATCCGTGAATCGCATCGAGCGCGTAGGCGAAGTTGCCGAGAAGATGCTCGACTATGTCGAGAACAAAGGGACGTTCATGACGGACAAGACATTGACCGTCCCGACGCGCTCCTACACCGACCCCGATCAGTGGCGTGCGGAGATCGAGCTCATCTTCAAGCGCGTGCCGCTTATGCTTGCCTTCACCGCCGAGCTACCCAAGCCGGGCGACTATAAGACGATGAACGTGATGGACTTGCCGGTCCTGATCAATCGAGACAAGGAAGGCAAAGTCCGCGCCTTCCTGAACGTTTGCGCGCATCGCGGCGCCCCGGTCGCATCCGGGGAGCATGGCAATTGCGCCCGCTTCACCTGCAAATATCACGGCTGGACGTTCGCGCAGGATGGCCGCCTGATTGGCGTAGCGGAGGCGGCGAGCTTCGGCGAAGTGGACAAGGGCGAA
>Ga0075163_10012714_pt1 | contig 10960 bp, 11 predicted proteins | sample JI1023141ADNA_FD_71478 | JGI IMG/M metagenome (GOLD analysis project Ga0075163, IMG submission 71478) | Wastewater effluent complex algal communities from Wisconsin, to seasonally profile nutrient transformation and Carbon sequestration -... | ecosystem: Engineered > WWTP > Effluent > Algae...
TATTTGTAATTTTTCCTTCGTTGGTGCGAATCACCAGTTTTTTTTCTTCCAGTTTTTCAACGAGTCTTGTGATGGTAGAAGGAGTCAATTGTAATTGTTCTCCGATAACGGTAGGTTGGAGTCCGGGTTCACGAAGTACGAGAATAAGCAAGTAGGCATGACTGGGAGATAATCCTGTCGGTTTCCAGCTTTCAATAGCCAGTTTCTCCACTTTACGGGCCAGGGCCTGAGAAGAGAAGTACAGACATTTACTGAAGGCGCTATCACAGCTTTTCATTCGGTGGCAAAGGTACGGCAATTATATTTGTATGTGCAAATAAATAGAAATAAATTTATATAACACCTTGGTTATTAGTAGATAAATCGGTTCTGGTAGTGGCTTGTCAGATCTTTAAAAGCAGCTGGAACGCGGCAATTCTCTATCTTTCGGGAAATATTTCAGTATGCAGAAGGAAGGCGGAATGCGGTTAAATAAATTCATCAGCGAGAGTGGATTGTATTCACGTCGTGAAGCGGATCGCTATGTGGCGGAGGGACATGTTTTCATTAATGGGAAACGTGCCATTGTGAGTGATCAGGTTTTTCCGGGGGATAAAGTGCGCATCAATGGACATGAACTGGAGCCACTGGCAGAGGAGGATATGGTTTTCATTGCATTGAATAAACCTGTCGGCGTGACATCGACTACAGAGGCGGGTGTTCGTGATAATATCGTTTCGTTTGTCAATCACAGTTCACGTATTTTTCCGATCGGTCGTTTGGATAAAGATTCGCAGGGATTGATTTTTCTGACGAATCGAGGTGATCTGGTGAATAAAATTCTGCGCGCAGGTAATCAGCATGAGAAGGAATACATAGTGACGGTAAATAAACCACTCACGGATGAAGTTATATTTCGATTAGCCAATGGTGTTCCGATTTTAGGTGCCACCACGAAGAAGTGTAAAGTCGTGAAAGAAGATGCGCAGGTTTTTCGGATTACACTCGTGCAGGGCCTGAACCGACAGATTCGTCGCATGTGTGAATACTTTGGATACAATGTGACAAAACTAGAGCGTATCCGGATCATGAATATCACGCTGAAGGGAATTCCGGTAGGTGAATGGCGTGATCTAACGGAAGAAGAGATGGCCGGAATTCAAAAAATGATTGCCAATTCTTCCTCTGAAGATGAACGTGCAGTTCGGAAAGAAGCAGAACGAAAAGCGGCATCCGGAAAAAAGCCTATTGGTGCAAAGAAACCACATACTAATTCAGGAAATCATCCGGGTGGACAACGTACGTTTAACAAAGGCACCTCCGGCAATTCAGCAAAGAGAGACAACCATCGCGGAGGAAGTCAGCGGGGAAAGAATACGGGAAGGAGGGGACGTTAATTTTTTACCTATTGAAATTTTGTCCACCATTGTATACTTTCATTCGGGATTTCGGTATTAATCGCTTTGCCAATTTCGGGTGTTATTAATACAGATGCCGACTTCTGTTGTGAAACTGTTTTCACCGGCTCATCCCAATCATGCAACGACAACCGGAATTTTCCCCAATGCACAGGAATAAATTTCTTTGCGTTCAGATCATCGGCAGCCAGCACGGTTTCTTCGGGTAACATATGGATGTATTTCCAATAGGGATGATATTGTCCGCATTCGAGGATTGCGAGATCGAAACTGCCGAATTTATTTCCGATTACTTTAAAATGTGCATCAAAACCTGAATCGCCTCCGAGATAAATTTTCTTTGCACCGGTTTCCAGTACGAGTGAAATCCATAAGTGTTGATTCCTCTTAAATCCTCTACCGGAAAAATGTCGTGCGGGAGTAGCGGTAAAACGGAATCCATCTTCACCCGTGAATGATTCCCACCAATCGAGTTCGGTGATTTTAGCAGGAGAGATTCCCCAGTGTTCGAGATGGGATCCGGTCCCGAGTCCGGTGATGATATGTTTTACTTTTTTATTCAAACCTATCACAGTACGGTAATCGAGATGATCCCAGTGATCGTGTGTAATGATCAGATAATCGATTTCCGGCATATCTGCAACGCCATACACATCGGAGCCCGGAAAAGCCTTTGTAGTAAAGGATAACGGTGATGCGTTACCGCTAAAGACCGGATCGACCAGAATATTTTTGTTACTTGTTCGCAACAGGTATGAAGAATGACCAAACCAAACGAAGGAATCGTTAGAGATTTTGGTAAGATCTGTTTTATGTGATGGGAGAGGTTGTTTCGGTTTTCCGTTCGGACTGTTTTCAAAGAAGAACGATTTGAGTACCATTGGCATCGTCACACCTTCTGCAAAGTTGGGCGTATGACTTTGATTTACGAACTGATTCCCCGTATAATTCGGTGATTTTTTAATGCGTTCCAGTCTGGTACCCGAAGCCGGTTTACCGAAACGGGACGTTTTCATAAATAAATAAATGCCTGCGGGCAGGGCGAGGAGAGAGAAGGCGATGAGCATAAATGAAAGGAACCAATTTAATTCAAACAGTTCTTGATTCGTTGAAGATATCAGGATAAGCTGAAATGAAGAAGTCACAAAAGTAGACGTATGAAGGAGAATTGAATTTTATAGACATAGGGTTAATTCAAAACCCTGTAAATTCAATTCTTGCGTTTATATCTAGAAAGCAAATCCCGCTGAAATACCGCCAATAAGAATTAGCCTTTGCCCAACCATAGGAGTAATCCCAGCACGAAAAACGAATCCGCCCTGTGGTGGTTGGTAACGGTAACCCAGTGTTGCGGTTCCGATGATGCTCGTGATAGTACCATCTCCGTCACTGGCATAGAACGGACTATCTGCTCCACCCTGGAATTTGAGTACAACGGGCATCAACCCAATACCCGCTTCAAAGTGTCCTTTATTTGTACCACTAAGATGATTTATCATTAAAGGAAATCCGGTGAATTGAAAACGTCCAGCCCAAAAACCAACTCCCCAGGAAGTGAATCCTGCACGTACTGAAAAATCGGGACTGATACGGTAATCATAATTGAAGGAATATAAAACACCCTGTCCGAATAATTCAAAATAGAGCGCGTTCCTTTTTAATTTCGGTAGAGTATCCTGTGCTTTAAGCGGAGAACACATTGAAAGCACGATTCCCGCAACAACTACCAGATAACCCGTAAACTTCAGTTTATTTTTCATTTCAGTGTAAGTATAGACAACATCTCCGCGGATTCCTGCGATGAAATACATCGAACTGAATGATTGAAGTCAGGGTGTCTTTTGGGTGGATTGCCACTGTTTAAAAAGCCAATTTCCGTATTTTGACTTCCGGTTAATTTCTAATCTATATTTTTAATTACTTGAAAAACAGATATATGCGAATAAAATCAATACATAAACTTGCGATACATAAGAAACCAATGTATATTTGCGTTAGGTAATTCGATAAACCATGATTTATTCTTCAGAATTAATAAAAGGAACCCTCAAAACCATCATCATGAAATTGCTGGATGATAATGGTCGGATGTATGGGTATGAAATAACACAACGGGTGAAGGAGCTGACCGCAGGAAAAATTCAGTTAACCGAAGGAGCACTTTATCCCACTCTACATGCGTTGGAAGCTGAAGGAATTCTCACTACCGAAACAGAGTACATCGGAAAGCGGGTGCGTAAATACTACACCTTGAGTAAACAGGGGAAAGCGAAATCAGCTGAAAAAATCAATGAGTTCGCCGACTTCCTCAACACCATGAAATTTCTGCTGGATATCAAAACAGATATCGCATAAATGTACCAGCTCAGCGATCAACAGATAACGTTCATTCTCGACGACATTAGACGTAATGGCATCGAGCTGGAGGACCTGCAGTTAAACCTCCTGGATCATATCTGTTGCATCATCGAGCAGGAACTCGAAGAAAACGGAGACTTCGAACACTTCTATCGGAAAACCATCACCCGGTTTTATAAAAATGAATTGGGTGAAATTGAAGAAGAAGCAAACTATCTCCTGCAATTTAAACATTACTACGCTATGAAAAAAACAATGCTTGTGAGCGGTGTCACTTCAGTGTCGATGCTCTCATTCGGATTAATATTGAAGTTTCTGCACATGCCCGGTGCAGCAGTACTAATGGTATTAGGTATTGCCTTGTTTAGTTTTCTCTTCCTTCCACTGATGATGGTGTTGAAGCTGAAAGAAAAAACGGAACGCACAGATAAACTACTGGTGGTATTGGCGGTGTTCTCTGCTATCACCATGACGCTCGGTATCCTCTTCAAGGTGATGTTCTGGCCGGGTGCAAATATGTTGTCAATCGTTGCATTGCTGAATCTTCTCTTCGTTTTTCTCCCGTTCTATTTCTACAATGGATTACGGAAGCCGGAGACCAAAACGAACACCGCTATATCCGGAATGTTAATTCTCACCGGTTGCGGTTTAATTCTTACTCTCCTGCGAGCTCCGCATAGTTCGCGCGCAATGGCTGTTGTCGATACAAAGAACTACGTACAGGACGAACAGTTGCTGAATAAAGAATACCAGCTGATCAAACAATCTTCACCAACAGCACAAGCCTGGAAAGATCCTGCCGCAGGGAAAATTTACAAACTCTGCGCCGACATCAAACAATACGTAGTGCATCTCGAAACAGGGGTGAATTCTATCGGAGATGACTTCGAAGCACAAGGCCTCACCATTGGAGAAACCCGCGTCGACCATTACATAGGTGAAACTCCGGATGTCGCACAAAACTGGGAAGCACTCCAAACCTTGATCAACGAGTACAACAAACGAAATGTGTCCACCTCCATTTCCTCCACGATTTTTGACGCCCGTGAAGTAAGAACCAAGGAAGCATTACATGGACTCATCCGTATCCAGCGGGCTGTGCTGGCGAATGAGATGGGGAGGTGATTAAAATTTAAAGTCACAGATTAAAACCAAGGCCATGAAGTTAAATATCCGTACGGGGGCCAGCCTCCTGTGCGGATTTATTTCTGATTTTTCTTCAATACCGTTATCATGATTAAGCTAAAAATATTCTAAACCCATCAGTACGTGCCTGCGCTGCACTGTTAGGCAGCATCGCTTGTCCACTCGTAAATTCTGCACGAATAACAGGTGTATTACTTAACCTTGCATCCATCCCCCAAAACTGCATTGGTTGTAATTCTTGTTGCCTCAATGTTAATAAACCGGACGGATCTACATCTATCAAAAACCCGTCATTGGTGTTATTTCCTGTACCGGCATTGGTCATTTGAAAATCAACCAGGTTATCATCTACGCGATGTAAATGCAACAGCGTATTAGCCGTTGTAAAATTGCCAATCCCCACATTTCCGGTTCTTCCTTCTATGAACATTCGTAGGTTACTTAAAGAGCCTGGACCACCAATTCCTGCATCTGTGTAAAAGTTGATAGGGTTTGGATCCTCGTTAACGATGTCGAGGTTTAAACTTGTGCCAAGTTGCCATCCGACGTAGTCGCCAGGACCACCTGCATTCGAAGGATTTGATACTTGAGCCATAGATTTTTCTGTTGAGATAAAGATCATGAATATGAAACTAATCTCTTTGAATTTGATTGTTTTCATTTTGAGTAAGTATTAGTGAGTTAAAACGATTTTATAAGTTCTTGTTTGGTGAGTTGTATATAATTTGAGAATATAAATACCCCTTTGCAGACTGCGTAAATCAATTTTTAACGAATGTGAGAATAAGTTAGATTTATATGTAAGAAGTTGCCCAAGGGATGAAAAAACATCATATCTCGTTATTAATGAAGTTGATTCCAATGATATAAAGTCAGTTGTTGGATTAGGGAAAATTCGGATCATTTCATTTTCCATACTAATTTGATCAAGTCCAGTCCATGTTTCATTAAACAATGAATCTGTTGTTACACATACGTCGTCAATATAATAATAGGCAAGTGTAGGAAATGGCGATGTTACGATAGTATCGGTATTAATGTCTTCGAAAAAATTACTTATAACTAAATATTGATAAGTTGAATCTGCAATGAAGGAACCGCTGATCTTATACCAATCTAGAGTATCAACAATAACGCTGTCAGAATATAATTTCGCAATGTTTAAAGTTGGAATCGGGCAACAGGAATCGAAAGGCACAGTACTAAAATTGGCTCCAATCTTATTACATGCTACGGAGCCAAAATTTACCTCAGCGTTTACAACATAAAATGACACAAAATATTTCTGACCAACAGTTAAATTATTAATAAGTTCAATTCCTATAGGTTCCCGATAATTAGGACCCGATGGATGATTAGGCCTAAGGTAAAAAATTGACCCTGCCATAGCATCTCCTGTATGTGGATATTGAAATCCAAATATAGAATTTGGAACTGCAAAGGCCGGATTAGAACAAGTATTAAAATAATCCGGCGAATTGCCGAAGTTGAGCCAGTTGGCACATGCGTCAATCTGGTTTGTGCCAAAGGGGCAATAGACGGTATCTTCAAATGAAGGGTTGGGCACTAAGTTGATTTGTGCAAAAGAGTTTCGTGATGCCATGAGCAAGAAAAGAAACAGCAGATATTTCATGATTAAAAGGATTGAATTGTAAACGTAAATAAATGAAGTCAGATTTGCAAGTTTAATTTACATCAATAAGCAAGCCGGTCCCTGAGTGAAACCGAAGGGCCGATACCCACATTTCCGGTTCTTCCTCTTGCTTTTTTAAGGATCAATCAGTCGCCAATACATGCCGGAAAGTCTGGAATTAAACGGTATCAAAAAGCCCCCGGAAGAATTATCTCTGCCGGGTGAAATAATTATCTCATTGTACTGAGATAATCGTAAAATTGCTTGTATTTTCTTGATAATCAGTTGTTCGGGACAAACAGCTAAGCCGTCACAGGCAATAAAATTCCCGGTTTGCGGTCTGAATTTAAGTCAAAGCACGTGTTTAATCTGGCTAAAGCCAATGATATACATCGATATCTACACCCGAATTTTTCTCCCTCTGTTATGCATATTCGCTTTTTATGTACCTTTGCGCTCTCAATAACCCATAGGTACGCCTATCATGTTGAAAAACAAACGTTTAGCTCTACTCACAGTCCTGACCTTTTTGGCCTTTACCCTGATCTATTCGATCAATGGTGCGCAGGACAGTACCCATAATCAATTACCTGCAACGGAGTCACATTCGACCGAAGCTGCGGCAACCCACGATGCGCATGGTGCTGATGCACACGCTGTTGAGGGACATACTGCTGCTGCCGGACAAGGCGAAGAAAAGCTGAATGCCGGTAAAATCATCATGGAACACGTTGCGGATGCTCATGGATGGCATTTGTGGGGACATACTGAAATTCCTTTGCCGGTGATTTTGTACAATGCAAACCGCGGACTTAGCTTATTCTCCAGTGCACGTTTTGAACACGGTCATAAAACCTATGCCGGTTACATGTTGCATGAAGGCAAAGTAGTAGCCGTAAATGAAACAGGAGAAGTAGATGCACACAGTGCAACTATCAATGAAGAGTTAACAGCTGGTACTACGGATATCTCCATCACCAAGAATGTAATGACGATGTTCATTGTTATCATTCTGATGATGGTCATTTTTACCAATGTAGCAAATGCCTATACCCGCAAGCGTAAAGGTCTGGCACCAACAGGACTTCAGAACGCCATCGAGCCAATCATTCTGTTCATGCGCGACGAAGTGATCAAGCCAAGTATTGGACATAAATACGAAAAGTATCTTCCTTACCTCTTAACGGTATTCTTCTTCATCTGGATTGCCAATCTGCTCGGATTGATTCCTGTATTCCCGGGTGGAGCGAACCTCACCGGAAACATCAGTATCTCCATGACACTGGCTTTGTTCACTTTTGTGATCGTAACTTTCAGCGCCAACAAAAACTACTGGGAGCACGTATTTGTAATGCCCGGTGTACCAAAACCAATTTTGTTACTGCTCACTCCAATTGAAATTATCGGTGTATTCCTTCGTCCGTTCGTACTCATGATTCGTTTGTTTGCGAACATCACAGCGGGTCACATCATCGCGCTTTCGTTCTTCTGTCTGATCTTCATCTTCGGACAAAACGGAGCAGGTGTAGGACTGGCTGTATCACCATTATCACTTGTATTCACCATCTTCATGACAACGCTCGAATTACTGGTAGCATTTCTCCAGGCGTATGTATTCACGATGTTGAGTGCAGTGTATATCGGAGCGGCGGTAGAAGATCACCATCATTAATCAGCAATAATTCTTACCCTTAAATACAATAACAATGTTAGCAAACATCTTATTAGACGCAGCCACTAGCGGTGCAAACATCGGCTTTGGTTACGGTCTTGCTGCAATCGGTGCAGGTTTAGCTGCTATCGCTGCCGGTATCGGTATCGGTAAAATCGGTGCTTCTGCACTTGAATCAATCGCTCGTCAACCAGAAGCTTCTGGCGACATCCGCGGTAACATGATTCTTGCAGCTGCTCTCGTGGAAGGTGCTGCCTTCTTCGCGATGGTAATCGGCCTGCTCGCTATCCTTACCAAGTAAGCGATTGCAAAAATCTAAACCGGCAGAACGACGCTTGGTCGGGTGCCGGTTTAATCAGAAAATCAGTTCATCAACATAAAGGGGAACTCCCCAACGATTATTCCGACACACTATGGAACTCGTAAAACCCGATTTCGGTCTCGTATTCTGGATGACCGTTTCCTTCCTGATCGTTGTATTCCTGATGCGCAAGTTCGCATGGGGACCGATTCTCTCATCGCTGAAAGAGCGCGAGACTTCTATCGAAGAAGCACTCAATGCAGCTAAAAAAGCGAAGGAAGAAGTAGCGAACATGAAAGCTGAAAACGAGCGTATTCTGCAGGAGGCACGTAATGAGCGTGACCTGATGCTGAAAGAAGCCCGTGACACGAAGGATATGATCGTGAACGAAGCCCGCACCAAAGCACAGGTGGAAGGCGACCGGATGATCACTATCGCCCGTGAAACCATCAACAATGAAAAGATGGCAGCGATCACTGAATTGAAAAATCAGGTAGCTACACTTTCTATTGAGATTGCGGAGAAAGTAATCCGTCAGCAATTAAGCAACGACGATAAACAAAAAGCACTCGTACAGGAATTGCTGAAAGAAGTTAAAATGAACTAATCAACCTGAGTTGAGACATTCATTTAACTAAAAACTGACAAAAAATGGCTGAAATAAAAATTGCCCGCCGATATGCTAAATCCCTTCTGGGACTGGCACAGGAACGCAATATTTCCGACAAGGTGTTTGCCGATATGGAGTTGGTGCATGCTACCTGTGAGGCAAGCCGCGAGTTTGTTTTACTGCTTCGTAACCCGATTGTTCAGGGAGATAAAAAAGAAGCAGTGATCAACGCCCTGTTTGGTGGTAAACTGGATGCGCTCACCAGTGCATTCGTTAATATCATCATCCGCAAAGGCCGCGAAAGCATCCTGGATGGTATGGCGGCTGAATATATCCGTATCTACAAAGACAACCGCGGAATTGTAATTGCCAACGTTACCACTGCAGTGAAAATGGATGATTCCATTCGTCAGCAGGTGATGAGTCTGGTGAAAGCTGCCAAAGGTGAAAAGATTGAACTCGTGGAAACAGTAGATCCTTCTCTGATCGGAGGATTTGTTTTACGCGTGGGTGATCAGCAGTACGATACCAGTATCAGCAGAAAACTCAAGCAACTCAAGAATGAGTTTGACGATAATCTCTACGTAAAAGAATTCTAATCCGTTTATCGGAAACATTTTCCGGGATGAATGAACCGGAGAATCTAAATACAACAACATTCACAATAAGTATACAATATTAATCCTAAATAATCTCACAAAATGGTAGATGTAAGACCGGACGAAGTCTCAGCTATACTCCGCCAACAACTGGCAGGTTTCAAGTCAGCCGCCGAACTCGAAGAAGTAGGCACCGTACTCCAGGTGGGTGACGGTATCGCACGTATTTATGGCCTCACGAAAGTACAGTCGGGAGAGCTGATTGAGTTTGAAAGCGGACTCAAGGGAATCGTTTTGAACCTTGAAGAAGACAATATCGGTGCAGTGACACTGGGGTCTTCGAACGACATCAAAGAAGGTGACACTGTAAAGCGTACCGGTAAAATCGCTTCTATCAAAGTAGGAGAGGGGATGCTAGGTCGTGTAGTGGATACACTCGGTCATCCGATTGACGGTAAAGGTCCGTTGAGCGGTGAACTTTTTGAGATGCCACTTGAGCGTAAAGCACCAGGGGTAATCTTCCGTCAGCCGGTAAACGAGCCGTTGCAGACAGGTATCAAAGCAATTGATGCGATGATTCCGATTGGTCGTGGTCAGCGTGAGTTGATCATCGGTGACCGTCAGACCGGTAAAACTGCCGTGGCACTGGATGCGATCATCAACCAGCGTGAGTTTTATGATAAAGGTGAGCCTGTATTCTGTATCTACGTTGCCGTAGGTCAGAAAGGTTCTACTGTAGCCAACGTAGTGAAAACACTCGAAGAGCGTGGTGCAATGCCTTACACAGTTGTTGTAGCGGCTTCTGCGTCTGACTCTGCTCCAATGCAGTTCTATGCGCCAATGGCGGGTGCTGCAATCGGAGAGTTCTTCCGTGATACAGGTCGTCCGGCTCTGGTAGTATATGATGATTTATCAAAGCAGGCAGTAGCTTACCGTGAGGTATCTCTGTTGCTACGTCGTCCTCCGGGTCGTGAAGCATATCCTGGTGACGTATTCTACCTGCACAGTCGTTTGCTCGAGCGTGCTGCGAAAGTGATTAAATCTGACAGCATCGCTGCGAAGATGAATGACCTTCCAGAAACGCTTCGTTCAAAAGTGAAAGGTGGTGGTTCATTAACTGCACTTCCGATCATCGAAACACAAGCCGGTGACGTATCAGCATACATCCCAACCAACGTAATTTCGATTACTGACGGACAGATCTTCCTTGAAGCGAATCTCTTTAACTCCGGTGTACGTCCTGC
>Ga0075163_10012715_pt1 | contig 10959 bp, 6 predicted proteins | sample JI1023141ADNA_FD_71478 | JGI IMG/M metagenome (GOLD analysis project Ga0075163, IMG submission 71478) | Wastewater effluent complex algal communities from Wisconsin, to seasonally profile nutrient transformation and Carbon sequestration -... | ecosystem: Engineered > WWTP > Effluent > Algae...
ATGATTATGGTTGTGTAAATACCTTATCGGGAATTACGGTATCTGCACCTACATCGCATACCTTATCTGCAGCTATAACGAATGAAGTTTGCCCAGCAGATAATAATGGAGCAATTAATTTAACTGTAAATAGTCCAAGAGTGAGTGCTGAACCACCTGCATTTTCAGGTTTAAGTATTTGGACAAAAGCCGATGCAGGAATAGTGAAAAACAAAGAAGGAAAAGTAATTCAATGGCAAGATTTAAGTGGTAATGATAATCATTTTAAGACTACCTATGGAACTAATATTGAAGAGGTGAGTAGCGCAATAGGCGGAAACCCAGCTGTGCGTTTTAATGCTACTAATATTATGCAATCAACTTTTGATTTGAATTCAAATTTTACCGTAATAGTTGTTGGTAAATTAAATGGGGGTGCGAATGAACGATTAGTAAGTTCTGCTACAAATAACTGGCTTCTAGGTTGGTGGGGTGGCAATATAAATCAATTTTATTCTGAAGGCTGGGTTCATAACCCTGGAACTAGTGCCAATACAAATGCTTATATTTATACAGGCACTGGTAATTTAGGTGCTGATAGTTATGCGTTATACAGCAATGGAACAAATTTAGCAACTAATAATGGAGGTAGTCAAGCCCCAAGAAGACTATCTCTTGGAGGTTGGGGTGCAAATAATGGAGAAAGGTCTAATGGCGATGTAGCAGAGGTTATAGTTTATAATAGAGTTTTAACCAATGATGAAAGAATGGCTATTGAAAAATATTTAGCCAATAAATATAGTATTACTATTTCGCATGCTGGTGTAAACCCTACATATTCTTGGAGCCCAGGTGGTGCTACTACAGAAGATATAGCTAGCTTAAACGCAGGTAGCTATACTGTTACTGTAACTGACGTTGCGGGTTGTACAACTCAAGGTACATATACTGTGGGTACTGATAAAACCGAAAGCACAGCACCAACAGGAGCAACAGCATCGAGCACGTTTAGCTGTTCGGCAAGTGCGGTAGATTTAACTGCAGTAGGAGGCAGCTTAGGCACAGGTGCAACTTGGGAATGGTATAGTGATGCTTCTTTTACTGCTAGTGTGGGAAGTGGTTCTCCTTTAACTGTGTATCCTACAGCCAATAATACTTACTATGTAAGAGCCGAAGGTGATTGTAATACTACCTCAGCGCAATCTGTAACCGTAAATGTAAACGGAGGCGCAACAGCACCAAGTGCAAGTATAGCATTAGCTACAACAAATAGTTCATCTACTTGTTTTGTAAACGGTACCAATTGGCATCATTTTTATAACTCTTCAGGAGAGCTTTTAGCAGCTATTAATGCGAACGGTTCAAATCTTGGAAACGTAACAGTTTCTATCAATGTAAATGACTTTAGTACAAACGGAACAGGTCTTTCGCCTGGTGTATGTGGTTATACAGGAGTTACAGATGGAGAATACGCTTTACCAAGAAATTGGGATATTTCCATAACAGGAACTAATCCACCTTCAAATACAGCAGATGTTATATTTTACTTTGAAAATGATGATGTTACCGCTTTAAGTGATTCAATTTCAAATTTAGCTTACAGTGCAGACTATATTTCTTGTTGGGGAAATGTAAGTACAGAGTCAGACTTAATGATGACGGTAGAACATACAGATGGTTCTAAAGAATTGTTTACAAGTTTAAGTTTTACTGCAGGTCCAAACACTGGAGCAGGTCAAAGACAAGTACAATTTGCTATGACTAAATTTTCTAGTGGTAAATTACATAGTATTGGTGGTGTTAGTGCAGGAAATGCTTTACCTGTAGAATTAACTTCTTTTACAGCAGAAACCATAGATAACAATTCTATAGCTTTAAACTGGCTTACCGCTACTGAAATCAACAACGAAGGTTTTGAAGTACAAAGAAGTACAGATGGCATTGAGTTTGAAAAAATAGGTTTTATAACAGGAAATGGAAATAGTAATGTAATAAATAACTACAGTTTCCAAGACAATAATGTAGCTAATGGTATTTATTACTACAGGTTAAAGCAAATAGACTTTGATGGAGAGTTTGAATATAGCGAAATAAGAAACGCAAGTATTCTTGGCGATGACAAACTTTTTGTAAGCAATTTTATACCAAACCCAGCAGAAAATCAAACAAGTATAAACTTTGTAGCTACAAATGATATACAAGTGCAGATAGTAATAGTAGATGGAATTGGTAGAAAAGTAGTTTCAAAAATGGAATACTTATCAAAAGGAAGCAACGACATATTCTTTGACACAAAAGATTTGGCAGCAGGAGTTTACACCGCCAAAATTTTGATAGCAAAAGAAGAATATACTAGAAAGTTAGTGATTAGGAAATAGTTATTGGCTGTTAGCTGTTAGCTTTTAGCTACCGTCATTGCGATTGCGCCTAAGCGCGAGAAGCAATCTGTTAGCTCGAAACCGTCATTGCGATTGTGCTTTTGTGCGCAAGAAGCAATCTGTTAGTAAAGACTACAAATAAAGAAATATATATTTGTTAAAAAAAAAGCCATTCCGATTAATATTGGAGTGGCTTTTTTTGTTTCCGTCATTTTTTATAAGCACTTAAGACACACTTTTTTGGACGGTATCTTTAGAACTTGTTAAACTATTGCTTAGACAAACGAATCTTATTTTATTGGCTCGCGTTCCTGATTGTAGCGGTATCCTTTTTTGCTTTTAGAGGCAAAAAAGATATAGCGAAAAGCAGGTTGAAACGCTTATAAAATCTTTTTTATTTAAAAGTTGGGCAGTTGCTTGCTTTTCCTATTTTGTAAGAAATTCCTACTAAAACAAAATAATAGTTGTCTTTGTATTTAGGGCTGCCTCTTTGATCTGATGCTCTAGGTGAATAATCTGTGTCTATGGCTCTATAAGATAATGCATTAGCTTCGTCTGCTATGGCAGTGATGTAGTTGTTGTAAAAAACATCGGAACTTACATAAGAATCGCTACTAACATCATCTAAATAATCTGTAAAAGTGTATCTGTATTGAAACTCTACATTTAATGCAATTCGTTTAGAAACATTAGCTTTGAAACCAATAGCTGCTGGAATAGCGAATTGAAAATTTGAATATTTCTTTTTGCCATCTAAAACACCTTGTCCTTCTGTTCCAAGTGGTTGTAAGTTTACCCAACGTCCGTTAAGTTCTGCTTGTGGATTGAAATAAAAACCTGCCAAACCAATACCTACATAAGGCGTAAACATTTTCTTTTTATCGCCAATTCGGTATGGCAACATATTCCATTCGAGCATTACTGATAAATCTGCTACAATCGACCTAAAGTGTAGATTTCTGTTAAGACGTGCAGGATCACCATTGGTTTGTGCATCGTTTCCGTACAAACCACCCAATTGAAAAGAAGCTCTAAAACTAGTAAAATTTGTAAAATTACTTCTGTAATATACGCCACCAGCAGGTCTAAATGCTGCAGGATTCGATTCCTCAATAATTGGAATTTTTCCTTTCCAAGCCAAATCTCCTAAATAATTTGAAACGCCTAGCGAAATACCAACTTCTTGGTTTGGTTCTGCCGGACGCTTAAATGTTCCTCTGTTTCTTTGACTAAAGCCAGCTATTACAACCGAACTCAACAAAAATGCTAATACAATATTTTTCATAGTTTTGTGTTTTATAAAAATTAAGTTCGTTAGGGTTAGTACTTTATTTTATAACGTATATTTTGTATTTCTAGTGTTTTTTTAGTTGAACCAAACTTCTACTTCCTCTAAAGTAAGTGCAGGAACATCCATTTTCAACTTTTTTCTTAAACCACTCAGTTTTTGATGTATTTGAGTTGGTTTTAATTCTTTCATCGCTTCAAAAGATTCATAGCCAGCTTCTTCGGCAGCATTTTGCCAAGCTTCTGGTATTTTTCCCCAATCTGTTTTTACATTTGTTGCAAAAACTTCAGGTTTCATTTGTGGAAAAAATAAAATTTCCTGAATTGATGGATTATTGGTCAAATACATCAATAATCGGTCCATTCCTATTCCTAAGCCAGATGTTGGTGGCATTCCATATTCCAAAGCTCTCAAAAAATCTTGATCTATCAAGCCAGATGCTTCTTCGTCGCCTTTTGCAGCAAGTTTCAATTGTTCTTCAAAACGTTCACGTTGGTCTATAGGGTCGTTAAGTTCTGAATATGCATTAGCAACTTCTTTACCACAAACCATTAATTCAAATCTTTCAGTTAAAGAAGGGTCTTCTCTATGTTCTTTACAAAGCGGCGACATTTCTTTAGGATAATCGGTAATAAAGGTTGGTTGAATATAGTTTCCTTCACATTTTTCGCCAAAAATTTCATCTATCAATTTCCCTTTTCCCATAGTATTATCTACTTCTATGCCATTGGCTCTGCACCAGTCAAAAAGTTCTGTTTCTGTTTTGTCTTTTATGTCAAAACCTGTAAAATCTATAATTGATTGACGCATCGTAACACGAGCATAAGGTGCTTTGAAACTTATTTCGTGAGTGCCAAATGTAGCATCTGAAGTTCCGTTTACTTGCACGGCACAGTGTTCCAAAAGTTGTTCAGTAAAAGCCATCATCCAGTTGTAGTCTTTGTAGGCTACATAAATTTCCATAGCAGTAAATTCAGGATTGTGCGTTCTATCCATTCCTTCATTTCTGAAGTTTTTAGAAAACTCATAAACGCCATCAAAACCACCAACTATCAATCTTTTTAGATACAATTCGTTTGCAATTCTTAAGTACAAAGGAATATCTAAAGCATTGTGATGGGTAATAAACGGTTTTGCCGCAGCACCACCAGCTATTGGTTGCAAAATTGGAGTTTCTACTTCGTAGTATCCTGCTTCGTTAAAGAAATTTCGCATAGCAGTAAAAAGCTTTGTACGTTTTTTGAAAACTTCTTTTACTTGTGGGTTTACTACTAAATCTACATAACGCTGTCTGTAGCGCAACTCTGGGTTTGTAAACGCATCGTGCACATTTCCTTCTGCATCTGTTTTTGGCAGTGGCAGTGGTTTTAAAGATTTACTCAAAACCGTAAGTTCCTTAACATTTATAGATTTTTCGCCTACTTGTGTTAAAAACAAATCTCCTTTTATGCCTATAAAATCGCCTATGTCTAAAAGTTTTTTAAACACATCGTTGTACATCGTTTTATCTTCACCAGGGCAAATTTCATCTCTGTTAAAGTACAACTGAACTTTCCCTTCAGAATCCTGAAGTTCTCCAAAAGAAGCTTTACCAATAATTCTTTGGCTCATCAATCTTCCAGCAACCACAACCTGTTTACCTTCTTCGAAATGATTTTTTATATCAATACTCAAAGTATCTACAGGAAATAAATCTGCAGGATATGGATTGATGCCTAATGCTCTCAATTTTTGGAGCGATTCTCTTCTTACTACTTCTTGTTCACTAAGTTTTAAACTCATGTTGGATTTTATATTGAACTGCAAATTTCCATAAAAAATATCAATTTTGTATAATAAACAAGGCTTTTATTTGTGTTTTTGGAAGATTTATACTACTTATACTAAATCTATATTATAAAACGAACCTTTGTTTTCAGTTCGTTGCATAGATTGGTTTACTATAATATATGCAATTGTAATTAAGTTTCTAAGCTCACATAGTTGTGGCGAAAGGGTAGTAGTCATGTACAACTCTTCAGTTTCTAAATAATGTATTTCAAGTCTTCTCATAGCTCTTTTACATCTTTCATTTGAACGAACTATGGCCATATAATCGCTCATAATGGTTTGTAATTCTTTTCTGGAATGCGTAATAAGTACCAACTCGTCTGGGTCAGAAGTTCCTAAACTGCTCCAATCTGCTATGTTTTTTGCTAAGCTAATCGAATTTATTTTAGTACTTAAATCTACTGCACTTCTGTGTGCGTAAACAATAGCTTCGAGTAGTGAGTTTGACGCCAATCTATTTGCACCGTGCAAACCTGTTCTGGAAGCTTCGCCACAACTATATAAATTGCTTATGCTGCTATTGCCAAAAGTATCTACATCTATTCCACCGCAAGTGTAGTGTGCTGCTGGAATTATCGGTATTAAATCTTTAGCCATATCAAGACCTATACTTTTGCACTTTTCATAAATATTTGGAAAATGTGCTATAAAAGAAGTCATTTCTAAATGCTTACAGTCTAATAAAACATATTTTTCGCCCGATTTATTAAGTTCATCATCTATTGCTTTAGAAACAATATCTCTTGAAGCCAGTTCGCCTCTTTCGTCATATTTGAAAATGAAACGTTCGTTTTTATGGTTGCGAACATAAGCACCAAAACCTCTTACGGCTTCAGAAATTAAAAACGCAGGACTTACATCTACTTGGTACAAAGCTGTTGGGTGAAACTGAATAAATTCCATATCTTTTACCATTACTTTTGCTCGATAAGCCAAAGCTATTCCATCGCCAGTGGCTATAGAAGGGTTTGTGGTATAATCATAAACTTGACCTGCACCGCCAGTTGCTATCATTGTTGCTTTGCTTAGTATAGTTTCTATTTTTATACTGTCTTTTTGAAGTATATATGCGCCGTGACAAGTATTTTCTCCATTTAAAACCACTTTTTTTCCAAGATGATGGTCTGTAATTAAATCTACAACAAAAGTGTGCTCTAATATGGAAACGTTTTTAAAAGATTTCGCTTTTTTTATAAGCGCACGTTCTATTTCTGCACCCGTAATATCTTTATGATGCAAAATTCGATGTTCGGTATGTCCGCCTTCTTTGGCAAGATCGTATTCGCCTTGTTTATCTTTATCGAACTGCGTTCCTAAATCTATAAGGTCTTGCAGCCTTTCTGGAGCTTCTCTTACTACTATTTCTACTACTTCTTTATTGTTTATATAGTCGCCAGCTTTTAGCGTGTCGGCTATATGTTTTTCAAAAGAATCTTCGCTGGTAAAAACTGTCGCAATACCACCTTGAGCATACTTTGTATTGGTTTCTTTGAGTTCCGTTTTACTAATAATTAAAATAGAAGCATCGGGCATCATTTCTGCACATTTTATAGCAAAACTTAAACCTGCTACACCCGAGCCTAATATGAGAATGTCTGTTTCCATTATTTAGAAATTTCAAGCATTTTTAAAATAGGAATAAGCGCTTGGTCACTTATTTCTTTAGATAAAGTAACTTCTGGCAATTCGTATTTCAAACAGTTGTAAAGTTTTTCGAGCGAATTTAATTTCATATACGGACACTCCGAGCATTGACAAGTAACATTGGTGTAAATTGGTGCAGGAATAAATGTTTTATCTGGTGCTTCAAGTTTCATTTTGTGCAAAATACCTGCTTCTGTGGCCACAATAAATTCTGTAGCTTCGTTGGTTTTTACGTAGTTTAAAAGCCCTGAAGTAGAGCCAACATAATCTGCTTTGTCTAAAATTTGAAACTCAGATTCTGGGTGTGCTATAAATTTTGCATTTGGATATTGTTTTTCCAGAACTTCTATTTTTTCTTTAGAAAACACTTCGTGAACAATACACGCACCGTCCCAAAGCAGCATATTTCTTCCTGTTATTTTATTAATGTATGCACCTAAATTTTTGTCTGGAGCAAAAATAATTGGCGTATCTTTTGAATATGAATTTACTATTTTTTCAGCGTTTGAAGACGTACAAAGCACATCGCTAAGTGCTTTTATTTCTGCAGAGCAGTTTACATAAGTTACAACTTTGTGGTCAGGATGTTTTTTCTTAAATGCAATAAATGCATCTGTAGGAATAGATTCTGCCAATGAGCAACCTGCCTTTAAATCTGGTAATAAAACTTTTTTATGTGGGTTTAAAACTTTTGCAGTCTCTGCCATAAAATGCACCCCAGCAAAAAGTATCATATCGGCATCGGTTTCGGCTGCTTTTTGCGACAAACCTAAACTATCGCCAACATAATCTGCAATGTCTTGAATTTCTGGTACTTGATAGTAATGCGCCAAAATAATTGCATTTTTTTCCTTCTTAAGTTTCTTTATTTCTTCTACTAAATTAAAGTTTTTCGGAATTTTTTTGTCTAAATAGCCAAGTTCTTGAAGTTGTTCTGTATCTGTCATAATTTTACTTTTCTAGTCAACAAAAGTATATACGAAACTGTACTTAAAAAGATGATTAATATCATTAATCTCATAAATCGTTAATAAAAACAGTATAAAAAGCGTTATACTACTTGAAAAATGTCTCATCTTTATGTCTTTAATAAAAACAATACTATTTAAAATGAAGAAAAACACTTTATTCTTGACAATGCTTTTAGTTTCTTACTCTGGTTTTGCTCAAATAAATTCTAAACTCGACTCAGATTATAGCAAAATAGATTTTTATCTTGACTCTATATATGGTGTAAAGTTTAAAGAATATATGGATGCCCAAAAAAAAGTAGAAGTAGATGGTTTGTACAAAAGATTGGATCAAGCCATAGCAAACCCAAGTACCGTAAAAAGTCTTGAAATTTTGAATAGTTCTGTTTCTGAGCTTCCAAAAGGTTTTGAAAAATTGATTTATGTAGAAAAAATTCAGTTTAGAAATTGTAAAAATTTAGATTTAAAAACAACTTTTGAGCAGTTAGCAAAGCTTCCAAACTTGAAAGATTTAGAAATTTCTTTTTCTAATAAATATGCTATTTCAGAAAATTTGGGTCAACTTACTTCTTTAGAAAAGCTAAACCTGGAAGGAAATAAATTTGTTACACTTCCAGAAAGTTTTGTAAACTTAAAAAACTTGAAGTCTTTAGACGTTTCTCAAAATGCAGTTATAAATGAAGAAATGCTTTTTACAGTTTTGTCAAATATGAAAAACTTGAAGACTTTAAAAGCAGATTATTGTCAAATAAGAACAGTACCAAACACAACTATTTATCTTCAAAACATTTCACTTCAAGGAAACTTAATTAAGTCTTTACCTATCAATTTAGTAAATGCAAATAGCATCGATTTATCTTCAAATTCTTTGTTAGAATTAGAGTCTATTTTTACCACTTTAGCTAGTTCAAGAAGTCTAAAAAATTTAAATTTGGACTATTGTAAAATTGCAGTTTTACCTGTAAGTATTGGAAATTTAAAATCTTTAGAATCTTTGAGTTTGGTTGGTAATATTTTAACTATTTTGCCTGCCGAAATAGGAAATCTTTCTAACTTAAAATCTTTAGATTTAAGCAATGAAGATATTTATTTAAGAACCAACAGAATTACCGAAATTCCTACAAGTATTGGCAAATTAACAAATCTTGAAACATTTAAAATTAAAGGAAATAGCATAACATCTTTACCAAAAGAATTTTCAAAACTAACAAAATTGAAAACTTTAGATTTAAACTTAAATATTTTAAAAACGTTTCCAAGTTCTATAACAGATTTAGTTGCTTTAAAACATTTAGATTTAGGTTTAACAGAAGTTACAAATATTCCTTCAGAAATTGGAAAATTAGTAAATTTAGAATACTTAGATTTAAGCGGAAATTTCTTTATAAACTATAAATTGAAAATTAAAGAAATACCAGAAAGTTTTGGCAATTTAGTAAGCCTAAAAACATTTTTAATTAGAGACAACGTAGTAGAAGTACTACCAGAAAGTTTTGGAAATTTGGTAAACCTTGAAATGCTCGATTTGAAAGATAATTTATTGGCAACATTACCAGAAAGTTTTGGAAAACTAAGTAGTTTAAAAGAATTGAATTTAAAAGCAAACGAAATTAAAACCTTGCCAAATAGTTTTTCAAATTTACCAAAATTAGAAGTTCTAAATATTGCATTCAATTTCAACATCGACCCTACAAGTGTAAAGCAAACCATAGGAAAAACGACAAGTTTACAACTGGTAGATATTTCAGATTGTTACCTAGACGAAGCTACAGTAAATGCTATGAGAGCACAGTTGCCAAATACTACTTTTAAGGCTATTAATTTGGTGAAGAAGTAGGTTTATTTCTCGTAAAAGCTCAAAGTTTTTAAGTTAGGAGAATATTTTTCTCATGCTGTCATTTCGAACGCAGAGAGAAATCTACCTTTGAAGAATACATAAATATATATTCCTTCAAAAAGTAAAGTTAAGTCAAAAAAAATGTGCCCTTTGTGGTTAAATAAGAAACATTAATTTTGCGCTTTAGCGTCTTTGTGTGAGCTTTTTCTTAATTCCTAGCTAGAAACACTTTTAAACAACAAAATATTACTAGGGCTAGCTTCCTTTTCCAATTAAATAACTTATTCACTAAAAAGATGTATATTTGAAAAACAAGTAAAGCTATTTATATGAAAACTTTAAAACTCGAAGTAAATAATGAAATATACGATCAGTTAATTTCTATTTTAAAACAATTTAATTCGAAAGATTTGAAAGTATTGACAGATAATACCTTTGAAGAAGATAAAAATTATCTTAAAAATCAACTAAAAGAACTTGATACTGAAAACGCGAAGTACATTTCTATAGATGAATTAGAAAGTATTTTAGAAGAAACTATTGATAATCTTTGCACCTCAGCGTCTTAGCTTGCGCCTTTCTCAAACAACAAAATCTTACTAGGGCTTGCATCCATTTCCAGAGAAATTATCTGAATATTCATCAAATACAAATCATCTTTTATTTCATTGGGCACATAAACCATTTCGGTAATTGTGCAGTTTTTTCTTTCTAAAGAATACGTTTTATCAACTTTTACCGCACCTCTTTCTTGCGTTTTATCATTAAGCAAACCCCAAAAGGTTTTATGTGCCAAAAGTTTACCAGCATCATCTTCTCTATCTACACTTGGAGAATCTATCAAAAAATGCTCAAAACCATTTTCAACCAAATGTTTCATTGCCAAATGATGAATGAACGTATGATTTTTTCCAGACCAATCTCTTGTGGTTTTGTCCTCAGCGTTTGGAAGTGTTCGTATAATAATTGCTTTAGCATCTTTATCGAAATGTAGAGCTTGTACTTGTTTTTCAGAAATAATAGTGTCGCCAT
>Ga0075163_10012716_pt1 | contig 10959 bp, 6 predicted proteins | sample JI1023141ADNA_FD_71478 | JGI IMG/M metagenome (GOLD analysis project Ga0075163, IMG submission 71478) | Wastewater effluent complex algal communities from Wisconsin, to seasonally profile nutrient transformation and Carbon sequestration -... | ecosystem: Engineered > WWTP > Effluent > Algae...
TAACAGCCAAGAAACTTGGTATATCGATTGCTAAGGGTCGTGTCTTACCGGAAGAAAAAGCTGCGTTTTTACAAGAAATGCGGCAACAATATGGGGCCGTCGCGATGGTGGGTGATGGGGTCAATGATGCCCCAGCCCTGGCCAAGGCGGATTTAAGCATTGCTATATCGGGAGGCAGTGATGTGGCTATGAACACGGCGGATATTACCCTGCTAAACCGCAATCCCGTTTTGGTGGCGGATATTTTGAACCTGGCCTTATTAACCCAACGAAAAATATGGCAAAACCTGTTTTGGGCGTTTATTTATAATATGGTTGGGATTGTTTTGGCCGCATCAGGACTTCTAAGCCCGATGATTGCTGGGATGGCCATGGCTTTCAGCAGCGTGAGCGTGATTACCAATGCCCTGTTTCTTTACCGCTGGAAACCATCTTCATCCTTGATTCAAAACCTATCTACCCTATTGCCTCAAATTCCCCTAGAAGAGAAAGGCGCTCATCATGTATAAAATTCATGAAGCCGCCAAATTAAGCGGCTTAACCAGCAAAATGATCAGGAATTACGAAGGGCTGGGACTACTCGGCACCATTGCCCGTTCCCCAAAAGATTACCGGTTGTACAGCGCAGATGATATCCATAATCTAACGTTCATCCACCGCGCTAGAAATCTGAATTTCCCCTTAACCACTATTAAAAAATTGTTGGCTTTATGGCAAGATAAAAACCGCTCCAGCCGGGAAGTTCACGATATTGCCCAAACCCATATCAGCGAAATCAATCAGCAAATCACCCACCTGCAATCGATTGCCCAGGCTTTACAGAAACTCGTGAATTGCTGTAAGGGGGATCACAAACCCTCCTGCCCGATCCTTGAGGATTTAGCCAAACACTAGGCTTAGCTGCGCCGTGGTTTATAAAGAATCATGACATTCCCTGCCAAAACCAAGATCACCCCGATAATAACCAGCAATGACCAATGATATTGTTCATATATTGTTGAAATTACCAACGCCACTAACGGATATAGAAGGCTTGAATAAGCTGCTTTATCGGCCCCTATTTTTTGAATGAGGGAAAAATACGTGGCAAAACCAATAATGGTTGCAAAAATAGACAGGTACATCATGGAGGAAAGATAGCGAGCCGACCAATCCATTGTGATTGGCGTTCCTTTTACAACGACAAACAAGGCTGAAAATAAAGTGCCATACATCATTCCCCATAAAGTTGAGGATATAATGGGGATCCCCACCTTATGATGGCGCACCGCCACCATGGTGCCTAAAGAAGCACAGATGGTGCCAAGCAGAGACAAAGCAAAACCAATCCAAATTTCAGCAGTGGCATTCACCTTCATGATTTCCGGCCAAAACACAAGCGTTAGCCCCGTCAACCCGATCAAAGATGCTATGACGGTTTTCGCTTGAATAGGCTGGTGGAAGAAAATGGCCATATTGACAATATTGACCCCTACGATAACTGACAGAGCCAGAGAAACCAACCAACTACTGGGCAATTTTTGGGTAGCCGCATAAAAGAATTGATAGTTTAAGGAAAATTGAAAAAGCCCCTGCAAAACCAAAAATACATGGTCACGTTTTGAGAATTTCAACCGCCTTTTGGTAACTACACAAAATATTCCCAAAATAACGCTGGCGATCAGGAAACGGTATACGACCGATACTTCCGGTGCCACGATACCTAACTGCATTTTAATGCCAAACCAGGAAGTACCCCAGATCAAAACAATGATTGTGTATAAAAATGAAATATATAATGTCATTAATCAGACCTTCTTGACCGTAGGATTCGAAACTGGAAAGATGTATGCACGCCATAATTACAGTGATTTTCACATTTGCCAAAGGATTTTATGATGGTGGTACAAATAGGCCCTTCTCTGCTGGCCGCAGATTTCGCTAAATTAGGGGAAGAGGTTAAGGCTATCGAAGCGGCGGGCGCTGATTTTATCCATTGGGATGTCATGGACGGGCATTTTGTCCCCAGTATTACTATGGGCCCCAGTATTATCCGGGCGCTTCGCCCCCACAGCCAGTTATTTTTTGATGTGCATTTAATGATCACGCCAGTTGACCCTTACTTAGAGGAATTTGCCGCAGCCGGTGCAGATAGTTTGATCATCCACCCTGAATCAGGCCCCCATTGCCATCGTTCCTTGCAAAAAATTCGCCGTTTGGGGAAAAAAGCGGGCATCGCCTTAAACCCATCAACCCCCTTAAACGCCCTGGACTGGATTATCCCAGATATTGACGTGGTATTGGTGATGAGCGTCAATCCTGGCTTCGGCGGCCAAGAATTTATCCCGGAACAACTTGAAAAAATTCGGCAATTAAGGCAATTGTTAAATAATCGTTCGCCCAAGCGTTTGATTGATATCCAAGTGGATGGCGGCGTTAACAACAAAACAGCTGCCGCCGTGATCCAAGCAGGTGCCAACCGGCTGGTTGCTGGCACATCCGTATTCCGTGGCCCATCCAGCCAGTACAAAGAAAATATTCAACAGTTACGCAATCCTTAAGGTTTTTTATGAGTAAACAATGGCTACAGCATGTATGGGAACTGACCCCCCGTTTCCTAACCAGCCGCCGCCTGCCGCTTTGGTTGGTATGGCGGCGTCGCTTAAACTCCTTTAAAAATCTGTACCGCTACACCCCTTTTTACCGCTGGACATTGCCAACTCAAGCCAATCTTACAGTCAGCGCTTCTTTCCGTGATTTATGGTCTGGAGACCCCCAAAAAGGCTTAGAAATACTCGCGGGTACTTTCTCATGCGGTTCGCTTAAAATTGCTTACCAAAATCTATGGAAGAATACTACTGTCCCTGATTATTACTGGCGTGATTTCCATGGTTTTCGTTGGTTGCGCGACATCAAAGCGGTTGACGGTCAACCCGCCTATAGTTTTAGCAAGCAAGTGATCAGCGACTGGCTGAACCATTACCAGCATATCAAGGGAATTGCTTGGAACCCCTCGGTCACGGCCGAGCGGTTGAATGAATGGATCAATTGCCTAAGTTGGTTTTCTAGGGAGAATGATCCTGAATTTTTAGCGGTTTTTGTGTTGCAGATAAAAAGGCATTGGATCCATTTAAAAAGATGTTTGCCTGGAAATTTATTCGGCTATCAGCTATTGCGCTCCATCAAAACTTTGCTGCGGGGCTGGCTGTTGCTAAATGAGCAGCTGGACACCCCCCGTTATTTTTTCCGCTTATTTGAGGAAGAGTTAAGCAAGCAAATTTTGCATGCTGACGGATATATCGAACGCTGCCCCTCGCATCAATTATATGTCCTCGAAGATTTGATCGATCTATGCGCCGCCTTTGCCGATAACAACCAGGATGTTCCCTTATCTTGGCAAGAATCTCTCACAAAATTGGCAGAAGCCACTTTTTATTTACAACAACCGGATGGCGGACTGCCATCCTTTAATGGCAGCACCCATGAAAATCCCAGTTTGGTTAGGCAGATTTTAGCAGCGACCGGCCTTAATCCCCAAGAACTACCGGCGATCCAACAAGCGCATATGGGTGGCTATTGCAGGCTGGAAGCCAATCGAACCGTATTGATCTTGGATACCGGTGTTTTACCGCCACCTCCCTATGACCATGATATGCATGCGGGCGCTTTAAGTTTTGAGTTAGCGGTGGGTTTCGAGCCAATGATTGTCAATTGCGGCCATCATCCGGCCCCCGCCTGGCAGGATGTGCAACGTTCGACCGCCGCCCATTCCACCCTGGTCATTGCAGATACCAATTCCTGCTTTTTGGGCAAAAAAGGCGGCGTGATCAAAGGACCACATTCCGTCCAGTGCCAGCGCCAGGAAGAAAACGGCAATATCTGGCTTGAGGCCGTGCATGACGGCTATAAAAAAATGTTTGGGGCCATTCATACCCGCCGCCTGTATTTGGCCAATCATGGCTTTGATCTGCGGGGTGAAGACACGGTTAAAAGCCCGGGCGGGCATAAATTTGTGGTGCGGTTCCACTTGCACCCCACTATTACTGTTCATATAGAATCCGCCCAGCAACAGGCGGTATTGCAATTGCCAAGCGGGCAGATTTGGCATCTGCGTACCACCACAGGTGACGTGATTGCTGAGGAAAGCGTTTATTTGAGCAAGGACGGCACCTTGGAAAAAAGCCAGCAATTGGTTATCACCAATTTACCAACCAATCCTGAAATCACCATCAAATGGGCGTTAACAAAGAGTGCATAAGTAAAGCTTATGCTATAGGCAATCATCCCAATAACTGCCTGATAGTCTCTTTATTTGCTTGCCATTCAATTTATGAACCCCTTTTATAAAACATAAATAGGACAATAAAGCCTTATTTATCCGCCAAACCGAAACGTAACTGCCCCACTCACCCTTTATATGGATTAACCTTAGGTTGCTGGTGAAGCAAAGGCATTAATACCATCAAAACCAGCCCAAAAAAAATAAAGGCCAGAACAGTGGCCATGCCCGCGCGTTGGCTGTTAAAGGCCAATGTGGCAAAGCTTAACACAGCTGGCCCCAAAAATGCGGTTGCTTTACCCGCCAAGGAATAAAGGCCAAAAAACTCACTGATCATTTCCGGCGGGGATAACCGCACCAACATGGTTCGGCTGGCGGATTGGATTGGCCCAAAGAACAACCCAATCATCATCCCCAGTATATAAAACCACATTTTATCGGTGATGATAACCAAGCAAAACCCCAGGATTAAAACCGCCAACAGCGAAACAATAATGGTGCGGCGTGAGCCGAAGATATCATCGATCCAAGCAAAGCCGAAAGCACCAATACCCGCCGTGATATTTAGTAAAATACCAAAAATAAGGACTTCCGCCGTATCCATGCCAAACTGACCAGCCGCATAAATGCCCCCGAAAGCAAACAAAGTATTCAAGCCATCAATATAAATCATTTTAGCCAGTAGGAACCAGGCTATTTCCTTATATTGCGGCAGTTTTCTAATCAATAACCAAACATTTTTGAATCCTATCTTTGCAACCTGCCATAGCGATTCGGTCGATCTTTTGCGTTCTTCTTTGACAAAAAGAAATATAGGCCCTGAAAATAATAAAACCCATAAGGCACATACCAGATTGGTGGCCCGCACATGTTCAAAACTAACTTTATCCAATCCCCCCAAGGGGTTTTCCGGTTGGATAAATAAAAGCAGGCAGATCACCAAACTGCATAAGCCGCCCGCATAGCCAAGCGCCCAGCCCCAACCGGATAATCGGCCAATATGGGAGGGTGCCACTAGGGAAGGTAATAGGGAATTATAAAAAACCGTGGCAATTTCAAAACCGATGGTGGCAATGCCCGCCAACAGCAGCGCGATCATCACATATTGCTGCCCGGGTAAGGCAAACCATAAACCCGCGGTGGCAACAATGTTAACCACTGTAAAAAAGAACAGCAGGGATTTGCGGCGTTGCCGATAATCCGCAATTGCCCCCAAAAACGGGCTAAGAATGGCTATAATGATGCCCACCACACTGGTCATCTGGCCCCATAAAGCCATCCCCTGTTCTTTATCGGGGGCGATCACACCTGCAAAATACGTGCTAAAAATAAAGGTGGAAATAATTGCCGGGAAGGCAGAATTGGCCCAATCATAAAAACACCAACTGATTTTTGAACATTTTGTTGCAGCCAAAACCATCCGCCTTTACAGGAATATAAAAATATAACTTGGTATGGCCAGCAAGCCAAAAAATCAATTAAGCAATGATTTGAATTGCTGGCTGATAATTACCAATTTTGCCAAGTCAATCGCCGAAGATTTGCGCAAATCACCAAGCAAGCTTTGGGTATCATCCCAAGCGCTTTGGTGCTTTTTGCTCCAATCTTCAATCAAAAGTTCTATATCCTTACTGTTTGGGTGTGCTGAATCCTTTAAGATAGACATCGTAATGGCATTTTGTTGCGCGTCCAGCTCCTCTAACAAGGCGGTTAGCGCCATACGCTCCCAATGGGTTGGCTTGTTCACTTTCATGGCAGCATCCCGTAGCCAATCAAATTGCAATTTATCCCCGGCACGGAAATAAACAGCTGCCGCATGCATCACATCGGCCTTTAAAGCCCGGGCTATCCTAACAATATCCAGCCCTGCTTCCAAATATTCCAAGGCATATATAGCATTGGCCAAGCTTTCTGGTACCCCTTGGTCAATGGCTTGTTTGGAGTTACTGAACCAATTTTGTCGGTCTAGATCACTTAAAAGATCTTCCAAATTTTGAGATATCAGCGTTAACCCCGGCGAATAGGTTTGGTAATGGTCAGCAATATTTAAGGAAGGCTGGCCTTGTTGCAAAAACCATAAGGTCGCTGCTTCCGCCATCCGGTTAATGATAATAAACATCTGCAGCTGGATATCCGCGCTGACTTTATTGTCCAAGTCTTCGATGCCAGACCATAATTGGCGCAGATTGAATGTTGCCCGGGTAATGGCATAAGCACGGGTAATATCAGGTGCGGTTTTGCCCGTTCTTTCTTTCATAACATACAGGAAAGATGGCCCCACCCTATTGACCAAACTATTGGTGACGGCAGTTGCGATAATTTCCCGCCGCAAGCGATGACTTGAAATTCCTTGGCGGTATTGTTGCTGAAGCGGCTTAGGAAAATATAGATAGAGGTCATCCACCAATTGTTGGTCATCCGGTAAGCTCGAGGGCAGAAGTTCTTCATATAATGTCATTTTGGCATAAGCCAGTAGAATAGCGAGTTCGGGGCGCGTTAAACCCAGTTGAGCGCTTTGGCGTTGCCGCAGCATTTCATCATCAGGCAAAAATTCAATGGCGCGATCTAATTTCCCTTGTTTTTCCAAGGAACGCATGAAACGTGCCTGCTGGTCTAGCGACATCCATCCCAAATACTGCGATATACTCAAAGCCTGGCTTTGCAGATAGTTATCGCGGAGTACCAGTTGCCCCACTTCATCCGTCATCTTCGCCAGGAGAATATTGCGTTGATCAAGCTTCAAAGAACCTTGGGCCATCATTCCATTTAACAGGATCTTAATATTCACTTCATGATCGGAACAATCAACTCCCGCGGAGTTATCCAAGGCATCGGTATTGATTCGCCCGCCTTTTAGGGCAAATTCCACCCGTCCTAATTGGGTTAGGCCAAGGTTGGCCCCTTCCCCGACCACTTGGCAACGCAAAGCGGCGCCATCAACCCGCAACGCATCATTGGCCCGGTCACCAACGTCAATATGGCTTTCCGAACTTGCTTTGACATAGGTGCCAATCCCTCCAAAAAACAATAAATCCACCTGGCTGAGCAATAACAGGCGAATGAGTTCATTGGGTGTCACCAATTCTTTCTTCAATCCGAAACATTGCCGGATTTCAGGCGACAATTTGATTGACTTAGCTTTCCGGTCAAAAACGCCACCACCCGGGGAAATGAATTGCGGGTTGTAATCCGTCCAAGCAGATCTGGGCAAATCGAATAAACGCTTGCGTTCCTGCCAAGAAGTCGCGGGATCAGGATTAGGGTCAATAAAAATATGTAAATGGTTAAACGCCCCCAAAAGCCGCGTATGTTTTGATAATAACAGGCCGTTGCCAAAAACGTCACCCGACATATCACCAACACCCACACAGGTGAAATCTTCAGACTGGATATCCTTACCCATTTCACGAAAATGGCGCTTGACCGTTTCCCAAACACCGCGGGCCGTAATAGCCATCTTCTTATGGTCATACCCAGCAGAGCCGCCAGATGCGAAAGCATCATCCAGCCAAAAACCATAGTGCTGAGAAACTTTATTGGCGATATCGGAAAAAGTTGCCGTACCTTTATCAGCGGCAACCACCAAATAAGGGTCATCATCATCCCGACGCACCACGTCAATTGGTGCCACCACCTTATCTTTGACCAGATTATCCGTAATGTCCAAAAGGCCGCTAATGAAGATTTTATAACATTCAATACCTTCTTGTTGGAAGGCATCACGGCCACCCGTCACGGGTGGGTTTTTAACAACAAAACCCCCTTTGGAGCCAACGGGAACAATCACTGAATTTTTGACCATCTGGGCTTTCAGAAGCCCCAGAATTTCGGTGCGGAAGTCTTCACGGCGGTCAGACCAGCGGATCCCCCCGCGCGCGACCTTGCCGCCACGCAAATGGATGCCCTCAACCCGTGGGCTATAAACAAATATTTCCACCATCGGGCAGGGAAGCGGCAGTTCTTCAATTAAGCGTGAATTAACTTTAAAAGAGATATAGCTTTTAATGTGTTGATCTGCAGTTTTTTGGAAAAAATTCGTCCGCAACGTTGATAAAATGGCATTCAAATACCGGCGGATAATACGGTCTTGATCAAGGTTGGTGACCGTTTCCAGCAATTTTTCAATTTCCTGTTTCAAACCGTTGACAAGCTGATCATCACAGGTTTGATTAGGGGTGAACATCGATTCGAACAACACCACCAATTTGCCGGTCAAGGAAGGATTGGCAACCAAGGTTTCTTCCATATATTGCTGGCTGAACGGAATGGCCGCTTGCCGCAGATACTTACAATAAGCCCTCAATACAGTGACTTGACGCCAATTTAACCCCGCCCGCAGAACTAACGCATTAAACCCATCATTTTCAATTTCCTTGTTCCAAATACTTAAGTAACAATCTTGGAAATTGGACTGGATTTTATCAATTTCCACTTGGTCATGATAGGCCGTGACCATGCTGAAATCATGAATCCACAATTTGCTGCCAGCGCCATGCGGTTCAACCACATAAGACATTTCACTGATCACGCGCAGGCCCATATTCTCCAAAACCGGCAAGGCATCCGAAAGGCTAACTTGCTGGGAGGGGCTATAAATTTTCAAATGGATTTGGTTGGCATCCGTACCCGCCGGACGGTAAAGATGAAGCGTTAGCACACGCGCCGACAAACTTCGTTCAATCAACGTAATATCAGAAGCAGCCGTTTGTGGGTCAAAATGTTCGCGGTAACTGGCCGGAAATGCTTCAACAAAACGCCGCATCATCCGCGGCGCTTTTTCGCCACCGAACTTTTCAACCAATATATCCCGAAACCTGGCTTTCCAGGACCTTCCCGTCTCTATCAGACGGCGCTCCACCTCTTCCACATCGATCGTAATTTGATCTGCGGGATTGGTCCTAATGATTAAATACAGACGGGATTGGGGATTGTCACTCACATAGCTATGAGTAGTCACCAACTGGCCACTGAACGCCTTCACCAACATTTCTTCAATCTGTTGGCGCAATTCACTGTCATACCGATCCCTCGGCAAACAGACAATGGCATAAAAAAGGCGTTTAAAGGCATCCCGCCTGACAAAAAGGGCAATCCGCTGTTTTTCCTGCAGCCGTAAAATATCAAGGGCGGTTTCATAAATATGCTTTTCATCCGCTTGGAATATCTCATCGCGCGGATATGTTTCCAAAATATGGCGGAACGATTTGGCGTTATGGCCGGGAACAGGGAAAGCAGCGCGTTCAATGATTTTTGCCAGCTTCTTTCTTACAATCGGCATATCTTTCAAACTGCTATGGTACGCTTGGGCGGTTAATAACCCCACCAGCAGGTAACAACCTTCCACTTTCCCTTGGGCTGATAATTTACCTATAACCACCACATCCATTAACGCATGGCGATGGACCGTTGAAAAGAAGCCCGCCTTGACCAATAATAAATTTTTTTCAGCAGATAGCTCAGAAATTTCTGGGGGTAGTTGATCATGAAAGCCCTGATCCGCATATAGTTTGAAAGCAGGATTCTTAAACATCCCCCATTCTTTGACACGCTTAGCGGCTGGCATTACGGGGGTAATAGCAGCACCAAAATTATATTCCGTGATCCCCAAATAGGTGAAATGGTCATCGTCCAACCATTGCAGGAATTGCTGATATTCCCCAACCTCTTTGGCTGGCATGTTGCCAAGCATTTTTTGGATGGCCTGGTTTTGCGCCCGCATCGCAGCCCAATCACCAACCGCCCGTCGCACATCCTTCAAAACGTCGGTGATCGATTGCTGGATTTCAGCCATACGCTCAGGCGATGTTTGTTCACTGATGCGAATTTGCATAAAAGATTCCGGCAGACTTTCACCCGGACTTCTACTCGGGCCTTCGCCCATTTTTTGGCGCTGGCCCGCTTGGCGTTTCACCAGCAATACAGGATGGATAATCAAATACACTGCCAAATCCTGCCGCTGCAGCGCCCGCACCACCGAATCCACCAAAAAGGACATATCATCATTGACAATTTCAATAATGGAATACGGGCTTCGCCAACCATGTTCTTGCTGTTTTGGGTTATATAGGCGCAGCTTGGCAATTCCTGGTTCACGCAAGGCGCCCCAATTCCATAAGGACAAGGCAGCACCGCACAAATTTTCAGGGGTTTCAATCAGTAAGTCTTCGGGGGACACATTGCTATAAAAACGCTTAATAAACTCCTGCACTTCCAATTGGGGCGTTTTTAATGGGGTTTTTGACAGTTGGATCACCTGATCCAACAAATCTTGTTTTGATTTTTCGGCCTGATGTACCATGGAATTGCCCACACCTTCGAATAGAAAATGAAGAAGAATAATGACCTAACCATCAATATTTGCGCTTAATCAAGATTGCGGTGTCACCGCTCTCCTAATTTAACCGGGATTATCAGCTTTCTTTAAAAAAACGCAATTGTTTTCATAAAAGATAATACAAAAAAATATCGTGATGACGTATGAGCTTTTTGCTAACAGTACCCAACAAAAAAGCGTACCCCTCTGCAGGGTACGCTTTTTATTACTCGTTTTAAGCAATTAATCTTAAGGATTAATAGCCAAATAAAGCCACTGCGTAAATGATAAACCAAACACCCAAGATAATTGAGGCAATGCCCAATGGCCCTTGGTAAACAGCCAATTTCGCACGCAATGCTTCAGATTTGGCCCGTGCTTGCTCGTT
>Ga0075163_10012718_pt1 | contig 10959 bp, 11 predicted proteins | sample JI1023141ADNA_FD_71478 | JGI IMG/M metagenome (GOLD analysis project Ga0075163, IMG submission 71478) | Wastewater effluent complex algal communities from Wisconsin, to seasonally profile nutrient transformation and Carbon sequestration -... | ecosystem: Engineered > WWTP > Effluent > Algae...
CGGCTGTCGTCGCCCGCCAGCGCGCGGACATAGGGCGCGGGGTCGTGACCCTGCAGCATCGCGGCAATGCCGAACAGTTCCTGCGGTGCGAGTACGCGCACGCCGGCCATCTGCGATGTCGACGGCAGGACCGAACCGGGCCGCAGTACGGTCTGACGCCAGGCGCGCAACTGGTAGTGCACCGCCTCGCGATAGCGCAGCTGACGCCCGCCGTCGGCGAGCATGCCGCCGGCATTCGTCTGCCCGCCCATCATGGATGGTCCGGCCATCATCGGCTGACCGGCGCCGAACCCCCAGGGCAGGTTCGGCACGCCGTAGCCCGAAGGGGCCGCCTGCGGCCCACGACCTTCGACCAGCCCGCCATCGGGCACCCAACCGGCGTCCGGCGACATGCCCTGCACAGGCGGCATCATCGGCGTTTCGCGCGCGGAGAACCCCTGTTCGAGCTGGGCATTGAGCTTGGTGTAAAGCTCGTCGAGCACTTTCGACAAGCGCTTCTCGAGCTGCAGGAAGATCAACCGGCGCAGTTCGGGAGTGAGGTCGTCTTCGGAAAACAGTTTGACGAAGGCATTGATCGGCACTTCCGGGCGCAACGGATTGGCCTCGGGCGCCTGTCGCGGCAGATTCAGCGCGGTGGCGAGCGTGTCCAGCCGCTGGTACAGCACATGCAGCGGATGCATCAACTGGTGTTCGAGCAATTCGACGATCTGCTGCCCGGACAGATGGATTTCGAGCTGGGCCTCGGACATCAGGCTCAGGCCCTGACCCTTGTTCTCCACCGCACGCGGGCGCGGGTTGCGCCAGCGGTCGAACGCGGCCTCGATGCCGTCGCGATAGCGGTTGGCCAATTCGAGCGCGCGCTGGCTCAGCAGCCGGATCGCGATGCGGTCGTCGTAGATCGCGCTGCTTTCGTGACTGGCGATGGCCGCGAGACGCACCTGCTCTTCGATATCGCCCCAGAAACCGGCGAGCACACCCGACAATGCCGTCGTGGCATCCCGGCGCACGCTTTCGAAAGCTTTTTCGGCGCTCTGACGCGGTGATGGCGAGCGGCCAGGGAAAAACCGGCTGTTGTCGTCCATGTGGAGAGTCTCGGGGGAGGGTTTTGGGGGAGTTTCGGGGGGAAAGCGGGACATCCGGTAGTCCCGGACGATACGATACTTTCAAACCGTATAGGCCCGTCTGTGACCTCATCCCCAAATCATCCAAGCCAGGCGTTGCAATTGCTTGACGGCCGTCGTTCGGTGCCGAGCCGGCAATTGGGCGAGCCGGGCCCCGATCGCGCCACTTTGCTGCGCATGCTGCAATCCGCGGTGCGCGTACCGGACCACGGAAAACGGACACCGTTCCGCTTTTTGCGCATCGAAGGCGAAGCGCGTCACAACCTGGGCGCGATCCTGGCGGCGCGCGGCCGCGCACGCGACCCCCAGGCCTCCGACAGCGTGATCGAGAAAGACCGGTTGCGGTTCTCGTTCGCGCCGGTGATCGTCACCGTGGTCGCGAAACTCGGCACCGACGCGAAAATTCCTGAACAGGAACGCCTGCTGTCCGCAGGGTGCGTGTGTTTCGCACTGTTGCAGGCCGCGCAGGCGATGGGCTTCGGCGCGCAATGGCTCACCGGCTGGGCCGCCTACGATCCCGCGATCCGCACGACGCTCGGTATCGCCGACGATGAAGTCGTCGTCGGCTTCATCCATATCGGTACCGCGCAGGCCGATGTACCGGAGCGCGAACGTCCGGACCCGGCCGCAATGCTCACCGACTGGTCGCCCGGATGAGCGACCGGGGCGAAGAGGACGACATCCTCGATCGCGATCTCGCGCAGTCCGCTGCGGAACCGCCGCCGCTGTATCTGATCGACGCCAGCATCTACGTGTTCCGGGCCTGGCACACCATGCCCGACGAGTTCACCGATGCCGATGGCTGGCCAACCAATGCGGTACAGGGTTTCGCGCGTTTCCTGCTGGAAGTGCTCGAGCGCGAACGTCCGAAACACATCACGGTCGCCTTCGACGAAGCTCTGGATTCGTGCTTCCGCAACCGGCTGTACCCGGCCTACAAGGCCAACCGCGACCCGGCGCCGGAAGAACTGAAACGCCAGTTCGCGCACTGCAAGGCATTGTGCGATGCGCTGGGACTGAGCGTGCTGGGGCATCCGGAATACGAAGCCGACGATCTGATCGGCAGCGCGCTGCGACAAGCCCGCGCGGCCGGGCATCGCGGCATCATCCTGTCCGCAGACAAGGATCTCTCGCAATTGCTGCACATCGGCGACGAGCAGTGGGATTACGCCCGCAACCAGCGCTGGGGCGTGCACGGCGTGAAAGCGCGCCACGGCGTGGACGCGCACCAGATCGCCGACTATCTCGCGCTCAGCGGCGACGCGGTGGACAACATCCCCGGCGTGCCCGGCATCGGCGCCAAGACCGCGGCGGTGCTGCTGGGGCATTTCGGCGATCTCGACAGCCTGCTGGCGCGAATCGAGGAAGTCCCGTTCCTGCGTTTCCGCGGCGCCGCACAGGCGGCGGCGAAACTGCGCGACCACCGCGACAACGCCCTGCTCTTCCGCAAACTCACCATCATCGACTGCGATGCTCCGGTGGGCGATACCGCGCCGCGCTTCCATCGCAACACCGCGGACGCCGCGTCGCTTGGCGTCCTGTGCGACACGCTGCGCTTCGGCCCGATGACGCGCAAACGCCTCTACGCGGCCGGTGGCCTGAACTTCGCCGATCACGCGCCGCAGGCGGACAGGGCATGACCGCCAAGACCCGGTAACGCGGCCTTCAGGCCGCGGAACCGCATCCGAAAAAAGCGGCGGCCCGAAGGCCGCTCTACCGAAAGAAAAGACGAGGCATCCATGACCGAACCCCGCGAAGTGCTCTACGAAGGCAAATGGCTGCGACTGGTGAGAGTCGGCCACTGGGAGTCCTGCGAGCGCACCCACCATGCCAGCGGCATGGCGGTGATCATCATCGCGGTGACGCCGCAGGACGAAGTGCTGTTCGTCGAGCAATACCGGGTGCCGCTGGGCGCACGCACCATCGAAATGCCCGCGGGACTGGTCGGCGACGACCACGACCACGACACCCTCGAAGACGCCGCGCGCCGCGAACTGATCGAGGAAACCGGCTGGCAGGCGAACAGGATCGACGTCCTGCTGATCGGCCCCACCTCATCGGGCATGAGCAACGAACGCATCGCCTTCGTCCGCGCCCGCGATCTGGTGAAAGTGGGCGACGGCGGCGGTGTCGACAACGAGAACATCATCGTGCACACGGTGCCGCGCGCACAGGCGCCAGCGTGGCTGATGCGGAAACAACGCGAAGGCTACGAGCTCGACCTCAAACTCTGGGGCGGGCTGTGGATGATCGAACACAATCCTGATGGATCGAAAGCGACGTAAGCATCCGTGGGAGCGACGGAAGTCGCGATGCTTTTGATCTTCGCCCCGCTTTTGTAGGAGCGACGGAAGTCGCGATGCGTTTTCATCGCGCAAAAAAAGATCAAAAGCATCGCGACTTCCGTCGCTCCTACAAAAGCTGGGATTGCCCTTGATCAACGCTCCGCCATGAAGGCCTCGATCTCGTCCGCGCTGCGCGCGAGCTTGTCGGTCAGCACCTTGTGGCCATCCTTCGTCACCAGGACATCGTCTTCGATGCGGATGCCGATGCCGCGCCACTTCTCGTGCACGCTCTTGTCATCGACACCGACGTACAGACCGGGTTCGATGGTGAACACCATGCCCGGTTCGAGCAGGCGCGAGTCGCCGTCGAAGCGGTATTCGCCGACATCATGCACATCCAGACCCAGCCAGTGCCCGGTCTTGTGCCGGTAGAACCGTTTGTAGGTGCCTTCGGCGAGATTTTTTTCCAGGCCGCCCTTGAGCAGACCGAGCTTCAACAAGCCTTCCGTCAGCGTTTCGACCGCCGCGCTGTGCCCCGCTTCGTAAGGCACGCCCGGCTGCGCCTGCGCCAGCGCCGCGCGCTGCGCTGCGCCGACCAGATCGTGCAGCGCACGCTGTTCCCTGCTGAAACGTCCGTTGACCGGAAACGTGCGGGTGATGTCGGCGGCGTAGCCGCGATACTCCGCACCGGCGTCGACCAACACCAGCGCGCCGTCCTTCGCCTGCGCGTTGTTGGCGCGATAGTGCAGCACGCAGGCGTTGTCGCCGGCACCCACGATGCTGCCGTAGGCGGGCTCGGCGTCGTGGCGACGGAACACGCATTCGATTTCCGCCTGCAGTTCGTATTCGTGCACCCCCGGCTTGGCCGCGCGCATCGCGGCACGATGCGCCTCGATGCTGATGTCGGCGGCGCGCTGCATCAGTTTCAGTTCGTCGCGATCCTTGAACAGCCGCATCTCGTCGAGCAGATGGCCGAGTTCGAGGAATTCGTGCGGCGGCTGCGCGCCCATCCGCATCTGCGCACGCACGCGGTTGAGCCATCCGATGAGCTTGAGATCGAAATCGGTGTCGCGGCCGAAGTGGTAGTAGACGCGGGTGCGGCCTTCGAGCAGGCCGGGCAGGATCTCGTCGAGATCGTCGATGGGATACGCATCGTCCATGCCGAATGCATCCACCACGCCCTCCGGCCCGGAGCGCGGACCATCCCAACCCTCGCGTTCGGGATCGCGTTCGCGGCAGAACAGCAGCGTCTCGCCGTGCCTGCGGCCTGGAATCAGCACGAGCACCGCTTCGGGCTCGGAAAAGCCGGTGAGGTACCACAGATCCGAATCCTGCCGGTACGGGTAATGGGTGTCGCGACTGCGGATACGCTCCGGGGCCGACGGGATCACCACGATGGCGTCGTCGCCGGCCATCCGCATCAGCTGGCGGCGGCGGCGGGTATACGTCTGAGCGGAGATGCCGGTGCGGGTCATGGATTTCGGATCGTGCTCGCCTGTTCAGTGCAGCTGGCGCCGCTGGCGGATCGCCATGGCACAGTCGCCGTGCAGCAGCAGCGCCGCCACGCGCACGAACTCCTCGATCTCGATCAACGCCTCTTCATCGTCCTCGTCGCCCTCCTCCTGGGGGCTGGCGGTCGCCAGTTTCGCCAGATCGCCCAGCGCCTCGGTACTTTCCTCGGACAACGGCGGATGCGCGCCCGCGGCCAGGCCGAAACCACCGAGAAAACCGCGGCACCAGTCGAACAGACCGCTGCTGCGCTCGGCGAGCGAGGCGTCCGGGTCGGGAACCAGCAGGTCGAAGCCGAAATCGCGGTCCTCCAGCTGGGCCACGCTGGCCTCGCGCAGGCGATCCAGAACGCTGCCGGCCACAGGCGCGCCGAGCGCATCGTCGGCCAGCACCTCCGCCAGCCAGCGCGGCGAGTCGTTGCCGCCGCCGGCGAGCCAACCGCACAGAGCGCCGTGTAGTTCGGACGCGCCGACCCCCAATCCCTGCGTGCGGACCGCATCCTCGATCTCGTAAAGACTGGGCAGAGCCGGACTGGGCAGGGAGGACATGTTCGGGCGGTCATCGACGCTTCGACGGATTCGGCAGTGTACAACGCCCGTCTGCGCAATCGTCCGCGCAGCGCTTACACTGGCGGCATCGTCATGTGACCTGGGGACCACGTGTCCGATTCCGCGGAACTGCAACTGTTCGCATCGCTGGCGCTGGCCGGCGTGCTTGCGGTCGTGCTGTTCCTCGTCTGGAACCGGCGGGTGCGCGCCGACAAGCGCCACGCCAATCAATTGCGCGAGCGCGAGGATCGCCTGAAGTTGGCGCTCTGGGCATCGTCCGAGCAGTACTGGGACTACGACATCAAAACCGGGCACATGCACCGCATGTGGGTGGATTCGCGCACCACCACACCAGAATTGCGGGTGCGCACCACCACCGAAAGCGACCACCATATCCACCCCGACGACCTGGCGCAGGTGCAGGCGAAACTGCGCGACCATCTGCGCGGGGTATCCGAGCGGTTCATCTCCGAGCACCGCATCCTCGACCCCCGCGGCGAATGGCAGTGGGTGCGCGCACGCGGCCGAGCGGTGGAGAACGGCACCGACGGCAAGGTCCGCCGCATCGCCGGTACCGCGCGCGACATCACCCAGGTGCGCGAGTCCGAGCGCGAACGCCGCATCGCCATCGCCGTATTGCGCAGCATGAACGAAGCGGTCGCCGTCATGGACCGCGACTTCAATTTCATCTCGGTCAATCCGGCCTTCACCCGCACCACCGGCTATGCCGAACGCGAAGTCCTGGGCCAGAACGCCAGTCTGCTCGACAGCACTCAGCACGATGCCGTCTTCTACAACCGGATCCGCCATAAACTTTCGAGCGAAGGTCATTGGGCCGGCGAGATGTGGCAGCGGCGCAAGAACGGCCAGGAATTCCTCTGCCAGATCGAATCCAGCGCCACCGAGGGCATCTACGGCGAGCATCGCGTCTACATCGCGGTCATCACCGACATCACCCAGCAGAAGCGCGCCGAACAGGAACTGCGCTATCTCGCCAACTTCGACACGCTGACCAATCTGCCGAACCGGGCGATGCTGTCGGAACGACTGTCGCGCGCGATCGTGCGTGCGCGCCGGCAGGACCACCGCATCGCGGTGCTGTTCCTCGATCTGGACCGCTTCAAGGACATCAACGATTCGCTGGGCCACACCGCCGGCGACCGTATCCTGCGCGCCGCGGCGATGCGGCTGCAGGACACCGTGGGCGATCAACAGACGGTGGCGCGGCTCGGCGGCGACGAATTCACCGTGGTGCTCGAGAATCTGGACCAACCCGAAGACGCCGACAAGATCGCGCGCGAAATCATCATGGCCTTCGAGGCGCCACTGGTGCTGGACGACCGTCAGGAAGTGGTGATCTCGCCGTCGATCGGCATCAGCCTGTATCCCGATCACGGCCAGGTACCCACCGAACTGCTGAAGCAGGCCGATACCGCGATGTATCAGGCCAAGGCCGCCGGGCGTCGCACCTTCGTGCGCTACGACGACAGCATGGAAGTCGCGAATCGCCGTCGTGCCCAGCTGTCCAGCGCGCTGCACAAGGTGCTGGACCGCCACGAGCTGCGCCTGGTGTTCCAGCCGCGGCTGTCGCTGACCAGCCGCCGCATCACCGGCGTGGAGGCGCTGCTGCGCTGGACCAGCGAGGAATACGGCGAAGTCCCGCCGATCCAGTTCATCCCGCTGGCCGAAGAGAGCGGCCTGATCCTGGAAATCGGCGAGTGGGTCCTCGGCGAAGCCTGTCGCACCCTGCGACGCTGGCACGACGCCGGCAGAACCGAACTGACGATGGCGGTCAACGTCTCGGTGCTGCAGCTGCTGCGCGGCGATTTTTCCGAGATCGTGCGCCGCACGCTGGACGACACCGGCGTCCCGCCGCATACGCTCGAGCTGGAGCTGACCGAAAGCGTGCTGATGGCCAACGCCGAGCAGACCTCGACCAAGTTGCAGTCGCTGCGCGAGATGGGCGTATCGCTCGCGATCGACGATTTCGGCACTGGCTATTCCTCGCTGGCCTACCTCAAGCGCCTGCCGATCACCACCCTCAAGATCGACAAGACCTTCATCACCGACCTGAACCGCGACCCCGACGACACCGCCATCACCACCACCGTCATCACCATGGCCCACTCGCTGGGCCTGACCGTGGTCGCCGAGGGCGTGGAGACCGAGACCCAGCTGCGGTTCCTCGACCACTTCCACTGCGACGAGATCCAGGGCCACTGGCTGTCGCGTCCGGTCGACCCCGACGCCTGCCTGCAGTTCATCCGCGACTGGACCCCCGCCAAAGCCGCCGCGGCAGGCCCGCACGCCGCTCCCCTGCCGCTTCCGGACGGGCACGCTTGACCCCCGGCGGACGCCTGCCTATCGTGCAGCCATGAACCACGCCGACGTCATCGCCCAGTTGCACGCCCTCGCCGAGCGCGTCGAAACGCTGGCCCAGCGTGTCCAGCATCTCTCCGACGAAAACCGCAGCCTGCGCCAGCAACAGGAACAACTGGCGAACGACCGCTCGCAGTTGCTGGCCAAGAACGAACAGGCGCGCTCGCGGGTCGAAGCGATGATCGCGCGGCTGAAATCGCTCGAACAGCACACCTGAGCCGCGCCGATGACCCATCCCGCCAGCGAGCCGGTCAACATCCGCATCCTCGACCGCGAGTACACCGTCGGCGTCGGCCCCGACGAACGCGACAGTCTGCTCTCGGCCGCGCGCCTGCTCGAAACCAAAATGCGCGAAGTGCGCGGCAGCAACCGCATGGCCGCGATCGATCGCGTCGCGGTGCTGGCCGCGCTCAATCTCGCGCACGAACTGGAACAACTGCGCAACGAGAACGCATCGCGCGACCGCGAACTCGCGCGCACGCTCGGCGAACTCAATCGCAGACTCGACGCGCTGACTGCCGCCGACTGAGTCGTTCCGAGAACGCACGCAAGCGTTTGCACGGCGAACCCGCATTCATGCCGACCGGTGGCGCTTGCGCTCGCACGTTGCGCGTCTATACTGCGCCTGCGTCCTCTGCCTTGAACGACGGCGTGCCAAACATTCACCTTGGCCCTTAAATACGACCACGGGAATGCGACGGAATCCGGGTGTGCATGTCCGCCTTGCAGCGGGAAGCCCGATGGAGCCAGAACATTCCCACTTGAACCCCGGGTTCAAGGTCGTTTAGCGCGCATCGTCACGGCGGAGGATGTCTTCATCGCGGGTCGCGCATCGCGGAACACCGTAGCGCGTCTTCACAGCGAAAGCCCGCACCCGTTGCGGGCTTTTCGTTGCGGCCATCGCGCTGCGCCGCGTCATCCACCATCCATGAGGCGACATGACCGACGACCGCGCCGTATTGCGCAAGACGCTGCGCGAACGTCGCCGGCAACTGCCGCCGGCGACCCGCATCGCCGCCGCCGAGTCGCTGTCCGCACGACTGCTGGCGCTGCCGTTCGCACCGGGCAAGGGCCATGTCGCCGGCTACTGGGCGATGGACGGTGAAATCGCACTGCATGTCTGGCAAATGCGGCTGCCGCCGGATGTCCGCTATTGCCTGCCGGTGCTGCACGACGACGATCTGCTGCGGTTCGCGCCCTGGCGGCCGGGCGAGGCGCTTGTGGCGAATCGTTTCGGCATTCCCGAGCCCGCCGAGGCCGAAGCGCTGCCCGCCGAAGCCATGTCCATGATCGTGCTGCCGTTGGTGGGGTTCGACACCCGCGGCCAGCGCCTGGGCATGGGCGGCGGCTGGTACGATCGCACTCTCGCTTTCCGCCGCGATGCCGTCGCACCGCCGCCGTGGCTGGTCGGCGCCGGCTTCGCGGTGCAAAAGATCGATGCGCTGCCCGCCGAGCCGTGGGATATACCGCTCGACGCCGTCTGTACCGAATCCGACACATTCGACCTGCACGCTACCCCGACATGACCGCACGCAAACACTATTGGCTGATGAAATCCGAACCTGAGGATTTCTCCATCGACGATCTGGCCCGCGTGAACGTCGAACCGTGGACCGGTGTACGCAACTACCAGGCGCGCAATTTCATGCGTCAGATGCAACTGGGCGACGGCGTGCTGTTCTACCACTCCAACGCCGAGGTGCCCGGCGTCTACGGTCTGGCCGAAGTCGCCACTGCGGCGTATCCGGATCCGACCCAGTTCGAACGAAAATCGAAATACTTCGACGGGAAATCCACGCGCGAACAACCGCGCTGGGATCTGGTCGACGTGCGCTACGTGCGCACACTCAAACGCGCGATCACACTCGACGACATGCGTGCGCAGGCCGACAGGCTCGGCGAGGAGTTCGCGCTCATCCGGAAGGGAAACCGACTCTCCGTGCTGCCGGTCACCGCCGCGCAGTGGAAAATCATTCTCTCCCTCGAGTAATCCTCCCCCATGTCCGAAGCAAAAAAACTGGCCGCCCTGAAGGCCCTCGACTACGTCGAGGACGGCATGATCGTCGGTGTCGGCACCGGCTCCACCGTCGCCTATTTCATCGACGGCCTCGCCGGCATGAAACACCGCATCCAGGGCGCCGTCTCCAGCTCCGAACAGAGCAGCGCGCAGCTGCGCGGACACGGCATCGACGTGCTGGAACTCAACAACACCGGCCCACTGCCCTTGTACGTGGACGGCGCCGACGAATGCGACGGCCACAAACGACTGATCAAGGGCGGCGGCGCGGCGCTCACCCGCGAGAAGATCATCGCCGAAGCCAGCAAGACCTTCGTCTGCATCATCGACCCGAGCAAACAGGTCGGCATCCTCGGTCGCTTCCCGCTGCCGGTGGAAGTCCTGCCGATGGCGCGCAGTCTGGTCGCACGCGAGATCGTGCGCCTGACCGGCGGACAACCGGTATGGCGCGACGATACGGTCACCGACAACGGCAACTGGATCCTGGACATCCACGGCCTCGCCATCACCGACCCGGTGGGCATGGAGCGCGAGCTGAACCAGGTGCCCGGCGTGGTCGCCGTCGGCCTGTTCGCGCGCCGTCCGGCGGATGTGGTGATCGTCGGCGGCGAACCGCCGAAGGTGCTGTAGGTCAGGCCCTGCCCCGACATTGCGATGCGTCGGATTGCCCGCGCCGTGATCGATACGGCCTCTTTCATCGTTCGGTTCCGACGGAAAAAACGTAATGTCGGGCCAGGGCCTGACCTGCGGGCCAGGGAAACGGTGCGATAATCGCCCGGACCGGCTCCGGCGACCGGGTTCGCATCCATTCCGTTGCGCATGACCCGTTGGGGCGGACATGCGGCCTGCGACCCGACGCCCATGACCCTGCGCTGCCTCTTCGTCGATTTCAATTCCTACTTCGCCTCGGTGGAGCAACAGGACGATGCGCGTCTGCGCGACCGCCCTGTCGGCGTGGTGCCGGTGATGGCGGAAACCACCTGCTGCATCGCCGCCAGTTACGAGGCCAAGGCCTTCGGCGTGAAGACCGGCACCCCGGTGTGGGAAGCGCGGCAGAAATGCCCGGACATCGTGCTGATCGAAGCGCGGCCCGCGCGCTA
>Ga0075163_10012720_pt1 | contig 10957 bp, 8 predicted proteins | sample JI1023141ADNA_FD_71478 | JGI IMG/M metagenome (GOLD analysis project Ga0075163, IMG submission 71478) | Wastewater effluent complex algal communities from Wisconsin, to seasonally profile nutrient transformation and Carbon sequestration -... | ecosystem: Engineered > WWTP > Effluent > Algae...
GCTTCGGAGACGGCGGCGCCTGTGACATCCGTCTGTGAGGTGATCAGGTCAAAACTGGCCTTGTTGGGGCTGGCCGAGAAGACACCAGCATAGCGGCGCAGGTCCGCAAGGAAGGCCGGGTCTTTCGCCATGCGGCCTGCGATAGCAGCCTTCAACACGACATCAGCCTGCGCGGGCGTTGCGTCGCTGGCGGGCGGCAGCATGGCGAGCAAGGCGCGTGAGGCCTCCGGCCATTTGCGGTCGCGCCAGTAGGCGTCGGCCAGCAATGATTTTGCTTCGACGCTGTCGAGAGGTTCGACCAGCTCTACGACGTGATCGAAGCGGCCGAGATCGCGATAGGCGGCGGCTTCCAGCAGGCGGCGCTCCAGCATCAGATCCTTCGGCAGCGATGGCTGGCGGGTCGAGTTGAGAGCGACGAGCGCACGGTCAGGACGCTTGTCCATCAGATAGATCGTGGCCAGATCGACCGCGATGGCGGACTTGCCGACGCCGCGCATGCGATTGTCGACCTGATGCTGTAACAGTTGTGCTGCCGGTTCCAGCAGGTCGAACGCGACAAGGCGCTGGGCCAGCTTGCGGATCATCTGGTCGCCATCGGTGCCGATCGGCGTCAGCTCGTCAGCGAACTCGTAGAATAGCGCCAGCGACTGGATGGGATCCAGCCGATCCGCCTCGCCGTTCAGGAACAGGCGGCGGAAGTAATCGCTGAGCTTGATACGGAGATCGCGGGCGCCGGGCGCGCCAGCATCGCGCAGCGCCGTGGACCGCGCCAGCAACAGTGCATCGCGGAAGCGCCCGACGCGCATGTACTGGTCGGCGAGAATGCCGACCGTCGACATCTCGACATCATCGCCGCGCCAGCGGAAACGTAGCGATTCCAGTTCGCCCGCAGCCTCATTGCCCGTCATCCGGCCGGCGGCGACGCCGGTCTCCAGCCGCTTGAGTTCGGCGCGCACCGCGACAGGTTCCGAGGCATGCTTCGCCAGGCGATCAAACTCGTCGTAGGCGGCGCTGGGGCCGTCGATCACGCTGGACAGCGTTGCAAGCGTGAGCTGGGCGCGCTCGGCGGCTTCGCCCTTGCCGCCGGCGATCGCCTGTTCGGCATGGCGGCGGGCGCCGTCATAGTCGTTGGTGTTGAGCGCGGCTTCCGCGCGCGCGGCGGAAAACACAGCCGCCTTGTCTGGCGCATAGGCGTAGATCTGGTCATCCGCCTTGAGGAAGAACTCGTTGGCCCGCTCCCATTCGCCGCGCTCAAACGCGACCATTGCGCGCCAGAGCGCGGCGGAGGGATCATCCCGGAGCGGACCGCGGGACAGGCTGTCTTCCGCCGCCACAAGACGATGCGCCATCACATTGGCGGCGCCCTGCATGCCGAGGAAGCGTGGATCCTGCTCGATATCGCCACGCTCCTTGGCGGCTTCCCGCAGGATGCCAAGTGCTTCCAGGGCCATGTCGTGGCCGATGTAGAAGCGGGCAAGATCCAGCATCGCGTTGGAGCCCGGCACAGTCGCAGCATCGAGCCCGGCAGCGGCCGCTTCCAGCTGGGCGCGCTTCTTGTAGAACGCTTCACCCTTGTCTTTGCCCCAACCGGCGAAGTCGATGAAGGCCGCATTGGGTGCAACAATTGTCTTCTGGCTTTCATCCGGTTGGCTGTGATCGGCCAGGGCGGCGCCGGCCATCGAGACGATGACGCGCTCGCCGACAAGGGTCACGATGACATCGTCGGACTTTGGCGCAATTGCGAGACCGTGAGCGGAGGCCGGCAGGCTGGCCTCGACAAAATCCTTCGGCGTAGGAGAGGCCGACGACGGGCCATAGGCGACGACGGCTGCAACCTGATCGCCGATGACGGGGTCCTCGAACCAGACAAGGCCGGCGGCGCCGATCAGCATGGCCTCGATACGGCCCCGCCCGTCGACCTTGCGCTCGGCCTTGATGAAGCGCTGCGGGCGCAAGGCGGTTGGCGCGAGGCGAATATTCCAGCCGGACTCATTCGCCTCGGCGGAAACCGTAAGGCCCTTGGGCGCTTCGATGCGCATCATCGTCGCGTCCTTGCCGCGCATGGTGCGGACCCGATAGCCGGACGGCAGTTTGGTGGGATCGACACGCAGATCGGCATTGGCGGCGAACACCGCCCATACTGCAGAACCACGCGAGAAGACGGCCGCGGGCGCCGGCGCATTGAAGCCGACCTGCAGCTCGATGCCGGTTGGAAGCGGCGACACTTTCACGTCGATGACGCCGATCCGGGGGGCAGCATCCTGCCAGTTGGACGAAATATCGGTGACGCGCTGCGGGCCGCCCAGCGTCGCGTCCGCGACACTGGCGCTCTGCGCTGCGGCTTCAGCGGCGACCTGGGCGTCATCCTTGATGACGCCTTTTGGCGGCACGAGCAGGCTGGGCTTTTCAACCGGCGGCTTGACGGCGACGGGCTGAGGCCTGGGCGGCGCGGCGGCGGGTTTGGCGGCCGGTTTTTCCGTCGCTGCTTTTTCTGGCGCCGCTTTTTCTGACGTGGGCTTTTCCGGCGGCAGGGGACGGGTGATATCGATTACCGCAACGTCGCCCTCCATGAAGTGCCTGATCGGCAGCGCATCCTTCGAGGTGATTGTAACGAGATAGCCCTTGGGGGTGTTCTCGCCCTTGAAGTCAGCAAGGTTGGCCGGCGGCGTGATGTGAAGATAGGCGAGATCTGCCTTGGCGCGATGCGAGAACAGCAGCTTCAGCGTGCCCTCGCCCTGCCCCATCACCTTGTAGCTGACCTTGGAGGGCCAATAGAAGGCAATACGCGAACTGTCGCCGGAATGACTGCCGCGCACTTCCAGATCATCTTGCGTGGGCGGCGGCGGGAGAGCGGCGATGCGCTTGGCTTCGGTCTCCGCCTTGCGCTTGGCGGCCAGCGGCGAGACGATGTCCGGCGGATCGGCTGTCACCGTCTCAGGAACAAGATCGACCGCAGTCAGATCGAGCGACGTGGACAGGTGAAGGCGCGGTGTCTTGATCAGGCCGATGCGCGCCGTCATGCCGTCCGAATCCATGCGCGTGACGGCAGCCCAGCTGGGCAGGCCTTCCTTCAGCGCGTCGATATTGACGGTAACCTTCTGGTCGAACTTCAGGACCAGCACCTGATTGCTGACGCTCGCCATGATCTTTGGCGCAGGATCGGTCCCATCCGCCCATTTTGCCGTGATCCGCCCGTAGGTGGGCGTTTCCTTGAAGGCGAGCGTGACAGCCTTGTCGGCGAAAGCTGGCGCAGCTGCGCCGATCACCGCGGCGCAGCCAAGCGTCAGGCGAAACATCAGGCGAATGGGTGGGCGCGCCCGCGTCATCCGCTCGTCTTCTGGAGGGCTTCAATGTTGGCAGGCGGCTTGGCGAGATCGGCCAGCAGCCTGGTCAGCAGTTCGGCCCGCTTGGAGTCCATGGCCGACATGATAGCGGCCAGCGTGGCGGGCTTCATGCTCTTGGCAAGATCGATCAGCACCTTGTCGTCCATGCCGTCGAAGATGCGCGCGGCGTCTTTCGGCTTCATCGACTCATAGGTCTTCACAAGCGAAGCCATGCGTTCGTCGCGCTTGACGTCCATGGCGGTGAGCAAAGTCTGGATCTTGCCTTCGACGCCTTTCAGTTCGGAGATCTGGTCCTGCAGGCGCGATTCGGCGGCGGCGGCGGCCTGTTCGCGGGTTTCGATGCCGGCTTCGCGCTCGTCCAGCGCCTTGCGGCGATCGGCCAGGCTGCGCAGGACAAGGATTTCCTGTTCCGAGATGCCCGTTTCAGCGGCGTAGTCGAGACTGGGCAGGCAGACATCCGCCTTGGCGGCGGCGCCTGCTGGAGGCGCCTCGTCGGCAGGCTCGCCTTCGCCAATGCCGGCGGTGAGCGCGGTTTCCGGCTCAGCCGACGGGCCGCTATGCTCCACCGCCTGGGCGACGGCCTGGGCGAGATCAACCCCTTTGAACGCAAGCGCGCCAATCGATACGGCGATCAGCGCCGGAAGAACCCGTACTGCGGATGCCATGGCCCTGCTCTCCTAGAGAACGCTACGGCGGCGAAGCGTGAAATCGACCGGATCGCGCGAGCCGTCACGGCCCATGTCGCGCGTCGACGGCGCCGCAGCGGCGAGCGCGCGGGCTTCGTCGATCTTGACCTGCAGCTCACGGCCAGCAGCTTCGGCCGAGCGGCGCATGGCGCCGACGGCGTTATCGGCGTGCTGGACAGAATTCTGCAGTTCGCGCGCCGCTTCCAGCAGGCGGGCATTGCCATTGCGGAGGGATTTAAGTTTTCCGTCGAGCCGGGCGCAGTAAACGATTGCGATCAGCAGGAGGCTGACGAGAATGATCTCGATCGTCATCGAATAGATGTTCATCGTGCCTCCAGAACGCGGTTCTTCGCCGCGTTGGTTATGGGCGCCTCGACGCGCATGGCCACTTTCTGGCCGATACGTCCGACTTGCCCGTGTGTGAGATGGATATCGCCGCACATCAGCTGTGCCTTGGAATCCGGTGTTGCGTTCATGATCAACGTGTCGCCGACCTGAAGATTCATCATCCGGCCAAGCGGCGCCTTGAATTCATCGAGGACAACGCGGAGCGTGGTGGGAGCCGACCACAGTTCGGTCGCAAGGTGACCTTCCCAGATGTTGTCGCGGCCAAACTTCTCGCCCATGAAGTTCTGCAGCAGCATTTTCCGGATCGGCTCGAGCGTGGCGTAGGGCAGCAGGAGCTCGCAGCGGCCGCCGCGGACTTCCATGTCGATCCGCAGCTTGACCAGGATGGCGGCGTTGGCCGGCTGGGCGATGGCGGCGAAGCGCGGGTTGGTCTCGATCCGGTCGAGTTCGAACTCCACCGAGGTGAGCGGGTCGAACGCCTTGCGGGCGTCTTGCAGGATCACTTCGACAAGGCGCGTGACCAGAACGCGCTCGATCGTCGTATAGGGACGTCCCTCGACGCGCATTGCGACGGTGCCGCGGCGGCCGCCGAGCAGCACGTCGACGATGGAGTAGATCAGGTTGGAATCGACCGTGAGCAAGCCGAAATTGTCGAGCTGCTTGGCTCGGAACACCGCCAGAATGGCCGGCAGCGGGATCGAGTTTAGATAATCGCCAAAGCGCATCGACTGGATCGCGTCGAGGGACACCTCGACGTTGTCGGAGGTGAAGTTGCGCAGGCTGGTGGTCATCAGGCGCACGAGACGGTCGAACACCACCTCGAGCATCGGCAGGCGTTCATAGGACACCAGCGCCGAGTTGATGAGGGCGCGGATGCCGGAACGCTTCGCGCCACCCTCTTCTTCCAGCGAGAAGCCGAGCAGGCTGTCGATCTCGTCCTGGTTGAGGATACGTTCGGAGCCCGCCGCCGTGGCGGCGCCGCCAGAAGGAGGGCCGGGCTGTTCGCCTTGGGCGACTTCAGCTTCCCACGCGGCCGCCATGTCGTCTCCGCCGCCAGGGGCGCCGGAAGCTACACTGGCCTCCCAAGCGGCGGCCATCTCCTCGTCAGTTGGGTCTTCCGCCAAGACGTCTCCTACTGCACCAAAATGCCTTCGATCAGCACCGCATCGATTTTCGCCGGCGCCATCACGATGTTGAACCGCTTGAGAAGTTCGAGGCGCAGGCGATAGGAGCCGGCCGATCCGTTGAGATCCTCGACGCGCAGTTCACGCAGGAAAGTCTGGTACTGGTCCATCAGCCGGGGCATCGACGTCGGAACTTCGTCAAAGGACGCCGCGTCCGAGCCTTCAAGAACCAGTTCGAGTTGCAGCAGAAGCGGCCGGTCGCCTTCAGGCCCCGACAGGTTCACGAGAATCTTGGGCAGTTTGTAATAGGACGGGTCGCCATCCTCGCCGACGGTCAGCGTGCCGACATCGGCGGCTGCGGCAGCGCCCTCGCCTTCGCCTTCAGTGCCGTGTTCGCCGGCGGGCGGCGCGCCGTGGCCGCCTTCCTTCTTCTTCTCTTCTTTCTTCTTCGGGGGGGCTTTCTTCTCGCCGTGTTCGCCACCCTCGGCGACCTCCACGTCCTTCTTGCCGCCGAGCAGCATCATCGCGGCCGCCCCGCCGCCGCCGAGAACCAGAACGGCGGGCAACACGATGAAGAGGATCAGCGTCTTGCCGGCCATCTTCTTCTTGGCGGGCGCCTCGCCTTCCGCGCCCTCGACCGCGGGGACCTCGGGCTCCTCGGCCTTGGCCTTGGCTTTTTTCTCTTTCTTGCCGGCCATCGCGGGTGGATCCCTGAATCGTCTCGTGAATCGCTTTGCCCGGTAGGGCGGCGCACCCGGCAAATTCGTCCGCTTTTGGTTAAGGATTGGTGGAGATCGGCAAGACTTGCCGGGCGCCTGCGGGTCAAACCCCCGGCCGGACAGCCCATTTCGTTTAGTTTCTGGTCATCTCTGGCAACACCCCGTTAACCGCCACGGCCCATCATGAGACCACAAGACAAGCGTTCGCCGCAGAAAACGCGGACGCCGGACAGCCAGGCTGCTTGCCCGCCAAAGGCGGAAAGCGGCGCGACTCGGCGACCCATGGACAATTCCTTCCTGGTCGGCCTGTCCGCGCAGCAAGTGCTGCAACAGCGGATGGACATAACGGCCAACAACCTCGCGAACATGACCACAGCCGGTTTCAAGACCGAGCACCTCGTCATGCGTGAACTGAGCGAGAAGCCGGCCGCAGCTCACGACACGCCCAACGACATTGCCTTTGTCGACTCATGGATGCTGCAGCGCGATTTTGGGCCCGGCTCAGTCGAGCAGACCGGCAATCCGCTGGACGTGGCCGTCGAAGGCCCCGGCTTCTTCGTGATCCAGACGCCCAATGGCCCCGCCTACACACGCGATGGCCAGTTCTCGCTCGACGCTGCGGGACAGATGGTCACACGCGCCGGCTACCCGGTTCAGGGCGGCGGCGGACCGATCATGATCGATCCCACGCTGGGCGACGTCACCATATCCAAGGACGGCACGATCTCGCAGGGCGACGTGGTCGCCGGCAAGCTGCAGGTCGTCGATTTCAAGACGCCCGGCGCGCTCGAAAAGATGGGCGACAATCTGTGGCTGGCGACTGACGAGGCGCCGCTGACGCCCGCCTCGGTCCGCGTCGCGCCCGGGTTCGTGGAAGGCTCCAACGTCAACGCCGTGCGCGAACTGACGGACATGATCGAAATCAGCCGCGCCTACCAGTCGGTCAGCAAGATGCTGAGCAACTCAGATGAACTGCGGGGAGCTTCGATCGAGAAGCTTGCCCGCCTCGGATAAGCCGGAGACAATAGATGCGCGCTCTCAACACCGCCGCCACCGGCATGCAGGCCCAGCAGCTCAACGTGGAGGTGATCGCGAACAACATCGCGAACATGAACACGACCGGTTTCAAGCGCCAGCGCGCGGAGTTCCAGGATCTTCTCTACCAGAACGTCGAGCGCATGGGCGTGCAGTCCTCCGACGCCGGCACCATCGTGCCGACGGGCGTTCAGGTCGGTGTCGGCGTGAAATCCGGATCGGTCTATCGCGTCACAGAACAGGGCAGCGTCAACCAGACCGGCAACCCCTATGACACCGCCATCGAAGGCGAAGGCTATTTCATCATCCAGTTGCCAGACGGCCGCGACGCCTACACGCGCGACGGGCAGTTCTCCTTGAGCCCGGATGGCCAGCTGGTGACCAAGGACGGCTATGTTGTCGCCCCCGGAATTTCGGTGCCCTCGGACGCGATCGGTGTCGCGATCAACCGTCAGGGCGTGGTTTCAGCAATCATGGCCGACGGCAGCGCTCCGCAGGATGTCGGCGCGCTGGAGCTGGCGCGCTTTGTGAACCCGGCTGGTCTCGAAGCCATCGGCGACAACAGCTTTCTCGAGACCGCAGCATCCGGCGCGGCCAATCGCGGCCAGCCGGCAGCCGTGGGTTTCGGCGGCGTGATGCAGGGTTATCTGGAAACGTCCAACGTCAACGCAGTGACCGAAATTTCGGCGCTGATCACCGCGCAGCGCGCCTATGAAATGAACTCGAAAGTCATCACCACGACCGACGAGATGCTGCGCTCCGCCAGCAACCTCCGCTAGGCCATGACGCCCATGATCCGCCTCGCCCTCGCTTTCCTGACCTGTCTTGCGCTGGCCTCGCCAGCTGCAGCGCAGGTGATCGTGAAGGGCGACTGGGTGTCGCTGGGCGATGTTGCGCCCGTCACGGGCGATGCGGCAAAAATCCTGGTGACAGCCGCCCCGCCGCCGGGCGAAACGCTGGCGCTCGATCCCGCGTTCCTCACCGAAGTCGCGAAAAAGGCAGGCGTGATGCTGACCCTGCCGCCGGGCAAGCCTGTGTGGGTGACGCGCGCCGCCAGCCGGGCGCAGATCGCAACTGTCGCGCCTGCCCCGATTGCAAAGACGCCGCCGACCATCGCCTCGCCCGGGGCCACGATCCCTGCCGAGGTGCTGGTGCTGGTGCGCGATGTCGCGCGCGGCGCGCGTCTCACACCGGACGATCTCGACTGGGCCGCCGCTGCGTCCGTCCGCAGCGCCCGCAATGGCCCTGCCAGCATGGACCTCGCCGTTGGCCTGGAGGCCAGGCGGGTCCTGAAAGCCGGCATGCCGGTGCAGATGTCCGACCTCAAGACGCCGGCGCTGATCCGCAAGGGTGAGCCGGTGAAGCTGATTTACGCGGCGCCCGGGCTCCGGCTCTCCGTCGACGGCCTGGCGCAGAACGATGCGGCGGCGGGCGAATCCGTCCGCGTGCTCAACAATTTCTCGAAACGGACAATCGAGGCTGTGGCCTCGGCGAGCGGCGAAGCTCGCATTGTGCAGCGCTAGGAGACGATCCATGGCCGACACGACAAGGACGATGGCCGGGCTTGCGGCGATGACCGCGGCTCTGCTGGGCGGATGCGCCGGCATGTCGGATGCTGTCGGCTCGCCACAGCTGTCGCCGATTTCGAACCCCGCAAGCGTTTCCGGCGCCCAGCGCGTCTCGATGCCGCTGCCCGCGCCCTCGATGGATTCGGCCGGCCCCAACTCGCTATGGCGCGCAGGCGCGCGCTCGTTCTTCGGTGACCAGCGCGCCAACAAGATCGGCGACATTCTCACGGTGAACATCGAGATCGCTGACTCGGCTCAGGTGAACAATTCAACGCAGCGCAGCCGCACCGGCTCGGAAGAAGCAGGCGTACAGGCCTTGCTGGGCCTTGAGAGCAACATCGTGAAAGCCCTGCCCGGCTCACCCTCGCTCGATCCGGCTATCAGCTTTGACTCGGCCTCGGCGTCCAAAGGTTCGGGCTCGGTCAACCGCGCCGAGACAGTGAGCCTCACGGTTGCAGCTGTGATCACCGACCGCCTGCCCAACGGAAACCTCGTGATCGGCGGCAGCCAGGAAGTGCGCATCAACAACGAGCTGCGCGAACTGCTGATCTCCGGCGTGATCCGGCCGGAAGATATCGCCTCCGACAATACGATCGAGCACACCAAGATCGCAGAAGCTCGCATTTCCTACGGCGGCCGTGGCGATATTTCGGTGGTGCAGCGCGACCGCTACGGCAAACGCATCTTCGAGCGCGTTGCGCCGTTCTAGGCGCAGCTAATCCGGCGGGCGGCCATCGAGCCTGCCGCCGCGCGCCAGCTTCTTCAGACCCATCCAGGCGCCAATGGCGCACACCGCCGTGGTTCCCGCGAGCAGGACCAGCGTGATCAGATCCCACAGCGGGCGCACGCGCAGCCAGCTTGCGAAATCGAGCCTGTGAAGGCCGAGATGAAACCAGCGGAAGCCCTTTGCGCCGGGATCAGCAACCGCGACGACCTGAGCCGAGACGGGGTCGAGATAGAAGCTGGACCCCGCCATCGCCGGGACCGTGATCCGCACGACCGGCAGGCGGCCAGCGGCGGCCCCCTTGTAGTAATAGGCGTCTTCGCGTTCCAGCAGTTCAACCGCGGCGGGGCCTTTGCCGCCAGCAAGCAGCGCGGCTGCGCGCGTCCATTCGTCTTCATTGAAGGGCAATGGCGCCCCATCGGGACCAAGACGCGTGCGCGATTGGTCGGCGCGGGTCTCGATGAAATAGAGCCGGCCATCCGACTTTGCCGCAGAGAGCTGGACGGCCTGACCATCGGACGCCCCGAGAGCGGCGATCTGGGCGGCGAGGATCGGGCGCGCCTCCCGCCATGTCGGCGATTTGCCGGAGAGACGTTCGAGCGCCTGCCCCGACGCCGCGCTGGATTCGAGCCAGCCCCAGGGCTGCATCGAGGCAAAGCCCGAGAACGTCCAGGTCAGCACCAGGACGCCGAAAGTGAGACCGAGCATGTGGTGCCAGAATTTCAGGCCGCGATAGGGCGAGGCGTGCCTGCCCGTGGAATGACGCCTGCGGAACTGTCGGAGACCGACAAAGAGGCCAAGCAGAGTGAGGAAGCAGCCGCCAAGCGATGTTGAGATCACGACATCGACCCACAGTTTCGTGTCCTTGCGCAGTTCGGTGAAATAGAGCCAGTGGGGGATGGCGCCAAGCCAGCTCCAGAAACGCAACGCGGCCGTGGTGCGCTGGCTGACCTCGCCCGTCCTGGATGAGACGTAGAGCATCGTCTTGTCGGCGTCGTTGAGGCGGACCTGCCAGAAGGGACGCGCGGCGTTGAAATAGCCGGCGACGTTGAATTCGTCGCGTTCGGACAGCGTCTTGATGGTGGGCTCGCCTGAGAGCTTGTGCCGGGCGATCCATGTACGCGCGATGGCCAGCGCCTCGTCCTCGCCAACCTCGGTGATCCTTGCGCGGGTTGAAAGATCGAAGAGGCCCTTCCCGCCTGTCCACGACAGAAAGATCGCCGGGCGCTGTGCGAGCATTTCGATGCGGGCGGACAACAGCTCAGCGTCTGCCGGGATCGCGTCGGCTGGCGGTGCGCCCGCATTCTCGGGAAGCACGATCGGCGCGAGCGCCAGAAGGCGAAGATCGACGCCATCGCGTGATGTCGCCGGATAGGGCGAGTACATCATCACGAAGCCGGAGAGACACC
>Ga0075163_10012721_pt1 | contig 10956 bp, 8 predicted proteins | sample JI1023141ADNA_FD_71478 | JGI IMG/M metagenome (GOLD analysis project Ga0075163, IMG submission 71478) | Wastewater effluent complex algal communities from Wisconsin, to seasonally profile nutrient transformation and Carbon sequestration -... | ecosystem: Engineered > WWTP > Effluent > Algae...
GCAGCGACCGTCGCTCCACTGCTCGCAGGTGCGGTGTTGACCGTCGCGCGGATCGAACGCGCAGCCGCCGGCCGGCGTGCAGCTCGCGCCGAAGCTGGCGCACGCGCCCTCGCTGGGCTGGGCGCACGCGCGGTACCGCTGGCTGGCCGGATCGAACATGCAGCCGTCGGCCGGCGCGCACCGCGGCCCGAAGTGAAAGCACGCGCCCGCGCCCGACGCGGTGCAGACCTGATAGGTGCCGCCGGTGACGGTGCCGGCGTGGAAGACGCAGCTCGGCGCCGGGCAGCTCGTCGGGGTCGCGCCGCGCACCGGCGGCGTCGGATCGCGATCGCCGCCGCCACCGCCGTCGGGCGGCGGTCGGGTCGGGCCGCCGGAGCCGCTGCCACCGCCACCGCCGGTTGGGCCTCCACTCACGCCTCCGCCCGCGGTCGGTGCGCGCGGCGTCGCCGACGGACAGCCGAGGAGCGCGATCAGGGCGAGCGCGAACGCGCGAGGCATCGGCTCGAAGCTACCGCGGTGGTCTCGGCGGCGCCAGCCGTGGCCGCCGCGCCAGCCCGCGCCGGGGCTCGGGCGCGAGGGCCCCCCCGGGGCGATGGAGCGCGGTAGGCTACCGTGGTGACGTGCGCAACCGTAGCCGTCGTCGGTGAATCGCCTGGCGAGCCGGACGTGGTGGAGCAAGGGCCACTCGACCTCGTGGCGGCCTCTGCGGCGCTGCGCACGTGGGCTACGGTCTCGATCGAGCGAGGCACCCAGGCGGTCCGCGAGCAGCAGGAGCGGCTGCGCGACGCCGGTGTGGTCGATGTCGAGGGACGCCGTGTTGTGGACCTTCCATCGACCTCGTGCATGTCTACGGCACCTGTTCACACCTCGTCGCAGCGCGAGCCGATGAGGGCGGCGCCCCTCGCCGATTTGCGCTCGAACGAAACTTCCTGTCGTACGGGTACGACGCGGAGGATCGGTTCTTCGCGCGTCCGGTAAACGGGTTCGGCGGCGTGACCGCGGCGGCGACCCGCTGAAGCCCGACTCATCCGTCGTCCCGGCTACGCGTCCTCTTCGTCGCGGGGCCGTCGAGATCGTAGCGCTGCGTGATCTCGTTGATGAACTGCTCCTCCTGCGCAGCGATCGCACTGAGGCGGGCATTGATGAAGCCATCCCAGTTCCCGGCGCGCGCAAGATCCATGGCGCCATCGGGAATCAGCTGCGCCGCAGCTTCCTGTGGCGTCACCTGGCCACCCAACACGCGCTGCCTGAGGTGCGGAGAATCGTCGGGCGCGCACAGGAACCGATTCCCCGGACTCGACGAGGTCTCTCTAGACAACATTCGACGTGGAACGAGCGCGACCATCGCGTTCCTGCCGAACTTGGCGAGCATCTCGAACGGGTCCGCCGCCGATGGATCAGCTCCCTGGATGTTGCGCGCGAGCATCAGCGCGATCGCCTTGACGCGAACGGCACGAAAGTCCGCGCTCGCAGGCACCGGGCGCACGCGGAACTTCGAGGCCCCGGACCACCGGATATTCCCGTGTTTCACGGCGGCACGGAGATCGCGGATCGCGACGCCGATCCGGTACCCGCTCAGGCCGGCGAACATCTCGCCGTAAGTGGTGATCCAAAACCAATCGGCCAGGATCTGGCGCACGTCCTTCTTCCTCTGCGCGGTGCGGATCGCATCCGCCATGAGGATGGCTTGGTGCGAGTAGGGGACCAGGCTCCAGCCGTGAACACCGCACTCCTCGCGCAGGAGCTCAGCGACCTGCGCGACGTGGTCGAACGCTCGCTCGAGCGCTGCCGGTTCGCCTTTGAGCAGATCGCTGACCTGCTCCACGGACTCCTCGTAGAGGTCGAGATCGGCCTCGGCCTTGACGACCTTCAGGATGTCCTCGAACTCGATGTCGCCCCAGCCGAGTGGCTGCAGCAGCTCGCCGCGCAGCGACTCGATCCGTTCGCGGAGTTCGAAGGTCGGCGACCACGTAAGCGCGTGGATCATGTCCGCCTCCCCCATCCGCACGCCTTGGCTGTTCAGCAAGTTGAACGTGCGCGCCGCCACGTCGAACTCGTCGCTGACGATCGGGATCACCGGCACCTTGTACTCGCGGAACGCCTTGGCCAGCTCGTCCGAGCGTTCGACCCACGTATCCGCATGCGGCCCCTTGAGCTTCCGTTGGAACTTGAGCAGGGAGAGGCTATCCGGCAAGGCGCGAACGGGCACGACCTGTGGCTGTGACTCTGGGTCGTAGGACTCAACGAACGCCTGGTCCTCCAGATCATAGCCGATCGGGGGCCGGGCTGCCTCTTCGCCGCGGTTCCCAAAGCCACGCAGCGCAGCGAACATCGTGCTGAGACGCTGCAAGCCATCGAGCAGGTACTCGCGTGGCTGACCGTCGGCGGGTTTGGGGAGCTTGTGACCGGCCAGCTCCGTCTCCCACCGGATGCGATCCTTTGACGTCCGCCACACCATGATAGCGCCCATCGGGATCCCGTCCTTGACGCTACGCAGTAGCTCTGCCTGACGATCCCACTCCCACACGAGCGGTCGCTGGAACCTCGGGATCAACAGCTTCCCTTCGCCAATCGAGTCGATCAGCTGGTACAGGTACTGGATGATCGGTTCGGAGGTCTGGGCTGGTCCGCGCATCGTTCACCGCATCCGCGCAATCAGATCGAGGACGACTGGGCGCAGTTCGTCCCAGCCGGTGTCACGGCGGAGATCCGCCTCGGTGACCACGCCCTGCTGATACAGGTCTCCGATGTCCGAGCCGAATCCGGCGTCAAGCGTCCGCCGAGAGTCGTCGGGCACGTCGTCATATAGCGTCCCTGGCGAGTCTGCCGAGTTCGCGATCCTCGCCACATCGCCCGCAAACCCTTCCTTCATGTTGTAGTAGTGGCGCTGGTCTTCGCTGAGGTCCACAAACGCGCGAACCTTCGCCAAGCGCTCTTCGCGGACGCGCCGGTTCGCCTGATTCGCTGCCCAGGCCATCAACGCGGGACGAGGCAGGTAGCTCTCCATGTAGCGGCGACCGAGTTGGTAGTGCGCAACCCGGGCTGACGCGATCCGAAGCCGCTCGGCGTCCCGGCTCGGTTGACCAGGTTGCATGGCGTCGCTGTCGAACATGAGCCAGAGGCGATGCCGAGTTGCCGGACTCGCGGCGTCCTGCGTGACTCGCCTTGTCATCGACCCAAGGCCGCCGCCGTGGTCGATCCTGATGAACCCCAGCGCTGCGCGACGATCGAAGAAGCGCCGCTCCTCGTCGGTCATCATGCGGGCGAGGAAGCCGCGATCTGAGACCTGGTCCTCGAGCAGCACGACCAACGGCCGCTCCAAGAACTGACGGGCATCGTTGAGGTGCAGCCTGATGGGGCTGTCCTCGAAGTCCGATGCACTCGCGCACGTTACCTCGACGACCGTGTGCGAAGGCTCCAGAACCTCGGCCTGCGCGCTGACTTCGAGCGCGACACGGATCTCCTCACGAAGCCCCTCTGCCTGCTGCGACACCCACGCCTCCACGTGAGGATGGCTTTCGTCGAACTCGACTCGGTGGCGATCGTCGATCGCGTGGCTGATCAATGTGACGAGCAATGCGTTCTGAACTGGCGGAGCGAAGACGTCCGGACGCAAGACGACCTTCACGCGATGCCCTTCTGCTTGCGGATCTTGAGCAGCTCCCGCGCTTGGACGAGATCTTCGGAGAACACTCCGGGTGGCCAGCCGGCGCCCTGAGGACGCGCCGCGTCATCGAACACGATCGTGTCGACGACGCTCCCGGTATGGAGAGTCTTGACCCAGTGCACGATCACCTTGTCAGGCGCCAGCTCACCTTTTGCGATCGCGATCTGTACGCGAAGGAGGAAGTTCTCCGAATGGGTCTCGATCACGCATTGCGGTCCGTCTTCGGCACTCGCGAGGTCGCAGAAGAACTTGGCGAGGGCGGCGTGCGCCGCCGGGTGCAAGTGAAGCTCCGGGTGTTCGACGGCCAGCACCGAATCGGTAGCGAGCCGTCCGAGCTTCGCAAGTGCGCCGAGAACGACCACGGGGAGGAGCTGTGCCATACCCTCGCCCGTATCGACCACGGGCACCTCGACCGGCGGAGTTGCGTTCCCCGCAGTAATCACCAAGGAGTATTGCTCCTCACCCGCCATCGCGTACCGTTTCACCGCGATCTGGTGGTTCGTGATCTTCGCGAACGCCGCCGACACCGCGTCCACGAGCGCACCATCCACGATCGCATCGTGGGCGAGGTAGTCCCCGGCGTTGAGGCCGTCGGGTGCGAGCCGCGTCGGAGGCACACCGAAGCGTGCGAGTCGCGGCGGCACCGCTCGGAGCGAAGCGAGCCAGTGGACGCGATCGCGCAGCCCGTGGAAGGCATCAGCGGCGACATCAACGATCGCTTGCGCTTGGTCGAGCGTCCCCGTGCGAGGCACGGGCGCGATGCCGCGGAACGGGATCGGCAACGTGCCGATCGTCGCTCCGTCATGAGTCACTTCGTACTCGCGGGCCCGGGCGCCCAGCGAGGCCGGGTCGGCGTTCCAGACTGCTTCGACCCGACCATCCGGCGTCTGGATCGCGAGATCCTCGACGACCTGAAGCTGCCGCTCGGGGACATCGCGCACGCTGGTCTCGATCGTGAGTGGCCCGCGCGAGTCACGCCACTCCAGCCCGACCCTCATCGTTGGCGACGTGGTGTGCCGCGAGAGGACATCGCGGAACGACGCGCCGCGCGCGGCTGGTGAGTCAAACGCGAGCGGCGCTAGCTGTTCCCCCGACGATGCCGCGGCGATGGGGAGGAACCGTAGGAGCGCGCTCTTGCCCCCGCTATTGTAGCCGAAGAACAACGTGAGCGCGCGGAGCTCCAGCCGCGTCGGTTGGGCGAACGCGCGGTAGTTCTCGACCGAGAACCGAGTTAGCCGCATTGGTGGACCTTACCCGCTTCAGTGTGAGCCATCAACGTCACCGAGTCTTCGACGGTTCCGACGAGAGCCGAATGCGAGCGAGGCAGCGGGCGAGCCGGTGGCTGACCACGAGCTCGCGCACGTAGGAACCGAGACGAAGAGCGGCCGCCTACGCGGGGGGGGGCGTAGGCGTCGAGGTCGTCGGGCGGGTCAAGGGCGCCGGGCCAGCGGGGGACCTGGGGCGGGGCGCGGGCGCGGGCGACCGTGGGCGGCTCGGTGGGGCCGCCGCGCCAGCCCGCGCCGGGGCTCAACTCGACGACACCCACCCCGGCCCCGACTCGCGGTAGGGTCGCGCCATGCGCGCGCTCGTGCTTGCGTCCGTGATCGTCCCGCTGCTCGCCGCCGGCTGTGGCGACAGCGACCCACCGAAGCTGCCCATGGCCGACACCGCGAACCCGCTCGGCGGCAGCCACCGGATGGAGCCGTGGCCGTCGTCGGCCTACGAGATCGCCGACCCGTCGACCGAGACCGGGGTCCGCCTCGACATCCCGGCCGGCGGCCTGGTCGCCAACGCCAACGGCGACGAGATCGATCCCGCGCCGTGGAACCGCGCCGACGGCTTCTCGGCCGCGGCCGCGATCGTGACGGTGTTCGCCGGCGGCGTCGACGGCAGCACCCTGGTCGGCCACGGCGACTTCGCCGCCAGCCTGACCGACGGCAGCCCGACCGCGCTGATCGATCTGACCACCGGCACCCGGGTCGCGCACTTCGCCGAGCTCGACGTGCCGAGCGCCGCGACCCCCGACAGCCAAGCGCTGTATCTGCGCCCGGCCGCCCGGCTCACCGCCGGCCACCGCTACGCCGCGGTGATCCGCAAGAGCCTGAAGAGCAAGGGCGGCGGCGAGCTGCCGGTGCCGCCCGGCTTCACCGCGCTCCTGGCCGACGACGACGTCGACCATCCGCTGTACCAGCGGGTGCGGGCCCGCTTCCCCGAGGTCCGCGCCGGCCTGGCCGCGGTCGGCATCCCCGAGAGCGACGTGGTCGTGGCCTGGGACTTCACCGTCGCCTCCGACACCTTCGTCCGTCGGCTCGCGACCTCGGCCCGCGATCAGGTCGCGGCCCGCCTCGCCACCACGCGCCAGACCTGGACCATCACCGACGACGTCGCGGTCGACGATCAGATCCGCCGCCGCATCGATGGCACCTTGACCGCGCCGCTGTTCCTCACCCAGGACGGCGCGTACCAGCCCGGCACCCAGCTCGCCCTCGACGCCACCGGTCTGCCCGAGTACCAGAAGATGTACTCGATCCCGTTTACCGCGGTGATCCCGACCTGCGCGTACACCGCGAATGCGCCGGTCGGCATCATGATGTATGGCCACGGCCTGAACGGCACCGGGACCCAGGCCGCCAGCGGTGCGATCCGGGCCACCGCGGCCGCCGCCTGCGTGGTCTCGGTCGGCACTGACATGCGCGGCATGAGCTCGCCGGACTTCCCCAACATCGCCCGCACCCTGGGCAACCTGAACTACGGCGCCGAGATCTTCGAGACGCTGATCCAGGGCCTGGCCAACCACCTCGCCCTCGAGCGCGCCATGGAGACCATCCTGTCCGAGGAGGTCTTCCTGTGCCGCCCCGAGGACGCCACCGCCACCGGCTGCACCGCCGGCGCGCGCCTCACCGATCCGACCAAGCTCTACTACTACGGCCTGTCCCAGGGCCACATCTTCGGCACCACCGTGGTCGCGTACACGTCGAAGATCACCCGCGGCGTCCTCGGCGTCGGCGGCGGCAACTACTCGACCATGCTCGAGCGCTCGAGCGACTGGCCGACGTACAAGTCGGTCCTGTCGGGCACGTTCCCCGACCCCTTCGACATCGTGCTCGCGATCAACCTGTTCCAGCAGCGCTGGGACTTCACCGAGACCTCGGGCGTGGCCAATAACGCCCTCGCCGCCACGACCAACACCCCGGCCAAGCAGTTCCTCCTGCACATGGCGATCGGCGACGACGAGGTGCCCAACCTGGCCACCGAGTGGCAGGCCCGCACCATGGGCATCCCGGTCCTGGCCCCGGCCTCGGTCTACACGCCCTACGGCATGACCGCGGCGACCGGTCCGCTGGCCGCCGGCGCCAGCGCGATGGTGATCATGGACGGCGGCGCCCCGCCGGTGCCAGTCACCAACGAGCCGTCGCCCGACACCGGCATGCACAACCTCACGCGCAACATGGCGGCGAGCAAGCGGCAGATCAAGCGGTTCTTCGAGACCGGCGAGATCGTCAACGAGTGCGCCGGCGCGTGCCTGTGCGCCGCCGGCGCCTGCGACTGAGGGGGCGGAGGCCACGCGCCGCGGCCGTCCCGGCGGTTGTCACGTCGGTGTAACTGCCATCCCGCCGGCGGCCGGGCGATACTGGCGGCATGTTGCGCATGAGCTTGGTCTTGCTCCTCACCCTGACGGCGGCGGCGTGTACCGGCGACGACGGCGGCTCGACCCCGATCGACGCCGCGCCGGGGCAGGACGCCCCGGTGTGCGTCCTGCCGTCGACGACGATCACCTGCACCGACGACACCGTGTGCCAGGCGAGCTGCGGCCAGGCCTACTGCTACCTGTTCAACCAGGTCGGCATGGTGTGCACCCAGCCGTGCACCGGGGTCGGCGACTGCCCGACCGGCTGGTCGTGCAACAACATGGGCCGCTGCCGGCCGCCGGGGTGAAGCCAGCCGACGACGCATGGCGTAGGCTGACGCGGTGACGCCGACCGTCCGCCTCTACCATCACGAGCCCGCCCGCCGCTTCACCGCGACCGTGATCGGCCACGGCCGCCTGGGTGATCGCACGACCGCGGTCCTCGATCGCACCGGCCTGTACCCCGAGGCCGGCGGTCAGCTCGCGGACCGCGGCACGCTCTGCGTCGCCGACGACGCCTTGCCGGTGCTCGACGTCCAGGTCGACGACGCCGGCGTGGTCCACCACGTCGTCGACGGACCGCTGCCGGCGATCGGCGCCACCGTCGCCGGCGAGGTCGCGTGGCCGCGGCGTCGCTTGCACATGGCGCTGCACACCGGCCAGCACCTCTTGTCGCGCGCGCTGATCGAGGCCGCGGGCGCGCCCACGGTGTCGGCCCGCCTCGGCGCCGAGGCCACGATCGACGTCACCCGCGACGCGATCCCCGAGCGCGAGCTGGCCGCGGCCGAGGCCCTGGCCAACCAGATCATCGACGACGACGTCGACGTGCGCGCCTGGTTCCCGGAGCCCGACGAGCTGGCCGCGCTGCCGCTGCGCCGCGAGCCCAAGGTCGAGCGCGAGATCCGCGTGGTGGCGATCGGCGACTTCGACGTGTCGCCGTGCGGCGGCACCCACTGCACGCGGACCGGCCAGCTCGGCGCGATCCGGATCGTCGCGACCGAGCGCTACAAGGGCATGACCCGCGTGACCTTCGCGGCCGGGGCGCGGACCCGCGAGCTCTTGGGCAGCCAGGCCACCGCCCTCGGCGAGGTGGCGCGGGCGCTGTCGTGTGGGCCCCTCGACGTGCCGGCGGTGGTCGACAAGCTGCGGCGCTCGCTGACCGAGGCCCGCGCCGACGCCGTCGCCGTGCGCGAGCGCCTGGCCCTTGCCTTGGCCGCGGTCCACGCGCCGGTCGCCGGGCCGGGCCGGGTCGCGCTCACCGTCGACGAGGTCGCGCTCTTGCGACCGCTGGCCGCCGCCCTCGGACGCCGCGGGCGCGATGCGCTCCTCGCCGCCGCCACCGCCGACGGCTGGCAGGTGCTCCTGGCCCGCGCCGACGGCTCGGCCCTCGACTGCGGCGCGCTGTGGAAGCGCCTGGCCGCGGCGGCCGGCGGACGCGGCGGTGGCAAGCCGACCCACGCCGAGGGCCGGCTCCCGGCCGGCCTCGACTGGACCGCGGCGCTGACCGCCGCCCTCGGTGAGGCCGGATGACCTCGCCCGCGCCGCCGCAGCCGATCGTCCTCTACGACGGCACCTGCGGGCTGTGCCATCGCTCGGTGCGCTGGCTCCTGCGCCGCGATCGCGGTCGGCTGTGGTACGCGCCGCTCCAGGGCGAGACCGCGGCCGCCCTGCGCGCGCGCTTGCCGATCCCCACCGACCTGGCGTCGGTGGTGCTGGTCGACGGCGATCGCGTCCACCTGCGCAGCAAGGTCTTCCTCCACGCCGCGCGCCACCTGACCCGCCCGTGGCGCTGGGCCTACGCGCTGCGCTGGCTCCCCGCGTGGCCCCTCGACCTCGGCTACCGGCTGGTCGCCCGCGTGCGCTACCGGCTGTTCGGCCGCTACGACACCTGCCAGCGCCCGACCGCCGACGAGCGCGCCCAGCTCTTGCCGTAGCGCCGCGCTCAGCGCGCGACCGCGGCGGCGGTCGTGACGCCCTCGCCGCGCAGCGCCCGGGCCCGCTCGATCATCGCGACCAGCTCGCGCCGCGCCGGATCGCCGCCGGCGTTGGCGCGCGCGACCGCGGCGATCTCGGCCAGCGACCAGCGCGCCGCGTCCTCGCCGCCGCGCAGGACGTCGGCGAAGGCCGCCACCGCCACCGCGAACCGCAGATCGGCCGGCGCGGTGTCGAAGCGATCGGCCGGACCGCCCTTCATCGCGAAGCTCGCCTCGGTGGCGGCCGACGCCGGGCCCGCCTCGGGCCGCTTGTGCCGGACCTGGACCCGCCCGAGCGGCGTAGCCGGCGTGGCCGCAGCGGTGAGCTGAACCTCGTAGAGCGCCGTCACCTGGTGACCGGCGCCGACCTCACCGGCGTCGACCGCGTCGACCCGAAAGTCGTCGTCCGCGATCGCGCGGTTCTCGTAGCCGAGCAGGCGGTAGCGCGCGACCACCGCCGGATCGAACTCGACCTGGAGCTTCACGTCGCGCGCCACCAGCTCCACCATCGCCACCAGATCGGTGGTGAACAGCCGGGTCGCCGCAGCCGCGCTGTCGACGTAGAAGTTGTTGCCGTCGCCGCGATCGCCGAGCTGCTCCATCAGGTCAGCGCGGTAGTTGCCCATGCCGAAGCCGATGGTCGAGAGCGTGATCCCAGCCCGACGACCGTCATCGATGATCGCCAGCATCTCGTCGAGCGACGTCGGACCGACGTTGGCGTCGCCGTCGGACAGGACCACCACGCGACTGCCGACGCCGGGCCGGCGCGCCGCCATCGCCTGCTGGTACGCCAGGGCCAACCCCGAGCCCATCGCGGTCGAGCCGTCGGCGCGCAGCCGCTTGATCGCCGACGCGATGCGCGCGCGCTCGCGCCCCGAGGTCGGCGGCAGCACGACCTCGGTCCACCCGGCGTAGGTCACGAGCGCGATCGTGTCGTCGGCACGGAGCTCGCCGACCATCGCGGTCAGCGCGGCGCGCGCGAGCCCGAGCTTGTCGGGCGAGTCCATCGAGCCCGACACGTCGACCAGGAACACCAGGTTCATCGGCGCCCGAGTCGCCGCGGTCTTGCCGGCGGTCGCGACCCCGACCCGCACGATGTGATGGCGCGCCACCAGGGGCGATGGCGCGGCGTCCATCACCACCGCGAAGGGCTGCCCAGGGGCCGGCGCCGGGAAGCGGTAGCGGAACGCGTTCACGAACTCCTCGACGCGGACCGCGGCCCGGGGCGGCAGGTTGCCGCCGTCGAGGGACCGGCGCGTATAGGTGTACGACGCGGTGTCGACGTCGGCGGCGAAGGTCGAGCGCGGGTCGAGCGCGGTCTCGACCCACGGGTTGGGCGCGTAGACCGCGTGGCTATCCCCATCCGGCGTCGGCGCCGCACCCCCGACGTCGGTGGCGACCGCTGGCGTAGGAGCGACCGCTGGCGTAGGAGCGACCGCGACCGGGGCGACTACCGTCGGCGCCACGGTCGGCGACGTCACGGGCGGCGGCGGCGCTGACGCCGTGGACTCCGCGGCGACCGCGACCGGGGGCGGCAAGGGCAGCGGGCCGGCGCTCCGTTGGACCGAGGGACCAGGGGCGTGGCGGCCGGCACAAGCCGACACGAGGACAGACGTAGCCAGAACCAGAGCGCGGGCGCGCATGGAGGAACCTCCGACGAGGGGTGGGCCACGCGCGGGCGCGCGTGG
>Ga0075163_10012722_pt1 | contig 10955 bp, 8 predicted proteins | sample JI1023141ADNA_FD_71478 | JGI IMG/M metagenome (GOLD analysis project Ga0075163, IMG submission 71478) | Wastewater effluent complex algal communities from Wisconsin, to seasonally profile nutrient transformation and Carbon sequestration -... | ecosystem: Engineered > WWTP > Effluent > Algae...
AACAACTCTTTGCAAAGTATTGGAGTTAGAAAGATTTTTGAAACAGATGAAAATCTTCTCAAAGAATCAGATTGGTTTTATGACGAAGTTATCGCTACTAAGCACGGAGATTTCTTCAACAAAAAATCCATAAACTACAACAAAAAAAGCAAAAGTATTACTAGCGAAGACCTTTTTTAAAATTATTAATTCTTAACACCAAAATCAAAATCATATGTATTGGCTCAACGAAAACAGTAGAAAATTTTTAGCAAAAGGATATCTCTTAAATGGCGAGACTGCTGAAGAGCGCATCCGAGAGATTGCTGAAAATGCCGAACGCCGTCTCGGCAAGGCTGGTTTTGCTGACAAGTTTTATGATTACATGTCCAAGGGATATTATTCTTTGGCGACTCCTATTTGGGCCAACTACGGACGCACTCGAGGTCTTCCTATTAGTTGTTTTGGGAGCTATGTTGCTGATGATATGAGTCGTATCCTTTACACTCATGCTGAGGTAGGGATGATGACCAAATACGGTGGCGGTACCAGTGCTTATTTTGGTGGACTTAGAGGTAGAGGCTCTGTCATCAAAGACAACGGTCACTCTTCAGGATCTGTTCACTTCATGGAACTTTTTGACAACCTTATCAACATCGTAAGTCAGGGGACAGTGCGTCGTGGGCACTGTGCGCCATATCTACCTGTTGAGCACGATGATATTGAAGAGTTTTTGAACATCGGAAAAGAGGGGCATCCTATCCAAGAGTCTACTTATGCAGTTACAGTTGGAGACGAATGGCTCAAGGCTATGGTAGAGGGTGATCAAGACAAGAGAAAGATTTGGGCCAAGATCATTCAGCGTCGTACTGAGATAGGTTATCCATATATACTCTTTAGTGACACCGTTAACAACAACACTGTGGAAGTCTACAAAGACAAAGGCATGAAGATATACGGAAGCAACCTTTGCTCTGAGATCTGTCTTCCAACCGCTGACGACATTTCGTTTGTTTGTTGTCTATCTTCTATCAACCTCCGTCACTATCATGATTGGAAAGACACTGATGCTGTAGAGACTCTGACCATGTTCCTTGATACTGTTATCGGAGAGTTTGTTGAGCGCCTAGAGACTATGCGAGATAGTGAAGATCCTCAAAAGCAATCCGCGTTTTACTTTATGCAACGCGCTCACAAGTTTGCCAAAGAGCACCGAGCGCTCGGTCTCGGAGTCCTAGGCTGGCACTCATTCCTTCAAGAAAACAACATCGCCTTTGAAAGTGCTGAAGCTTCTATCCTCAACAACGAAATTTTCTCTCTCATCAAAGACAAGGCTTACAAAGCTTCTGCTGATATGGCCAAGGAGTACGGAGAGCCGGAAGTCTTGAAAGGTTATGGTCGTCGCAACACTACACTCCTTGCTATCGCTCCGACTACATCGAGCGCATTTATCCTCGGACAAGTCTCTCAAGGTATCGAGCCTTTGATGTCCAACATTTTCGTAAAAGATGTCGACAAAATGAAGGTCACCCTTCGAAACCCTATCCTCGAAGCTCTTCTAGAAGAAAAAGGTCAAAACACAACCAATGTCTGGAATAGTATCCGAGATAACGATGGCTCTGTTCAGCACCTAGAATTCCTTACAGAACAAGAAAAGAAAGTCTTCAGAACCTTTAGTGAAATAGAACAAAAGGTTATCATCGAACAAGCTGCAGACCGACAAAAATACATCGATCAAGCGCAGTCGCTCAACATCATGATAGATCCGGCTATCTCTGCTAAGGATTTGAACTCTCTCTACCTTTACGCATGGGAGAAGGGGATCAAGACACTTTACTATCAACACTCTATGAACGCTGCACAACAATTTGGTCGCAAGAAGCTTCAGGAACAAGAATCCAAGAAACCAAAAGTGATCATCGCAAGCGAAGAGAGTTTGTGTATAAACTGCGAGGCGTAAGTAAAAACCGGTTCATGTTTGAACCGGTTTTTTAATTAGACAGTTTTTTTGATTGTACATACAACAGGTTCCCATTGGTGATCCTTTCCTTGTTTATCTTTTACTCCGCGGACATTTCCAGAGATAGAAAATGTTTTCTTGTTTAAAAATTCATTAGAGATGTCGTTAAATTGATAGTGCATCACCTCTGCTGAAGGTAGAAAATTAGCGTCACACATTTGATGAGAAAAGATGTTTATCACTCTGTTTGAAATGGTACCTGAAACAAAAAATAAGTCCCCCCGATATCCCTTGAGAATACCAGAGAAAGCAATTTGGTTTTTATTAAAAAGCCAAAGAAATTCTTTGTGGTAAGTGCCGTTTCCAACTGTCAGTTCAAGGTCAGGTTTAGAAGTTAAAAAATTAAGCATAATTTACAAATTTATATAAATTTAACACTATTGATTTATTTGTCAAATCTAGCTATAGTAACTTTGTTGTACCGAACGATCGAGCCTTTTTAGAAATAAGTAGGTTAGACAGCGTGTGGGACACGCAGGTTTATAAAGCTAGAAAGTTGAAAGAAAAAAAGCCACAGGAATTCTGTGGCTTTACAAATAATTTAGCTTTTTACTGGTTTTCGATCGATATCCCATTCCTCCAATTCTTGTAAATCAGCCTCTAAGATTCGTAGTTGAGCTATGTTCCAGTGTGACCATTTTATTGACCATTCTGGTATAGAAGACAATGCTTGGTCAGCCATTTCTTTTTTGAAATCAGTTTCTACTTCTGCTTTTTCACTTTTCAGTAAAGTTATCATAGACCTGACTTCAAGTTTTCCATCTTCAAGAACTTTAATTTTTTCTTCTTTTAAATTATCTCCTAGTAAAAATTGTCTTATCTGTCTTGTTCTACCCATTTCATCTTTAGAAAAAAATGGAACTTTATATTCTCTATTCATAGTTTAATTTTTTATTAATTTTACATTATTTACAATTTTTGTCAAACATAGTATAGTTACTTTGTTGTACCGAATGATCGAGCTTCTTTAGCAATAAGGAGGTTAGGAAAGTCCGAACACACAACGATTTAATTCGTGCAGGTAGTGGGTAACGCCCATCGAGCGCAAGCTTAGGACTGCGAACAGAAACGATCCTATTTAGTTAGGCTGAAACGGCTAAATGTCTATCCGTGTGCAAGACCGTACTGGCGAAAGCCTTTGTGTCGCTTGAGGTAGTTGGTAACAACTATCCCAGATAAATGATCATTAAAACAGAATTCGGCTTATGAGTACAACAAAAATCAAAAAATCCGCGTAATTGCGGATTTTTTGCTGGAAAGTTTTTGTTCCAATGTTCTATAGAATTTCAGAATAAAAGAAAAATTATTTTTTTATTTATTTTAAAAAAACTTTTTCAAAACAAAAATTAATTTACAAAAATAAAATAAAAATAATTTTTATAAAAAATATTTTACAAAAAAGTTTTTGAGTTATCCACAGTTTTTATAAAAAAAATATTGCATGAATAAAATATAAAAGAGATAATTATAATATGTGATGATAACGCGTATCATAAATTCACGGTCGACCATCACAACATTAAAAAAATAAATCTAAAATACTTTTATGGCAGCAAAGAAAAAAGCAGCAAAAAAGAAAGTAGCTAAGAAAGCTGTAAAGAAAGCAGCTAAGAAAGCTTCAAAGAAAAAGAAGGCGTAATCCTTTTTTTCAACTCTCTTTCCACTTACAAAAACATCCGGCTCAGTCCGGGTGTTTTTGCTTCTGGAAAAAAGGGGGCTTTTGTGGTAAAATCAACTCCTTATTATGGCACTAAATTTTTTGCAAAGCCTTTTTGATAAAGGCCAAATAAACAAGTACAAAGCAAGAGTTGGGCAGATCAACGCTTTAGAAGCTGAGATTTCCAAGCTCCTTGATGCTGATTTCCCTAAGGAAACAGCACTTTTGAAAGAGCGAGCCAAGAGTGAGTCATTAGATGTCCTTCTTCCTCGCGCTTTTGCACTCGTTCGAGAAGCTTCCAAGCGTGTTAGTGGAAAGCGTCACTATGATGTCCAACTTATTGGAGGAATGGTTTTACATGAAGGCAAAATCGCAGAAATGCGCACTGGAGAAGGAAAGACTTTGGTTGCGACCCTTCCTGTATACCTCAATGCCTTAGCTGGCAAAGGAGTACATGTGGTTACAGTCAACGACTATCTTGCGCGCCGTGATGCTACTTGGATGGGGCAGATATATGACTTTTTAGGACTAACAGTTTCTGTTATCAATGGTCAGGAAACTTCTTTTGTCTATGATCCCAATATTTTTTCACAAGAGAAAGAAAAAGAACTAGATGAAGAGCGCGATGAAGAAGGATCGTTCAAGGTAGTCAGAGAGCTACTTAGGCCATGCTCCAGAGGGGAGGCTTATTTGACAGATATAACTTATGGAACAAACAGTGAGTTTGGTTTTGATTATTTGAGAGACAACTTGGCACAAAACAAAGAAGACATCAGACAAAGAGAGCATTTTTATGCGGTGGTTGATGAGGTGGACTCTATCTTGATAGATGAGTCTCGTACTCCACTTATCGTTTCTTCGGCAGTGGCTGATTCAGAGAGCCTTTATAAAACTGTGACCGAAGTAGCTCAAAAGCTAGAAAAAGATAAAGACTATAAGGTAGATGAAAAGCAAAGAGCTATCAGTCTAACCGATGAAGGTATTACTCGAGTCGAGTCCCTCCTTGGTATCAAAGACATGTATACCAAAGAAAGCGTCAAATACGTTCACTATGTCGAGACTGCTATCAGAGCTAGAGCATTGTTTATCAAAGACAAAGATTATGTTGTTCAAAATGGTGAAGTCGTTATTGTGGATCCTTTTACTGGTCGTATGCAACCAGGGCGTAGATGGAGTGAAGGGCTTCATCAAGCTATAGAAGCCAAAGAGGGTGTAAAGATAGAGCAAGAAACTCGCTCTGTTGCTTCGATAACATATCAGAACTATTTTAAGTTCTACAAAAAGCTCTCTGGTATGACTGGAACAGCCAAGACTTCTGAAGAAGAGTTTATGAAAGTCTATGCCTTGCCAGTAGTTACTGTCCCGACAAATAGAGATTCAAAGCGTAAAGACAACAATGATCTTATCTTTATGACTGAAGAGGGCAAGTTTGAAGCCATTGCCAAAAAGGTCAAAGAGCTCAACCAAAAAGGTCAACCAGTTCTCATCGGTACTGTTTCCGTGGAAAAAAACGAACTCCTCTCAGCTTATCTTAAGCGCTCTGGTATCCCTCACCAAGTTCTAAATGCCAAAAACCATGAATCAGAAGGTACAGTCACTGCTCAAGCCGGTCGCAAAGGCTCTGTAGTCATCGCTACCAACATGGCAGGTCGTGGAGTGGACATTATCCTCGGAGGTAACCCTTCTTCGACAGAAGAGCAAAATGAAGTCAAAGATTTGGGTGGACTTTTTGTCATTGGTACTGAACGTCATGAAGCTCGTCGTATAGACAACCAGCTTCGAGGACGTGCTGGACGACAAGGAGATCCAGGAGAAACACAGTTTTATGTATCACTGGAGGATGAGCTTATGCGAGTTTTCGGTTCAGATAGAATCAAGACCATGATGAAGCGCCTTGGTGTCCCAGCTGATCAACCTATTGCCCACCGCCTTGTTTCTAGTGCTCTTGAGTCTGCTCAAAAGAAAATAGAAGGCTTTCACTTTGATGCCCGCAAGCACACCCTAGAATACGACACTGTTTTATCTTACCAAAGAGATATAGTTTACAAGCGACGCCGAGCTATGGTTCTCGGAGATTTGGAGCATATCAAAAGTACCTTTTATGAACTAGGGGACAAGGCAGAGCTTGAAAAAATAATACAAGATAAGCTAAAAGATATACCAGAAGGCCCACTTTGGGATACTGTCAGAAGGATAATCCTTTATACCACTGATACTTTGTGGGTTGAGCACATAGACACCCTCGAGCATACTCGTCAGTCTGTTGGACTACGAGCTTATGGACAGAGAGAGCCATTGGTAGAGTACAAAAAAGAAGCCACTTATCTATTTCGGGAGATGGAGGACCGTCTAAAAGAGCAAGTAGTTACAATGGTTTCTGGTATTTCTGACCAAGTTAAGGCTAGCTAGAGAAAAGCCTTCTACAATAGGATTATAAGACAATTTATTTGGTATTTTGTCAATCATTATGTCATAAAAAACCCTTATAAAATAAGGGTTTTTTATATTTGACACACCTATTTTTTGTTGTATAACCATTGACATAAAAGCCACTTTGTGCTAATATATAAGAGTAAATCCGTTGACTTTTAGTTAACGGATTTTCGCTTCTAAGGACGACCTTGTGTCTGTCTAGATGAAGAAAATACTGACTTTGAAGTTCCTCCGGAGCTCAACCGGAACCTATGAGTTCAACAAAAACAAAACAAATAATTCGATCATTTATCGTTGTTCCTATGATTGCTAGCTCACTATCTCTTTCAGCTTTTACAGCTGGAGTAGATCAGTTCGTAGCAACCGTAGCGGATGACCAAGCTCTGTCAACACAAGAAAAAGCACTCCAAATGGAAAGAGAGGAGAAAGCTGCTAAAATCGATGCTTACTTTGCAAAGGGCAATATGCCTCTTGCTGGGTACGGTATGAAAATGGTGCTTGAAGCAGAAAAACACGGAGTTCCTGATTGGCGACTTATACCAGCAATTGCGGTTCGCGAATCAACTGGAGGACGACATGCATGTAAAAGTGTATCGTACAGTGCCTTCGGATGGGGTTCATGTAAAATCAGCTTCAAAAGCTATGATCATGCTATCGAGGTTCTTGCAACAAACCTAGGAGGTAATAATCCTAAGACTGCAAGATTCTACGATAATAAGAGTGTTAAAGATATCCTTGAGACTTATAATCCACCAAGTGTAGTTCCAACGTATGCTCGGGAAGTTATAGCTATTATGGATAAGATCGAAAATCAATAAAAGTTGGATTTATTTCTAAAGCAAAAAGACCACACAATGTGTGGTCTTTTTGTTGTAAATTAAGCAATTTTCATCTCGTAAACAGGTAAGCCATTTAAAACATCAATTTTTTTATAGCGACCAGTTTTTATGAGAGTCTTAGCTATTTCTTTTACAACAATAGTTTTTTGTTTAGGAGTTCTTGATATTCCCTCTAAATATTTTACTCCTACTTGCCAAAATGCATCTGCAGAATCTTTCTCAACATCTTTTATATGAACAATCTCTCCATCCATTATGCCTATAACAGTTATTTCTTTGTTTGTCATAAAAAATGGGTTTAGTTTACTTATTTTAGCTTTATATTGTGTTTTAAGTCAAATCTTACAAAACCTTGAGATTTTCTACCAAAAGACTCTTTTTGCCATCACGTTCAGTGGCTGTACACTCGAGAGCGACCACTGTGCCTTCTTTTATACTTGCTCCAAGTTTGGCAAAAGTCTCTGGGAATACTACTGCCTCTATTTGTCCAGTTTTGTCTTGGATATTTAGAAAAGCCATTTTTTTGTTGCTTGATTTAGTCATGATTATTTTGGCTTTGTCTATATGGGCAACAATGATCTCTTTTTTGTTTTGGTTGTTGTATTTTCTGATTTGAGGCTCTATGGTTCTGCTCAAAATACTTTTTATAGAGCTGGTAGACTTTTGGAGCTTGTCATCAAAAGCGTCGAGTGGGTGACCAGAGATATACAGACCTAGGAGTTCTTTTTCCCAAGACAGTTTTTGTTCCATTGTCGCATTTTCAGAACTTCTAAGGTTCAAGATACTCATCGGCTTACTATCAAGAGTTTCAAACAAAGAAGAGCTCTGACTTTCGTTTAGAGATATGAGATTTTTTCTGAAAGCTAAAAGCTCTTCTATGTTACTGAGCAAGACATTTCGGTCTCCCATAGAGTCCATAGCTCCGCACATGATTAGCGCTTCTAGGCTTTTTTTGTTTAAGTTTTTGTGAGTTATTCTCTCCAAGAATTCCTCGATAGTTTTAAAGGCGCCACGAGCTTTGCGCTCTGCGATGATAGCTTTACCTATCTCTGTACCAAAGTTTTTGATATTGTTGAGTCCAAAGCGGATTTTTTTGGTTACTTCAGTGTTTTCTACTACGACTGTAAAGTCAGAAAATGATTCATTGACGTCCGGTGGCAAGATACTAAAGCCCATTTTTTTGGCTTCTTCGATATATTCACTGCAAGTTTCTATATCACCACTTTCGGCTGTCATACAGGCAGTCATGTACTCGGCCGGATAGTTGGCTTTGAGATAAGCAGTTTTGTAAGCGACCATGCCGTAACTAGCGGCGTGAGCTTTGTTAAATCCATATGCTTGAAATGGCTCAAAGAGCTTCCAAAGCATATCGGCAAATGCTTGGGTTTGGCCATTTGCTACTATGCCTTTTTGAAGCTTTTCCTTTTGAGCCGCCATTTCGGCTGGGATTTTTTTACCAACAGCTTTACGGAACTTATCAGCTTCAAGCCAGTCATAACCAGCGAGCTCGATAGCACTAAAGAGCAGGTCGTCTTGGTAAACGATTAGTCCGTAGGAAGCTTGTAGATATTTCTCCATTCGAGGATCGAGATATGTCACCAAGTTAGGGTTGTTCTTGCGTTTGATGTATTCTGGGATCACATCCATTGGTCCTGGGCGGTATAAAGCCACCATTGCCATCAAGTCCTCAACTTTGCTCGGCTTTAGTTCTCGAAGGTAGGCTGTCATGCCGTCACCAGCCATTTGAAAGACCCCAACAGTTTGTCCTCGAGAGAGCATCTCAAAGACCTTGGGGTCGTCGAGTGGAATATTGTCGATATCTATCTTGATACCACGGATTTTTTCGATACGCTCTATGGCCCCAGAGATAAACTGCAAGTTGCGGATACCAAGCATATCAAACTTTGGAAGGTTGACTACACCATCGCGTCCACCAGAGAACATATCGTACTGAGTGATGATTTTATTTTCACCTTTTGGATCGTATTGGACAGGGGTGTAGTCAGTGATGTCCGGCGTAGGAGCGATGACAACACCTGCTGCATGGATAGATATATGACGCACGTTGCCTTCTATTTTTTTGGCTAAGTCGACTACTTCTTTTGTGGCACGGTCTTCTTCGTAAAGCTTTTTGAAGTCTGGCTCTATCTCTAGTGCGTGGTCTATGGTCATAGGAAAGCCTTGGCTACCCATAGGTATAAGCTTGGCTGCTGTGTCTCCAACGCTATATGGATATCCCAAAGCTCGAGCGACATCACGCACACTACCGCGAGCGGCCATAGTTCCAAAGGTGCAGATTTGAGCTACTGCTTTTTCGCCGTACTTTTGTTTTGCATAACTTATAAGATCATCACGTCGATCGTCGGCTATATCTAGGTCAATATCAGGGATACCAGGCCGGAGTGGGTTCAAGAAGCGCTCAAAGGGGAGTCCGTACTTGATAGGGTCTACTGTTGTAATACCGCAAAGATATGACACCAAAGATCCCGCTGCCGAGCCTCGAGTGTTGGTATAGATACCCATTTCTCGAGCTGCCTGCACCAAGTCTGACACAACCAAAAAGTAAGAAGGGAAGCCTTTGTTTTTGATTACTTCAAGCTCAAACTCTATACGCGCTTTTGTCTCTTCGTTTTCTGGATAGTTTATTTTTTCTATTCCTTCTTTTACTTTTTTTCTCAACTCTTCGTCATAAGAAGCGCCATCGGGTATCGGATAAGTCGGAAATTTCCAAGGAGAAAGCTCGATGTCTATGTCGACAAGGTCAGCAACTCTGAGAGTATTTTCTACAGCTTCTGGAATATTCGCAAATATTTCTTTGGCTTTTTCAGTGCTGATAAAAGAGTAGTTGCCACCAAACTTGAAGTTTTGGTTGTTGGTATTGATAGCAAGCAGTGTGTTGTGTGCTTCTTTGTCTTCTTCGTTTAGATAGTGTGAATCCCAAGTTGCAACGATAGGCAGGTCGAGCTCTTTGGCAAGATCAGAAATCTTTGGAATAAGAGGAATATACCAGTCTACATCTTCGTGATACATAATCTCGACAAAGACATTTTCTTTGCCAAATATTTTGATATATCGCTTTAGCAAAAGCTTTGCTTCTTCTGTATTGCCGGATTTTAGATAGTTGATAAATCTACTTCCTGGACAACCCGAGAGACAGATAAGTCCATCGCTATACTTTTCTATCAAATCCAAATCCATACGCGGTTTGTAGTAGTAACCTTCAAGATGGGAGATACTGACAAGTTTCATTAAGTTTTTGTAACCAGCATTGTTTTTAGCTAAGAGAGTGAGGTGGTATCTTTTGGTATCTAGACTAGCTTCTTTGTCCAGATAACTGCGCTCGGCTATATAGGCTTCAACTCCGATTATCGGCTTGATACCTTCTTTTTTGCATTCGTTATAAAACTCTATAGCGCCATAGAGAACTCCGTGATCAGTCAGAGCTAGGGCTGGCATACCAAATGACTTGGCTTTTGCAACCATTTCCGGGATCTTGCTCATGCCATCTAGCAGGGAATAATGGCTATGCGTATGGAGGTGTATAAAATTATTACTCATATTGATTGCGTTAGGTAAATAGTATTAAACCACGTCTCGCCCCGTAGGAAGCGAGGCAGGTTCTTTATGCCAAGCTTTCCAGCGGGGTGGCTGTGGGTGTGGAGGTGGACGAAACTCATGTGAGAAGATTATACCAATTTGAAACCTTCAAAAATACTTGACAGAAAATATGAAAGGAGTAGGATTGTTTTGAAGGAAAAAGTAGTGCTTTTAACAAAAACCCTCGCCAAAGTTGCACTGTAAAAAGTGTAAGGAAATCGCCAAAAGAGGCCTAGATTGTTAAAAAGCAACGAAGAAAAATACTGTTGTAAAACAGCTATTCCTAAGTTCTATACGGAATTTCAGTACTCTACAGCTACCTCACCTAAGGTTCTGTTGCGCCAGTTTAATTACTATTACGCGCTATACAGAATAAAACTCGGAAATTAGAGATGCTAAAAAGTAGAAGGCTGAAAGATTCTAAGGTACA
>Ga0075163_10012723_pt1 | contig 10955 bp, 9 predicted proteins | sample JI1023141ADNA_FD_71478 | JGI IMG/M metagenome (GOLD analysis project Ga0075163, IMG submission 71478) | Wastewater effluent complex algal communities from Wisconsin, to seasonally profile nutrient transformation and Carbon sequestration -... | ecosystem: Engineered > WWTP > Effluent > Algae...
CCCACAGCATGGGTTGATGAAAAAGCTTTCGTTATCATCGGTAATGCAGGCTGGTATACATCAAACGTAAATAAAGAATACGCCGATAAAAATCCTAAAAACCAAATCGGCATGTGTTTTCGTTGCATTTAAAGCTCTATAACAAAATGGGCAGGTAGTCTAACAGATACACATGTATAAGCAAAGGAATCCGTTTCATTACATCAGAGCCGCGCGTGTAAACAAGCGCTCACTGGCCTATCCTAGTTCTGTGAACGCTTGTTTACACGCGCGGCTCTGATAATTCAGCAATAACATAATGAGTGGCAAAAACCCCAAATTGCGTCTAAAATTTAAACACCACTTACTTTTGGGGTAACTACTCACCAGCACGCGACGTCCCGCGGCTTGTCCGCGGGATCTAGCGAACGTCTGTGCATCATGGACCCCGCGGACAAGCCGCGGGGCGTCGAGGCACGGGTGGCACCTGGGCAGTTACCTTTTGGGGGTTTAATATGAAATGGATGTTTACATGTACCTTGGTGCTTCTTCTCTCTGGCTGCGGCTTTTATAATTATGAAGTGGTTGAATATCGGCGTGTAATGACCACGCCTACCGTTCAAACCATCACCGTTTATGATGAAGAGCCGATAGATGTCACGACAACGATGATAGAGTATTATTAAATACGCGTATTTAAAACCCGCTTTCTAACGTGTTTTAAATACGCCTCTGATTGCATTTCAGTCAGTCGGCTGGTGGTTCGTTTGAATGATGCTGCATGCGGCCCCTGGGGGTATAATGACTGCACAGGCACATCAGCCGATAAAATCAACCGGCAGCCTCTGTCATACAACACATCAACCAATTGAATAACCAATAATGTTTGTGCACTATGGTTTTCAGTTAACTGAGGCACGCCTGACACAAAAAACGTTGAAAACATTGACGCTAATTCTAAATAATCAAGCTGTGAACGTGGGATTTGACATAACACGTCAAAAGAAAACCAAATGGCGTCATGCCCTTTTAAATGATAAGCAATACTGCGATGCTGGATAGTCAACTCACCGGGGCCTTCTGGGTGTGGGTGAAAGACTTTAAATTCTTCAAGCATAAGCTTTTCAACATCGGGTGTTGAACTTAAAAAATAGGCATTAAAATGTGGAATGTGATGCAGGCGGTAATCTTGCTCTTTTTGAATCTCAATCACATCACAATTCGCTTTTATCAATGCAATCGCTGGCAGAAAATTCGCGCGATTAATCCCATTAAGATATAAATCATCGGGTCTGGTATTGGATGTGGTCACTAAGGCAATACCTGCTTGAAACAAGGCTTGCAATAATTCATTCAAAATCATCGCATGGGCGACGTCATGCACCAAAAACTCATCAAAACACAACACCCGCACTTTTTTAGCCATTTTATTAGCAATGATTTTTAAAGGATTGGCTTTGCCATGGAGTTGCCGTAATTGACTATCAATTTGTTGCATAAAATGATGAAAATGCACCCGGGCTTTTAGGGTTTCAGGTAATGACTCATAAAACAAATCGAGTAAAAATGTTTTACCCACACCTACGCTTCCATAAAGATATAGCCCGCGAGTGGGCTTGGGGCGCGAAAACCAACGCCTTGGCGTTAAAATGGCTTCCTCAATCGTAGCCAATCGCTCAACCACCTCTCGTTGATGGTCATCTTCCCAGATTTGGTCTTGTTGTAGTGCTGCTTGATATCTCGCCCGTAGATTCATGATGACCCAAGGATTTTAGCAATTTCAGGCATCAATCGCTCGCGCAATGCGACTAATTGACCATGAAAATAATGGGTAGTATTTTCAAAACGAAGCAATGTTACAGGTGGCGTTATCTTTTCAAAAAAATCATAGACGATTGACGAAGCGATAACCTCATCCTCATCACCTTGCACCACTATCCAAGGCATCGTTACGTGATAAGACTGATAATTATAATGGGTAACAGGTGGGGCTATGCTAATTAAGGCTATGGGCTTAATAAATTCTGCCGCACTGTAAGTTACATAAGAGCCAAAAGAAAATCCTGCCAAGATGAATTTACAACCTGCGACGTCCCGAGGCTTGTCCGCGGGAAACAATGACTGCAGGAGGGTCGCCAAATAACACATATCTTCACTTTCAGCCGCGCCATTATCAAAAACCCCGTCTGATTGCCCAACACCTCTAAAATTAAACCGCAAACTCGGCACTGATAAGTCCCGAAAAGTTCTTGCAAGTGTTGTCACTACTTTATTGGTCATAGAGCCGCCTTGCAAAGAGTGCGGATGACCAAGCAATGCAATGGTTTTTGAATCCCAAGCATCAGGCACCACAAGTGTTGCCTCCACTCGCCCATGCGGGAGAGTGAGCATGAAGTGGTGCTCGCCTGGGTTTTGAAAATGGTTTTTATTTATCATGATTGATATCTTAGCATAATTACGCAGCCTGTCATCTGTAACGAACTATCCGGTTTTATGATGCATCTTGGCAGAGACCAAGAAGGTATTTATGACATCACCTAGCAAACAGCATGCAGCAATGATAAAATTCTTTAATCACAGAGGTATTTTCAGATAATGCTATATTTTAAAAACGTAGCTTAAGACAACGTGCGATGAAAAAACGATGGGACTTTACAACCATGATGAGCATGGGGCAAAAGCTTTTTGGCAGCATTTACAAAAAAAAGCGCATGGCCCACGCCAATCATGATGTGCATCTTCTAGCCAGAACACGCAATGAGTGGCTGCCTCAAGGTATACAATCGATTAATAACGGCACCTACACCCCAAGATTTTTAAAGCGTTATTATTTTAAAGAAGAAATGCTTGACCAGCTACATTTATCAGATAGGGTGTTACAACACGTAATACTACAACAATTAAAGCCCACATTTCAGCATGTCATGAATCCAAACTGTTATCACCTCCATGGCCCAAGTGGCGTTCGATTAGCAACACAAAGAATACGAGAAGCCCTTGCAACCCACCAACCAAAATACATCATTCGTGCGGATATTAAGTCTTACTATAAATCTATCCAACACCATGTGTTGATTAAGGATATCAAGCGTTATTATACCGATCTTAAAGTCCAACACATGTTAGAAAATATTATAAAAAACCCCATTGAAACACCAAAGGGATATAAGAATCCTGATAATGGAATAGCCCTTCGAGGCCCATTGTCTCAATTTTTTAGTGCGCTTTATTTAAAACCACTGGATGATGCCTTTGATACAATGGATGTAGTGTATCTGCGCTATCAAGATGATGTAATTATATTATGCAAAACAAAACGCCAATTGGAGCGCTGTAAAAGACGAATGATGACCGTCTTACAAGAAAGACAGTTGCAATTGTCCCGTAAAAAAACACGCATTGGCGCTATAAACAAAGGTTTTCATTTTTTAGGCATCCAATATTTGGAAACGCAATCTCCAAATAACACCTGTGTCCCACAGGATTTAAGTCGCTCGGCTGCAAATGATACATTTGCCAATGATTGTTTGTTATTTAACCAAACTGGGGGGGGGTAATAACAATTTAATCATAGTCGATACAGAAAATCCTGAGCAAATCCCGATTGTTCCGCATGCGAGAACACTGAGAAATGCACGTGAGCAAGTAAGGCTTATGGTTATTGATGGGTTTTCTACCCCACGAATCAGACGCTACTTGAACGCATGGCTGGCCTGGTGGGTGAGAACAAGTCAAAGCTTTACTTATCAAACGGTATTATCCCAATTTATTCAAACTTGCCATGATAGCTACTTGGCAGGAATCGCCATAGGGCTTTTATTGACTAAATGCCACGAAGATGGGATACCTGTATCGAGGGCGAGCTTAGATTTTTGTGCGACTGTTTAAGGTCGTCAGTTCTCACTTTATCAATGGTCTTGACGGCCACTAAATCTAACGCCGCGTGTCCACTACGCCACCCGCCCACCGCCGCGGCCAAACCGCGGGCCGCACTAGCCCGTAATATTCCAAACAAAAAACCTAAACCAGAATCCACTAAGTAAGAACCCTTCGAAAACCACGAATCAAAATTCCCTATCTCGAAGTTATAAAATTTAAGTTGCCGTTTTAAATTGTCAGGCTTTGCCGCATCTAAGAGCGCTGGATTCTGATTTACATCATAAAAAGACCGATCTGGGTGACAGTATTCATGGGCCATATGGGCGGGGAGGTTTCTTTGTGCGCCCCCGACTTCTTTTACCCAAATTTCATCAAGTACTGCCCAATCATCATTCGTTTTATTGGGTCTGTTATCATATTCAGTAACATAATGCGTTAACGCATCTATCAAAGGTTGAAGACTAACATGAGCTTCCCAATGGTCAGTAATATTCCCTTGTTTATCTTGGGTGGTATAGTGTAAGCCTCGGGGTTTTGCGGGTTCAAAAAAGCCCGAGTCTGATAGTGGCTTTTCTATCGCTTCTACACGCGCAAAAATATCTTGTCGCGTCTCCTCATCCTGCCTAATATATTTTTCAAGCATGCGCTGCATATGAGTGTCTTTTGCCCAATAGGCGTATTCATAGGCAGTGCAGTTAAAGGTGCGTCCTGAATAGTCAGTAAAAGGGATGTTATCAGTCCGGAGCAGCGCTTGGGCTAATGTTGGGTCTTTTTGAAGCAAAGCCTCAGCCTCATCTTGTTCGCCATAAGCCACATGTTGTAAAAACTGTTTGGCGTCTATTTTAGGCTTGAAGTCTGAGCGCTCTTTTATTAGTTGCGATAAGAGCCCGGCTTTTATATCTTTGTCTGGATAGGTATTAATCTCCTCATACAAAGTCTGTAAGGCATCTTTATCCATTTGTGATAAATCTAGGTCTATTTCATTCACTGTTTCATGAATATGCGCATTCTGATGCGGTAGGATGTTGTCGGGTTTATCTACTGTCTCGAAGTCTTGAAGTGCTGCTTTTAAAAAGGCTTGTGTTGGTTCATCAAGTAAATCTTTAAAAAATGCTGTTTGCATGAGATTGGCAAATTGCGTTGCAATAATGTTGTTATGGGCAACAAAGAGCCCTGGTTTTTTACCTAAAAGCATAAACTCATCAAAATGCGGTGATTCTTTAATCAGCGCATAATGCGATTGAAACCGGGCTTTAACCTCAGTGCTGAGTTCTTCTGGGATGAGGCTATTTAACCCAAAGCGTGCTTGATTATCATTAATCACTTGAATCACAGCGTCTTCAACCGCAATTTTATTTTTTAATGCTCCCTTAATCGCATTAGCTATCAGTAGGGTTAAATCGGTATCGCCTTCTAAAACTTGGCCAAAATTGGCCACTGTGAGTCCTGATTCTTTGCAGGCAATATTAAGCGTTGCTAAAAAAAATTGGGTGACAATCAATAAATCTGCTTCGCTATTGACACTGTAAAAAGGTGGATATTGAATAGTGTCAAAGAGATTTGGTACACAGTAGTCAAGTAATCCCTGAACGTAATCCTTATGTGTCGCAGGGTAGCCTTCTCTAATGCCTAATTCATTATCCAAATAGGTTTGATTGATTAGGACCGCTTCAACATACTTTGATTCTTTTGTTTTATCAAAGCTAAGTGTAAGACCTAAGTAATCTTTAATGACTTTAGATAAGGTCGTTCTTGTTGCTTCAAAATCAACGGGCTTGTCTTTAAGACTTGATATAACCTGTTGGATAAAGCCTTCTTTGGATTGAGGTTCAAAATGAAATCCCGCATAGGCAGTCTTCAAAGTCTCATAAAGTAGGGAGCTATGTTCAACCGGATTTCCATTCACCATCCTGCCATGATTGGCGTTAAATGTCGGCTTAATCGCCGTTGTTCGTAAATGATAGTCTTCGGCTTCTGGACGTATGATAATGGTATGGAGATTGGCGTCCTTTCGCTGCATCAAGCTTTCAACGGGTGCGGGATATAATGGGTTATCAAGCCTTAAACGGTCTTTAATCTCGGGCTTATCTTTTATTTGATTTAAGGCTTTTTGATACATCTCGATTTGTAAAAGACGTGCGCGCTTGGCGTCTTTTACTGTCGATTCCTTCATGTATTTTAAATCAAACATTAATGCCGATTGATAGGCCTCTAAGGTTAGTATGCCCGTGCTTTGTCGATTAGCGCCCAGTAAACCAAAAAACTCTTGTAAAGATAGTGCCGATTTGCACGTGTTATCAATCCCTATCTCACCACCGCTCATAATCGGCATTAACATATGAACTTGATTCGTCTTAGGGTTGATGTAGATGTAGTTGGCCGTTTTGCGCTCTTTGAATGGCAACTTCATTTAACTGCCTATTATTTGGCTTACTTGGTTTAATTATAGCAAATAAAGACAAATGCGCGTAGCATTACAATAAATTTTAAGCAGCTATGGATCTCCATGCTATGCCTCGGTGCCAATGCAGGGAGATCCTTCGCTACGCTCTGGATGACGCAGTGGGTTAGGATGATACACATTCATACGTATCAATCAACCGAATCTCACCCACATAGGCTGCTGCATATCGGCGTTGGTTGTGCTCCTCAACATAATCCACTTTAAATCCCATCGCTTCCATTTCTTGTTTAATTGCATCACAATTTTTATCTTTTTGTAAAAAGCATCGTGCAAACGTCTCGGCCTCTTGTTTTTGAGTAGACGTCAAACGATTATTCCGAGAGCTCATGGCAAGGCCTGAGTCTTCTCTAACTGTTGGGCACATGTGAACACCTAAATCCATAAAAAAGGCTTCAGCCATGTCTTTTAATAATTGAAACTGCTGATTATCCTTTTCACCAAAATAGGCATTCGTGGGTTTAACCAAGTTAAATAATTTCATCACAATGGTGAGAACACCATTAAAATGACCCGGGCGATGCCGCCCTTCAAGAATAGTACTAGTTTTCGTTTCATGGATTTGATAACGATAATCATCGGCATAAAGCGCTTCATAGTCAGGAACTATTACTGCCTCAACACCCGCGGCCTCTAATTGCTTAAAATCCTGCGCGAGCGTTCTTGGGTAATGCTTAAAATCATCGGGATGATTAAATTGCGTAGGATTAATAAAAATACTCGCCACCACGATATCATTAGCTTGATACGCGGCCTCTACCAATGAAATATGGCCACGATGTAGATTACCCATGGTCGGCACAAAACCAATTTTAGTACTGCTATCTATGCTTTTGCGATAAGCCTGCCAATCGGCAAGTAAATAAAATATATGCATGATTTTCCTTAAGTTAATTGTTCACCCACACGCTACTTCAGTTAATTGTTCACCCACACGCTACTTCCCGTGGCTTGTCCACGGGATCCAAGGTAGATGCGTCTGCTATCTGGACCCCGCGGACAAGCCGCGGGGCGTCGTTGCTGGGCATTTAAAAACTGTGCTCTAAACTTGGGAACTGCTGCGCGCTCACTTCTTGGCTGTAGCCATTAAGCGCCCTTAAAAACTGCATTTTCCCTTCGGCATATTGCTTTAAAAACTTAGGTTTAAAGTCAGATTGTAAGCCCAATAAATCGTGCCAAACCAAGACTTGGCCATCGGTTTTAGGACCGGCACCAATGCCAATAGTAGGGATATCTAATTTTTCTGTGATAAGTTCAGCAAGTGTTGTGGGGACGCATTCAATAACTAGCGCAAAACAACCGGCCGCCTGAAGCTTTAGTGCTTCACTGATTAAACGCGTTTGACAGGCGACTTCTTTACCTTGAATAACAGGCCCGCCTAATTGATGGATGGATTGAGGTGTAAGTCCTATATGCCCCATAATAGGCACACCGGCACTGACCAAATGTTGAATGGTTTGACAAGTCTCATCATCGCCGCCTTCAATTTTTATCGCTTTAGCCCCTGCTTGCATCAGGGTTCTAACATATTGAACGGTGGCACTCATACCCTCTTTATGGCACAAAAAAGGCAAGTCTGAGACTAAAAAGGTTTTATCTAAGCCTTTGGCCACAGCTTTTGTGTGTAACGCCATCATCTCGATTGTCGCTGTAAGCGTTGTGTCATGCCCATGGACAGCCATGGCAACAGAGTCACCAACTAAGGCCACATCTATCTCACTTTCTTCCACAATAAGGGCTGAGGGATAATCATAACACGTGACAACCGTGATTTTAGATTGCGCGTCTTTTCGACGTTGAAATTCAAGCACGTTCATACTTCTAGGTACCTGTCTCATGGATCAAGTCCTCCAATAATATAATGTTTTAAACTGTCGAGGCGATGTTTTGTCCCCGCAAGCTAAATCATAATGCGAAAACATGCCCAAAACAATACAGGGATGAGTAGAATCGATATGATGAATAAAACTTCCTTTTATTAATCATTTTTATGGCTTATAAAGAAAGGACTATTATCTACAATTAGGACAAGCCAGTAAAACCCTTGATATCACATCTTGGTTACTGTGGTTCGCCTGCGCAGCGCTTGAAGCTCAACAACATACTAAATTGTATATCGAATTTATCATTAAAAAATCTACACTATTAAATGAAGCACGAGACCAGATTAACCCTAGACAAGAAAAAGCGATATTAAGAATGTTTCGAGAAGGACCTGAAGGTTTTATAGGTGGATTAAGCGCAAAAAATTACATGAGCATTACTGGAGCAAAGATAGCAACAACGACTAGAGATCTCCATGATTTAGTTACAAAAAATATATTGAGACGCACAGGGGAGCGCAAAGTAGCGCGATATTTTTTAAATATTAATTTATCAAAATTCATGCCTTTTCAGATTAAAGATATACTTTGAGATTATTCTGATGAGCATCAAGTTCCTGTGGCCGAGGTGAGTGCATTGGTGATAAATAGTATTTATCACCCAGCAGTCGCACCCAATACCACAGCATCTTTGTCCTATAACTAATCCCATTGTGTCATCCCAGCTACTTTCATGTCATCCCCGCGAAGGCGGGGATCTATCTCTGCACTAGCGTCAGAACCATGTCATGGATGGTTTCCCGCCTTCGCGGGAGTGACATATAGCTACAGCTGAAACACTTGGCCCTGTTGTACAAACCCACCAAAACCATCGCCTTTGGCATCAGGTAGCGGGCCATCATTATAATGATACAACCACATTTTCGCTTTGATGTCTGAAGGTAGCGTCTTTAAATCATTGTAATGGGAATGTACGGTACTCGGCTTATCTAATATCTCACAATCATGAAAAATCAGTTTTGCTTTTTGATATTGTGCCATATAACGCTCAGGTACAAACTGCGTGTCTGTTGTGATGTAATATTGATTTTTTTCATGTGTCAGCGTTAAACCATAGCTTGGCTGCAATATCTTATTTGAAATCATATGAACGGTTTGTATCAAAGAAATATTAACCTCCTGCCAAGAAAGGCACGCCTTATCTTTCAAAGTGATTACATTAAAAAAACACTCAAGCGTTGCTTCTTCTTCTCCAAGCGTCTCCATAGCCCCTGAAAGACTATGTTCCCATAAACGCGTTTTTAAGGCTTCATGAACGATTAAATCAGGCTTTTTACGTGTAGATGAAAATTTACGTAAAAAAGCGAAGCGCTCAAGCCCACCTACATGGTCTGAGTGGAGATGACTGATATAAACGCCTTCAATATCATCATGCGTTAAATGTGCTTTTGCTAAAGAAAAACGAATGTCAGTGCCGCAGTCAATGAGGAGTTTTTTACCGGTAGGGCACGTCAAAACCATATTTGATTGATAAATGTCATCTGCAGAGCCAAGCCCAGGTCCCACGCCCAAAAAAAGTAACTCCATACGCTATCCTTATTCTCGCAACTTTACACCAGCTAGATCCCGCGGACAAGCCGCGGGACGTGGGGAGCTATTTGTGTGTATGCACAAAAACGCCATCCCAATCTTCTGGTAATTCCATTTGCTGGTAGGCTAAAATTCTCTCTTGGTAAACTTTATATAATACACTATCTTTTTCACGAGACAATAAGTCTGCAAGCGTTGATAATGCTTTATCCCATTGTTTTTCATAATAATATTTTAATGCCAAATGATACTCAGCGACTTCTTCGATAAGGGCCGGGCTCACTTCACTCATTAATCCCAAAGGCTCATAGATTGATACCGCACTACTTTTCCCTTTTACGGCTACTTTGTCTATTTTGCGCCATAGATACGCATCTTGATTAGCTCTCGTTGATTCACTGACAAGAATCGCAGCACCATAAAATTTTGTTAAATCTTGAAGTCTTGAGGCCAAATTCACCGTATCACCCAAAACCGTATAAGCGCGTCGATAAGTAGACCCCATATCGCCGACATCCATAGGCCCAGTACTTAACCCCATACCAATTTGAACTGGTGGCAGTGACAATTCTTTTAAATCATTCACAATCTCAGGCATGCGCGCTTTAATCGTCATGACGGTATCAATGGCATGACGCGCATGTTGCTCATCTTTTAAAGGCGCGCCCCAAAAGGCCATAATCATATCACCTACATATTTATCAATGGTCCCTTGTTTATCAAAAATGATTTTGGTAATCGGGGTGAAAAATTCGTTTAATAAGCGTTTCACTTGTTGCGCGGGTAGTTGCTCACTGATTGTTGTAAAGCTTCTAATGTCTGCAAAAAACACCGTCATCTCGCGCGTTTCCCCATCCATTGAAACCGCTTCTTCTTGTGACAACATGGTTTTAATATGAGAAGCAGGAACATACTGGCCAAACAGTCCTTGGATTTGATTTTTTTGACGCTTTTCAGCGATAAAGCTATAAATAAAATTAAATAACATTTGGTAAGTTAAAAACGTCACTACAAACGCGATGGGGATATATAAATGCTTCGTCACATAAAACCAATCCACACCCAATAATAATCCCACCATAATTAACGTATATAAAATTACCAAATAAATACCACCCACAAATGGCAACGCAAACACAAAAAACAACAATATTCCAAGGCGATAATAATTAAGCTGCTGCCAATCAAATGTCTTAATCAATAACTGATTTAATATACCTGTA
>Ga0075163_10012724_pt1 | contig 10955 bp, 12 predicted proteins | sample JI1023141ADNA_FD_71478 | JGI IMG/M metagenome (GOLD analysis project Ga0075163, IMG submission 71478) | Wastewater effluent complex algal communities from Wisconsin, to seasonally profile nutrient transformation and Carbon sequestration -... | ecosystem: Engineered > WWTP > Effluent > Algae...
CGCGGCGAAGCGCTTTCCCGTCTTCGAAGGCGGCGTCTTGCGCAACTACTACGTCGACACCTACTACGGGAAGAAGCTCGAGATGACGCCCACCACGAGCGGCACGTCGAATCTGACCTGGGCTCCCGGATCGCGCTCGCAGACGGAGCTCATGGCCGACGCGGGCGAGGGCGTCTTCGTCACGGGCTTCCTCGGCGGCAACTCGAACGGCACCACCGGCGACTACTCCCTCGGCATCCAGGGCTTCATGATCCGGAACGGCGCGCTCGCCGAGCCCGTGGCGGAGATGAACATCTCCGGCAACCAGCTCGAACTGTGGAAGCGGCTCGTCGCGGTTGGAAACGATCCTTACGAGTACTCGCCGCTGCGCACGCCCACCCTCGTCTTCGAGGGCATCTCGTTCGCGGGCGTCTGAGGCCCTACTGGGCCGCGAGCTTCTGTTGCTCGCTCTTCAGGGCGACCGCATCGAAAGAGCCGCGCAGCAGACTCTGGACGCGACCGGAGCGATCCACGAGGACCAGGAACGGGTCGTTCTCGAAGTCCTTCATGACCATGAGACGGTCCCGCCAGGCCTCGTTGTTCTTGTAGACCAGCACCACACGCTCGCGATCGGCCACGGCCACATCCTTCCGCATCCGGCCCTCGACGAAGCCGCGCACGAGTCTTGGCATGCCTTCGACCATGCGCACGTCCCAGCAGGCGACGCCGGGTGAAGTCCCCTTCGCGCTCTCGTCGGCGCGACAGGCGTCGAGCCAGGCCTGCGCGGCCTTCGAGGCGTCCTTCGTGAACGTCATCACGAAGACTTTGGCCTGCCCGTCCTTCGCGCTGACGGCGATGTCGGAGCCTGCGAGGGTTTTTCCAGGGATGTCCGGGAAGGGCATCCCCGAGGAAAGCGGGCCTTCGAGCGCCCGAACCGCAACGGCGCCCGTCCCGAGAAGGACGGTCAGAAGGAGAAGGCGTCGGACCATTTGAGTCACCATAGCGAAAGTTTCGGACGGGTGGCAACGGAGGGGCCGGCGTCTTCGACGCCTTGCTGGATTCCTCCCAATCCTGCAAGAATGCCTCAAGTCGTCCTTTTCCAGCTTTTTATCCCTAGGAGTTTCCATGTCTTCATTCCGTATCCCGGGCCGTGTTCTGTCCGCGGCCGTTCTCGCCCTTGCCGTCACCGGCTGCAACAACCAGGAACAGGAGCGCTACGTCGCCGAACTGAGCGCCGCGAATGAAGTGCCCGCGAACACGTCGACCGCGGCCGGTCGCGTCGTCCTGCTCATCAACGAGGACGGAACGGGCGCCGAGTACTCGGTCGAGGTCGACGGCCTGTCCGCGGGCATCCAGGGCGGCCACTTCCATCGCGCGCCCAGCGGCGCGAACGGCCCCATCGTGCTGAGCTTCTTCTTCAACAGCGCGGGCGTCGCCACCAACGGAGTGACCCCGGGCACGACGGACCTCGAGATCAACAAGGCGATCGCGCGCACCATCACGAAGACTCAGCTCGACGCCATCCTTTCCGACCTGCGCGCCGGAAACCTGTACGCGAACGTGCACACGCCCACCCGCCCTGGCGGCGAGGTGCGCGGGCAGCTGATCCGCAAGTAGTTCCCCTTCGGGGCGGGGGCGTCTAGCGCGCTCCCGCCCGCGTCTGCCAGAGCATCAGCACATGGCCTGCGGCCATGGCGCCGAGGATGATGCCTCCCTGCGCGAAGCTGCGGGTCGAGAGCATGTAGAAGCAGAACCCGAGAGCGAGCGCCGAAACGGGCAGCGCGAACGGCGCCTGGAAATGCGCCGGCCCCTTGGTCCGGCGGAACACCCAGAGAGAGACGCACACCATCGCGTAGACGATGAGTCGCACGATCGCGGAGAGCACGGCATTGCCCTCGAAAGTGCCGACGATCGCGAGTGTCCCCGCGCAGATCGAGAAGACGATGATCGACACGTGCGGCGTGAGAAATCGCGGGTGCACGTGCGCGAAGAAGCCGGGCAACTCGCCGCGTTCCGACATCGAGTAGAGGAGGCGGGGCGACTGCAGGCCGTTGCCGGTGGCCCATCCCCACACCGAGATCATGGCCGCAAACGACGCGAAGACCACTCCCGCCGGTCCCCACAGCACGGAGAACGCGGCGGCGATGGGGGCCTTCTCCTTCTGAAGGTCGGGCACGAGGCCGATGGTCACAGACTGCACGGAGACGTACACGAGAGCGATGACCGCGAGGGCTACGAGCAGGGCGAAAGCGCTGTCCTTCCGTGCGTCTCGGGCCTCGCCTGCGGACATGAGGGGCGCTTCGAAACCGCCGAAGGCGAAGATCAGCAGAAGGACGGCCTGCGTCCACTGCGGCTCGGCCACGGCCTGCGTCTTCACCACGTCCGCCGAGAAGTGCGAGAGGCCGAACAGGACGAGGAGGACGAGCGGCAGGAGCTTCGCGACGGTGAACACATCGATGGCCCAGGAAGCCTGCTTGACGCCGATCACGTTGATGACCGTGATGACGGTCAGCACGAAGACGATGACGGCCGAGCGGCCGAAACCGGCGGCCGCGGCCGGGAGAATCTGGGAGAGGTAGCTCGCAAAGACGTTGAGGTTGGCCGCCGCCGAAAGAAGCCGCGTCCAAAGCGTGAGCCATCCCGCCTGGAATCCCACGTGACGACCGAAGGCCTCGCGGGAATAGAGATAGGCGCCGCCGCTGTCCTCGAACCGGCTCGCCACTTCCGCGAAGCAGAGGACGATCGTGAGGACCCCGAGGGCCGCGATGATGTGAGCGAATGGACTCCACACGCCGGTCAGGGCGGCGATCTGCGCAGGCATGCCGAAGATGGCGCTGCCGATGACGCCGTTCACGATGGCGAGCGTGAGATCGGCGCGAGAGATCGCGCGTACGGGTCTCGGGGCGGTCATCGGGTCATGATAGCCAATGTGCGATTCCCCGCATCCGGGCCGCGAGTGGCGCGTCTAAACTGGCGGCGGCGGTCGTTGCGGCCGCCTTCGGAGTTCCCAGGCAACCAAGGATCATGCCCTCATTCATCACCTTCGTCCTCGCACTCGCGGCATCGCTCGGCCCGGCTCAGGATCCGGCGACGCGGGCGCAGGAAGAGACCGCGGTCGCGACCGTGCACCTCGGCGACGGCACGTCGGTCGCCCTCGCCGAGTGGAGACTCACCTACGACTTCGTGACGTGGAAACAGAAGGAACCCGTCAGCTCCGCGAAGCCCCAGGTCCGGGAGAACGCGGCTCTCGTCCTTGGCCGCAAGTCGTACCCGGTGAAGGGGGACGTGCTGGCCTTGACCCATCTCGAGGGTGACGGCACGGTGCGCGTCGCGACGATGAACCTCAAGAAGGCGGGCAACCTCAAGGTCGAAGGGCCGGGCCGCGAAGCCATCGCCCCGGATGTCGAGAAGTCGGTCTTCTACCAGCCGCGCAGCCTCGATATCTCCGGGCGCACTCTGTCCGGAATCAGCCGCAGCTTCTGCATCGCCTCCTTCTCCCCTCTCGTCGAGTGCGGCGTCGCCAAGGCCTCTCGCGTGGTGCGGATCGACTTCAACTGATGGCGCCCTGCCCCCTCTGCGCGCACGCGATCACGATCGCCGAGTTCGACGTGGATCGCGGCGAAATCTTCGCGTGTCCGGCCTGCGGGGCCGAACTCGAAGTGCTCGGTTTCGAACCCCTCCGCCTCGCGGTCGCTCCTCCCGGGGACCCGGAGGACGCGCCATGACGCTCCCGCAGGCGCGAGGGTATGATGCCCGAAGTACCAGGCGAGGTGGCACTTCCCGCAAGGAGCAGCGCTTCCGCCTCGTCAACCCGCCGCAGGAGGCAAGATGTTCGGTCTAGGTGTCCAGGAACTCCTTCTCATTCTCGTCATACTGGTCTTCATCTTCGGCACCAGCCGGATCGCGGATCTGGGAAAAGGCATGGGTGAAGGAATCCGCAACTTCAAGAAGGCGATGAAGGACGACACCGATCCTTCCAACAACACGCAGGAGAAGAAATAGATGCGACTCCGTCTGACCCTGGCCACTCTCTCGCTGCTCGCTCTCGCGGGCGCCGCCTGTCACAAAGACAAGCCCGTCGTTCCTCCCTTCGAGCCGAAGGAAACGCCGGCTCCGGTGGTGCCGAGCAATCCCGCCCCCGCGCCCACGCCGCGCAACATGACCCCGGTGCCCGAAACGAACGAATACGAGCGCATCCGCCAGACGCCGATCGACGAGATCGACCGCATGGGTCTTCTGGGCGACATCTATTTCGACTACGACCAGTCCGAGCTGCGCGACAGCGACAAGGCGACGCTCGAGAAGAATGCCGACGCCCTCAAAAAGTTCGACTTCCTTCTCGTCACGGTCGAAGGCCACGCCGACGAGCGCGGCACGATCGAGTACAACCTCGCCCTCTCCGACCGCCGCGCGCGCGTGGTGTACGACTACCTCGTCTCCGTCGGCGTCTCCGCGTCCCGCATGAAGGCCGTCGCCTACGGCAAGGAGATCCCGGTGTGCACCGAGTCCTCCGAAGACTGCTGGCAGCGGAATCGTCGCGCGCACTTCGCCGTCACGGGCAAGACCGCCCGCTAGGTTCGCCCGCACGAAGGAGACTCGGCGCCGACCCGGCAAGGGGATCGGCGCCCTGAACCGGGGCAGGAGGCAGAAGAAGACGCGGTGCCAGGAGAACAGCCGGTCCTCAAAGAACTGACCGGTCGTATCGGGAAGTACGACATCGTCAAGCCCCTCGGCAAGGGTGCCATGGGCATCGTGTACCTTGCCCGGGACGGGATGCTCGACCGCGAGGTCGCGCTCAAGGTGATGGTGTCGAACATCGCCGACGACCCCGAGCTCAAGATGCGTTTCGAGCGCGAGGCTCGCGCGGTCGCGAAGCTCTCCCACCCGAACGTCGTCAACGTCTTCGACCTCGGCTACCACAGCGACGGGTCGCCGTACATGGCCATGGAGCTGCTCCGTGGCGACGACCTCCAGAAGACGCTCCGCATGGGGGCCATGCCCCTCGACCGCAAGGTCTCGATCATCGTGCAGGTGCTCGTGGGTCTCGCCCATGCGCACCAGGCCGGCATCGTGCACCGCGACATCAAGCCCGCCAATATCTTCATCGGCAACGACGGCTCGGTGAAGATCATGGACTTCGGCGTGGCGCGTCTCACGACCGCGTCCGTCACGGGTACCGGCGCCATCGTGGGCACCGCCGACTACATGTCACCCGAGCAGGTCCGGGGCGCCCGCGTGGATGGGCGCTCCGACCTCTTCAGCGTCGGCTGCATGTTCTACGAGATGCTCACCGGGAAGCGTCCCTTCCACGCCGAGAACCTCATGGCGATCTTCTACAAGATCACGCATGACGAGCCGAATTGGAACGCGCTGCCCCAGGGTCCCGAGTACGACGCGCTCACGCCCATTCTCTCGAAGGCCCTCTCGAAGAGCCTCGACGAGCGCTATGCGAACGCCACGCAGTTCGCTATGGCTCTGCGCGACTACCTCGCCACCTACAGCACGTCCTCCTCCCTCGCGAATCGCGCCATCGAGGACCTCGTCGACCTGAACGCTCCCACCGGGACGCCGGCGCCCCTCGAAGACCTGCTCGACCTGTCCACCGACGACACCGTGGATCTGTCCCGAGCCGGCGGCCCGACTCAGCGCGGAGCCGGGCCGACCCAGGTCGGCGCGGGGCCCACGGTCGTGGGGACGCGCGGCGCGGCCACATCGACCGGGACCGCCGCCACGCGCGTGGCTCCGACGCGCGCGACGGGCGCGAAGCCGCCCGCCGCCGCACGGGTCACGCCGGAGCCCCGTCCGGCGCCCGCGCCGGAGCCCGGTCGGTCAAACACCGCGGTTATCGCTGCGGGTTTCGTGGGCCTGATCGTGACCGTGGGCGGTGGCGTCTACTTCATCGCCAGCAAGCTCGACGGTGGCCAGCCCGTTCCGGCCCCCGTGTCCGTCCCCGCGCCGACACCTCCCGTTGCCGCCGGAACCCCTTTGACCGCGGCGCCGACGCCCGCTACGGTGGCCACGGCCGCCCCGGTTCCAAAGTTCGAGGCGCCGGTAGGCAAGTCGGCCGCGACCGCGCGGGCCGCGAGCGACGCCTTCGGACGGGGCGACTACGACACCGCTATCCAGAAAGCTCAGGACGCGCTGCGCGAAGATCCCGCGAGTAGCGCGGCCCAGAAGGTTCTGGACCAGGCGCGAAACGGCAAGGACGCGCGCGGACGTCTCGCGGCAGCGCGCACGGCCCTCGGAGCGAAGGACTTCGCGCGGGCGCGGTCGATCGCCCAGGAAGCAAGCGCCAAGGCGCCGTGGGACCGTGAAGTCACCGATGTGCTGAACGACATCGGTCGCGCCGAGGTGGCGGAGCAGACGCAGGCCGCGAGTGCCGCCCAGGCCCGCGCCGAGCAGGAGAAGGCGGTCCGTGACGGCCAGATCAACGGCCTTCTCTCCCGCGCCATGTCAGCCCTCGGCTCCGACCGCTTCGACGAAGCGATCTCCTTGTACGACGAGGTCTTGAAGCTCGACCCCGGCAGCGCGCCCGCGCAGAGCGGAAAGATCGGGGCCATGACCGCGAAACGCGCTTCGGCGGCCGCGGCCAGCGCCGCTCCTGCCGCCACCGGTCGCGCGTTCAACGTGGGTCGCACCGAGAAGAAGGCCGGAGGGCCCTCCGGACTCGGAGCCGCGGGTTTCGCCGATGCCGCGGGCGTCAAGTCTGCCACCCAGGCCGCCGACATGCCGGGAAGCGTCAGCTTCGAGTTGCAGCCGAAGAATCCCCGCCCCGGCGACAGCTACAAGGTGATCGTGAAGTTCACCAACGAAGGAACCTCTCCGATAACGCTGAGCAATCTCCTCGTGCGCCTCGACATCAACGGTAAGGGTGCGGGGGCGGCGCAGCCGCTGTCCGTCTCGAGTGTCGCCCCGGGGGACACCGCGATCGTGTACTCGGCCGGCGAGATCTGGAGCGACTCCATCACCGACTGGTCGTATACGGCGACGATCACGGGCAGCAAGGGCGAGACGTACCGCAACCGCATCAGCTGGAAGTAGGACGACCGGGGAGGCGCGCGTCCTGGGGGGCGCTCGCGCCACGGGAAGGGTTGGCGGTAGGATCCTCTGCATGAATCCCTTCCTGTTTGCGAGCGCCTCGGTGGCCGCGCTCCTTTCGGCGGGGGCCCCTGCTCCCCTCAATGATCCACCTTCGGTCGAGCACCAGCCCGTCGAGTGCGCGCTGGTCGCCCGCCCCATGGAACTATGCGCGACCGTTCTGGACGACGGAGACATCGCCAAGGTGCGGCTGTATTTCCGGAAGCCGGGCGAAAAAGAGTACTTCGTCACCGAGATGGCCTTCGAGGGCGCCCAGTTCTGCGCGACGTTGCCGGCGGTGAAGGCGGGCAAGCTCAAGAGCCTCGAGTACTACATCCAGGCCATCGACACCGAGTACGAGAGCAAGCGGACGAGCACCTACCAGGTGCCTTTGCAGACTGAAGATGAATGCGGCTTCCCCGCCGTGCAGAAGGACGCGAAGAAGGCCGCGAACATCAAGGTGCAGGCCACGATGCCAAAGCAGGGCACGAAGCTCCCCGACTTCCTCGACCCCGCCGGGGTCACGTTCACGCCCGCTCCGGGGGCGAAGAAGTAGTCGGACATCTCCCGGGCACGAAAAAGGGGACCTCCAGGAGGTCCCCTTCGTCTTTCGCGAAACGCCGAACCGGCTAGAGGCCGGTGCCCTTCTTGGGGGCCAGGCTCAGCATCCCGTGGATGGCGCCGAGGGCGAGGAGCACAAAGAGGCCGTGGAACGAACCGGGCATCGCCGACCACACGTCGGCGTGCGAGGCCGCCACCATGGCCACGAACATGGGGGCCGAAAGCCAGAGATTGATGCGGGAGAAGAGCAGCGCGCGCTTCGGAACGTCGGCGGGAGCCGGGGGATTGGCGCCGAGCATGCCGCCGAGGATCTGCTTCTGCGCGGGCCAGATCACGAACCAGACGTTGAAGGCCATGATCGTGCCGAGCACGCCGCCGAGCAGCATCCACCACCCGCGAGCGGAAACCGCGCCCTCGCCATCATTGAAGTTGCCGCCCATGATGTACAGGAAGAAGAAGAGCACCCATCCGAACACGAGGGTCCACGCGGCGCCCCAGCGGAACCACCACAGGGCGCGCAGCAGCAGCGCCGGGTTCACCTTGGGCTTGAGCTCCTTGTCGAGGACGCCCTGAAAGGGCACGTTCACGAAATTGAAGAAGTACAGGTGACCGATCCAGATCACGCCAAAGAAGATGTGGAACCAGCGGAGGATCAGCTGGATAAAGGCGGTGACTTCAGGATTGGGCATCTTTGGGTGTTCTCCAGAAAAGGGTTCTTGGTGGGATCATACGTAAGGGAAAGACTCCGACGGAACAGGTATCGTCCGGCGCCCCTCACGAGATCTCCATGACCAGCCCCAAGAGCTCCGACCGTAAAGCTGAATTCCGCTCCCCTTCCGGACTTCCCCGCCCCGCCTTCGCCTCCTCGGCCGCAGGCGAACTGACCCCGCCCGGAGCGTTCCCGTTCACGCGGGGCCTTCATCCCGGCGGGTATCGGTCGCGCTTCTGGACCATGCGCCAGTACGCCGGTTTCGGCACCGCGAAGGAATCGAACGAGCGCTACCGCTATCTGCTCTCCCAGGGGACGATGGGCCTCTCGGTGGCGTTCGACCTGCCCACGCAGATCGGCTACGACTCCGATGACTCGCACGCGATGGGCGAAGTCGGGCGCGTCGGCGTGGCGATCGACTCTCTCGAGGACATGGAGACGCTCTTCGACGGCGTGCCCCTCGACAAGGTGTCGACGTCGATGACGATCAACGCCACCGCCACGATCCTTCTCGCGCTGTACATCGCGGTAGCGAGGCGTCGCGGCATCCCCGAGGATGCGCTGTCCGGCACCGTCCAGAACGACATCCTGAAGGAATACGTCGCGCGCGGCACCTACATCTATCCGCCCGCGCCGTCGCTCCGTCTCGTCACCGACCTCTTCGCGTATTGCCACGAGCGCGTTCCGAAGTGGAACACGATCTCGATCTCGGGCTACCACATCCGCGAAGCCGGATCGACGGCGCCGCAGGAGCTCGCCTTCACGTTCGCGCATGCCCTCGAGTACGTCCGTGCCGCCAAGGAGAAGGGCCTCGATCCGAACGTGTTCGGCGAGCGCCTGTCCTTCTTCTTCGCCTGCCATTCGGACTTCATCGAGGAAGTCGCGAAGTTCCGGGCGGCCCGAAGGCTCTGGGCGACGCTCATGAAGGAGCGCTTCGGCGTCACGAATCCCAAGGCCCAGCATCTGCGCTTCCATGTGCAGACGGGCGGGGTCACCCTGACCGCGCAGCAACCCGAGAACAACGTGGTGCGCGTGACCATCCAGGCCCTCGCCGCCGTCCTCGGCGGGTGCCAGAGCCTCCACACGAACTCGATGGACGAGGCCCTCGCCCTGCCCACGCAGGCCGCGGCCACCCTCGCTCTGCGCACCCAGCAGGTGATCGCTCATGAAAGCGGGGTCGCCGACATGGTGGATCCGCTCGGCGGATCGTTTGCGGTCGAAACCGCCACGAACGACATCGAGGCCGAAGCGCTGCGACTCCTCGACGGGATCGAAGCGCGCGGGGGGGCGCTCAAAGCCATCGAACGCGGCGAAGTGCAGCGCGAGATCGAGGAATCGGCCTACCGCTTCCAGCGCAACCTAGAGACGCGCGACACCATCATCGTGGGCGTCAATCAGTTCGTCGACGGGAACGAGACGCCGCGCACCGACCTGCTGCGCGTCGATCCCGGCCTCGAGCGCGATCAGGTCGGCCGCGTGCAGGCGCTGCGCGCGCGCCGCGACGCCGCCGCGTGGAGTTCCGCGATGCGGGCCCTCGAAACGGGAGCCCGCAGCGGGGCCAACGTAATGCCCCTCATCATCGAGGCCGTGCTCGCATGGGCCACGGTGGGCGAAGTCGCCAACTGTCTGCGCGACGTGTTCGGCGAGCATCGCGACGCGGGCGCGTGAGCGAGCCCCGCACCATCGAGCCCGAGCGGGCTCTGCGCCTGCTGTTCTTTGCGATGCGGCCGGAAGAGGCGATTGCCCTGCTCTTCCTGCTGCCCACCACCTGGCTCACCGCCGCCGCGCACTACTTTGCACCCGAATCGGGAGCCATCGGCCCGCGCTTTGCGGGCGGAGTCGTTCGGATCATCGTGGCCGCCGCCTGCGCCGCGATCCTCGTGGCCGCGGCGCGGCGGAAGCCCACGCCGGGCACGCCTCTCCACACGCTCCGGGAGATGCTTCCGTTCCTGCTCTGCATCCTGATCTACACGAACCTGCACGACACCATCGGATTCGTGAACCCGCACGACATCCACCACACGCTCCTTGCTCTCGACATCCGCCTCTTCGGCGTGGAACCGACCTTGTGGGTGGAGCAGTTCTACACACGCGCGCGGACCGAGGTCTTCCAGCTCTTCTACATGAGCTTCGCGTTCGTAGCCCCCGCGGTGCCGCTCTGGCTTCTCTTCCGGAAGCGGCACGCGGACTTCCGGAGTGCCGCCTTGTCCATCACGGTCTGCTTCTATCTTGGCTACGCGCTCTATCTGCTTCTCCCGGCCGCCCCCCCGCGCCTGGTGCTCGCGGGCGAGTTCAGGAAGAACCTCGGGGGCGACCCTTTGTTCGCGACCATGACCGCGGAACGGGCCCTCTCCTTGCTCCCCACCGATTCACGCGCCGCGTTCCCTTCCCTGCACGCGGCGGTCTCCCTGCTGGCCGTAATGCTCGCGTGGCGCTTCGCGCGGGGGCTCTTCCCGGTGATCCTGCCCCTGGCCGTGGGGCTGTGGGCCTCGACCATCTATCTCCGCCACCACTTCGCCGTGGACCTGCTGGCGGGCTTCCTGCTGGCCCCTCTCGCACTCTGGCTGACGCCCCGGCTGGACGCATGGTGGGAGCGTCAGCGCGCGAGCAGCCGGGAATGAAAAAAGGG
>Ga0075163_10012725_pt1 | contig 10955 bp, 1 predicted proteins | sample JI1023141ADNA_FD_71478 | JGI IMG/M metagenome (GOLD analysis project Ga0075163, IMG submission 71478) | Wastewater effluent complex algal communities from Wisconsin, to seasonally profile nutrient transformation and Carbon sequestration -... | ecosystem: Engineered > WWTP > Effluent > Algae...
GAACGATGCCGGCGATCCATCCGGGGCATCGCGCGTCGTAATATTTACAGCATGGGCGGTTTGTGGTGACGGCCGGGAAACTGAGCCGATCTCTTTCCCCGTGACGGTAAAGGGCCCCAAGCTGGCTCCAACGATCCAATGGATCAATCCACCATCCATCGTTCCAGTAAATTCTTGGTTCACCATTCGGGCTGACGCCCACGATGGAAATGGAAATATGACGCATATAGTTATATATCGAAACGGGACTACCTTTGCGGATGAACTCAATGGAGACCCAAGGGATGCTTTTTCTGACAATATGGATCACGCTTATTTGCCTCCGGGGACAAAGATTAGATATACAGCGAAGGCCTATGATTCCGATAATAATATCTCAGCGGAAATCGAAACTTATGTGCATGTCGGTTACGTGGATAGCGCGCCGACGGCAAGCGTTAGCCCAGGGAATTTGGCTACGTATATCGGAGGCAACATTGGACTTGCGGTGACGGCATCGGATCCCAATAACGATTTGGCACGAGTGGAACTATGGGAGTGGGCAGACGAAAATGTCGGCGGTGGTCCATACCAGTGGACGACTCGTAAAGTGGCGTCGGTCGAAAAAACTTGGACCAGCCAAGGAGGAGGAGCGATTAACAACCAGCCGTATAACGAATGGGGCGGAAAGTTTTGGAACTGGCGATATAGCTATTTCGCGGTTGCGTGGGATGTTTCAGGAGTCGACAGCATCATTACGCTGTCGCGCCATAGCTACGTCGACCTTACCAATTCGTCTCCCGCCGTTCCGACGCTGACACCTAGCCAAACCGCCATCCAAATAGGCCAGCAGGTGGTCCTGACGGGAGTCTATTCAGATATCGATATCAACACAACGCACCTATATGTCTGGTGGCAATACCGTGCCTCACCCAGCGATTTATGGGGAGCAGTAAATACATCCGTCCAGAACTACTATCCGTCTGGGACGGGTAGTCAGACGCTGACGATACCGTTTCAGCCCTCTCAAATTGGATACTATCGCGTTTGGACACGCGCTCAGGATCCCTACGGTTCAACGACTGATATCGAGGTGGCGCTCACGGTTCAGGATGTCCCACCGCAACCGCAAACCGGTGTGCAAGTGGCGGCGATTCAGTGGAATCAGTTACAACAGTCGTTCCAGATGCAGGTCACGTGGAACAAGTCTACGTCGACCAATGTGACTGACCAATGGATCTATTGGCGGCCTGCCGGTGGTAGCGAATCCAGTGCTTCTGTCGGCGTAGGTCCGGCCGGCGATTGGATCACCGGTTTGAGCCCAGTCACGACCTACTACGTCTATTTGAAGGCAAATAACGGATTTGGTTCTAAGTCGGTTGCCAGTAATGAGGCTTCCGCGACAACACCTGCTCGCCCACCGATCATCTCCAGCCCGGTCACTGCGACGGTGGCGCTCGGCACTTCATTTTATTACACGGTGGTCGCCAACCCCACGCCTACCAGCGTCGAGGTCGTGCCCAATAACGACACAAGTGTGTCGCCGGGGGTAATCCGCGGGTTTCCGCCGGGGATCAGTTTCAGTCCAGCCAGCCGAGTGATCAGCGGGGTGCCAACTGCTCCCGGCACCTACTCCTTGAAGATATCTGCGACCAATGGCGGTGGGGCCACGGTTGCGATTCTGCACATCACGGTAACGGATCCTTCTCTCCACATAAGCAGCGCGTTGGATATTCAGGCTGCTCGCGGAGCTATATTTGATTTTCAGATCACTGCCAGCCAGCCTCCGACTGCTTACAGTGCGAACCCGTTGGAAGGAAGTTCGTATCCCCCGGGTGTGGTGTTTAATAGCAGCGCTGGGAAGTTCACAGGCATCCCGGCAGTCAGTGGCACCTACTTTGCACGAGTGACTGTAACCACAAATGCCGGCAACTGTGAGGCTACCGTAAAGATTACCGTGATAGATCCCCCGGCGATCATCAGTTCCGCCGCGGCCACAGGTAAGCAGGGGCAGCCATTCAGCCACCAGATAGCGGCCACAAACCTGCCGACATACACGTTGTCGGGCACACTTCCGGCCGGGCTACAGTTCAACCCTAAAACCGGCACACTCAGTGGCGTTCCTACCTCGCCCGGCACGAGCGTTGTTACCGTCACCGCCACAAACGTGGCGGGAAGCGCGAGCCAGACGCTAACAATAGTGATCACCGGAGCGCCTCCCGCAATCAACAGTGCGACGACTGTCAGCCTGACAGTCGGGGCCGCCCTGAATTATCAGATTACTGCGACGAATTCACCGACGAGTTTTCAGGTAGTCGAAGCAGGGAGGTCCTCTGGCCTTCCAGTAGGGTTGAGCTTCGCCCCGGTTACCGCGACACTCAGTGGCAGTCTCGCCAATACGGGCAGCTACTACTTGAAACTAACCGCGACTAACGCATTTGGCTCCGGCGAGGCAACTCTCCGGATCTCTGTGACTGCGGTTGGTGCGAGCGTGCCGCCTGACATCAGTGGCACTACGTTAGCAGCGGCATTGCCACCCAGCTTCGCAGTCGATAACCGTGGGGCGGCCAACTACTCAGTCCCGTTGGAGCTTCCGTCCGGCCGGGCAGGACTACAGCCGGCATTGGCAATTAGCTACAACAGCGGCGCGGGGAATGGGCCGCTCGGCATCGGCGCTTCGCTGGCGACAGGCTTTCCCCATAGCATCACGCGCGGGCGTTCGATCCTCGCACGCGACGCCATGGTCAAGGGGGTAAATTTCGATGCCGACGATAAACTCTACCTCGACGGAAAGCGTCTCGTTGTTGTGTCAGGCACCTATGGAGAGGCGGGCAGTGTTTACCGGACGGAGGTCGATTCCTTTGTGACCGTCACGTCTTACGGCACCGGCAACAACATCGTGGGCTTTCGTCTAATGACCAAGAACGGTCTGATGATGTGTTTCGGCAAGGGAGTGGAGGACAGGGCAGGGAGTGTTGTATACTCCGGCATCGATGGACACCATGTGCCTGCCGACGAGACCGGAGGTCGCGCGCTTACGTGGGCTCTAAAGTGGGTGGAGGACTTGGTCGGCAACTACGTCGAGTTCCGTTACGACGAGACAACCTTGGGTGGTGGAGGAACGAACTCCGACTTCAACCTGCCCACGGGTGAGCACCTGCTCACTTCCATCCGCTACACCGGCAACCGGGCATTGAGCGTTGCCCCACGCTACATTGTTTGGTTGCGTCACAACAATCTACAGAATTTGTCGTTGGTCAACGGAGCCGGCCGACCGGATGAAGCTGTGATCTTTCAGTCCGGCCGTTTCACCGTATCGTCGGCTCGACTGGACAACATCGCAGTAGCGGAGACGACCGCAGCGCTTCTAAGCCCACCACGAGCGTTTTGGTTCAAATATGATACCGGTGCTGGCCTGCTGCGGCTGGTCGAAGTCGTCCGGCGGGACACGACCAGCTCCGGATCGACGGTTCTCAGGACGCAGTTGGAATGGCCCGGAGGAGCGCAAGCGCTCACGCCGGCTCCAACGACCTACCCGCAGACCATCTCGTCCACGCCGACTAACCCATTCACCGACCGTCTGACCAACCCGGCGTGGAGAGGCGATTTCAACAGCGATGGACGGAGCGACGTTTTGTTCCGGACCGGAAGCACTCTTAGTATGATTTCGCGCACGGACTCTGGAGGCTGGACTTCCGAAGTTACCCTGCCGGTAGAGGCCAATCCTTCGGCGCCGATCACCGATTTGAAACTGATTACTACGGGCGATTTCAACGGCGACGGTCGATCGGACTTGGTCTGGGCTCACACCAGACTCGTCAATCCCAACGGCACGGTTGTGCGTCACGGCGGCTGGTATGTTTCACTGGCTAAGCCCGCAGGAGTTGGATTTGAGGCCCCTTCATTAATGGTGGCGAACTCAACCTCCCTAGGGTCTGATAAGGTTACCCCAGCCTCAGCGATGGCGCTCGATCTCGATGGCGATGGTCGGGACGAGTTTATTTTTCAAACAGTAGTGAACGTGCCGAATATTGATTTGAGCTGGCTAAATGAGCCCTCGACCTACGTGGACTCCGTCTTGGTGGAGGCTGCGCCACGTGCCAGCGCCTCGAGCACAATACTGCCCAACGGCACGCTATATCAATTGCGGTTATCTCCGCAAACCGGCACTTGGGAGGAGAAAGATATTCCCCCCTTTTACAAGGGTTCCGTGCCCATGTCGTTGCAACGAATCGACCTTGATGGGGATGGACGGGCGGACTTCATTGCCACCTTATTCCATGTTCCCGACCCATCAAGCGCGGGCTACACGGTCAACCTGAGTTGGACAGTGCAGGTATACAGAAACCTCGGCCAGAATGGCGCCGGGCAAACAATCTTTACTCCTACCGATGAGGAACTCATGGCGCATGGAGGCGCTGTCGGCACAGCGGAGAGCAGTGCCGGGCACCTGATGCTGAGTGGCGATGTTAATGGCGATGGACTCGACGATCTGGTCATTTTCACCGATGGCAACGGCTGGTCCGTTTTCCTTTCGACAGGAAACGGCACATTCGACAAGGGGGGCCTCGGCGTGCCCTTGACAGTCGCGATCGGAGGCAATCCATCTGTGAAGACCTATTTTCAGCAACCGGGCAACGCCAGCGCCGATGCGGTCACTGCTTCGGACGGGACTCCGATGGGGTTTCAGGTGACCCACCTTGAGGGTTTTGGTATCACGGGTGCGCTTCTTCTCGACGTCAATGGCGACGGGAAGAAAGACTTCGCGTGGTATTCGCCATCGGCGGGCTGGCGTTATTTCCTCGCGGGCAGATGGGGCTTTGACACCACTACAACCGCACTACCGCTCTTCGCTGGCAGCGCGGACACCGCCGTTACCTATCTGGCCCAGCGCCTCAACGGGGGAGCGCCGGAACTAATCCCCTATCAAATGACGTGCGACGTGTCGGCCATGGACGCCCGCGGGAACGGTCGCGACAGCTTGCTCATCGTCCAACGCAACGTCCAAGATCACTGGTGGGTGCGCGCGGCATTGGCGGAAAACGTTTCGGCGGATCTCTTCCGTATCGCGGGTGTAACCGATGCCCTCGGTGCAAGACTCAGCATAGGCTACGATTCCATTTCGAACGAAGGCATTTACACCAGCGGCGTGCCTGTCAGCTATCCGATTCGTGAGACGAGACGCCAGACTGTAGTCAGTAATGTGTGGAAAGATAACGGTGGCGACTTCGTTGCCGGCGCAAGTGGCGAAAACCAACACTACAGCTACCAGTATGCCGGCGCACGATTCGACGCCGCAGGTCGAGGCTTCCTCGGGTTCCACAGCTTTGTCACGCTCGATCAAAAGACCAAGCTCTTCAAATACCAGTTCCTCGCCCAATCGTTCCCGATGACTGGGCTTACCACTCGTGAGGAGACCTATCGCTCGATGGGGAACGGCCAGTTCCGTTGCCTCTCATCTCACGACAACACGGTGGTCTTCGATGAAGTTGTTCGATCCAGTTCCGACCGCGAGCCTTGGGGCACGCTTTACCCCTTCGTATCGAAGGCGGTCGAGTATAGGTGGGAGGATTCGCCCACCGCGCATTTTACACTGACGGCGACTGGGTCCTCTTCCATGCCCGAAGCGCTGTTTCCAAGCGCCCGGCCGTCTGGTGACCACGTCAAAATCACCGCTGAATCGTGGTTCGACCTGCAGAGTAAGACCGGCGCTGCCCAGACCAGCCTTGGTAACGGTAGCAGCGGCTTTTTTGCGTCCGATACGAGAACCGACAGTCCCTCAGGTCGAGCCAATACCGTGACCGGCGTCATGCAATATGCATCAATTCAGGGACTTAGCTTACCTAAGGAGATCACTTACGGGAATCTAACGCAGCTCCGGACTCGGTTTGACAATACGAGCAGCACGGGTGAAAAAATCGTCAACTCCTACTATGACCCGACAAGCAATGGGCTAACAGGGCTACTCCAGAAAACGGAGACGTTCGTTTGGTCAACGGGCTATGGCACCGAGAGCGCACCCGAAAGGGCGCCGGACAGAATATTCACATATTGGGGAAATACCGCGATGGTCGCTTCCGAGACCGTCGACGCTACCGACAACAAGCTCGACCTCACCACTACCTATACGCGCGATACCCGCGGCCGTGTGACCGCGACGGAGATCGCAGGCTACAACGACGCTGCCGACATCCAACACATCGGCAGTTATGTCGTGTCGGAAGCCGAGACCACTACGTTTGACGACCGTTTCGATCTGCCGACCGTCACCAAGAACTCACAGCCCTATTCGCACGCGACCGTCATTACCTATCATCCCTTGTTGGGCCTACCGGAGTCGGTGACCGATCGGGAAAATGGAGTCGAAGGCAATCGGCCGAAGGTCACGACGGCCTACGACACTCTCGGGAGGGTTACACAAAAGAAGGACCACCTCAGGGGCCTTCAGACCGACACCAGCTATGCGTTGACCACCGGCGCCGCGACCAACTGGACCAAAACCCAGGCCGTTGCTCCGCCCGCCGGTCACACGGGAGTCGCCGGAGGCGTTACCGTCTCGGGCGTTTCCGCACTCACGCTGTCATCGGCTTACGCGGTCGAAACCAAGCAATTGATTTCGGGGGGCACGACCACCACTGCACCGACGACTTGGATATACTATGACCGCTTGGGTCGCGTCATTCGCACCGTGCGGGAAAACTTCTCGGGCAAGACGGTCACCGACACCGCTTACAACAGTCTTGGACAGGTCATTGCGGTATCTCTACCCTACGCTGAGAGCGGCTCGCCGACGATCCTCTGGACCAAGACCGATTATGATGCGCTTGGCCGGGTCTCGAAAGTGACTGTCCCCAATGGCACGGTGACCACGACCTCCTACTCGGGCCGGGCAACTGCCGTGACGGTGGACGCCCCGCTGCTCGGGGGCGTCAATCCCGCACCGCAGACCAACAGCTCCGTCGTCGACGCCAAAGGCCGCACTATCGCTGTCTGGAACGCCGACAATGTGCCGACGTTTGTCGACACGGTGGGCACGACTGGCCGGGAGTCTTCCATTGCCTTCTCGCTCGATGGCTTCGGGCGCATGCGCAAAACCACGCTCAGGGGCCAGTCAAGTCTGCCGATTGAGGCGAAGTATGACGCGCTCGGTCGTCAAATCGAACTCAACGACCCCGACAAAGGCCGCTGGCTTTACCTAAATGACGCCCTTGGTCGCGTCGTTTGGCAAAAAGATTCAAAGCTGACCGAGACCACTTTCAAGTTTGATCGCCTTGGCCGGCCGTTGAGCCGTGTGACTATTGCTACCAACGACCTGCCCGGTGCCGATCCTACCAACCCTAAGTCCGCCGAAACCGCGATCTGGAAATACTATGACAAGTCCGTTACTGCGACCTCCAATCCCGGGCTCAACCTGACTGCCAGTGGCACAGGCGGCTGGATCGGCGCGCCGCATTTCGATCAGGTTTCAATCAGCAATGCTCCCGGCTATCAGACTGATCGCGTCGCTCATGTGCATTACTATGACACCTTTGGGCGTCCGGAGATCGAACTCTCTCGCATCGACGGCCAACATTTTTACACGAAGACGGAATACGACTCAGCCAGTCGGCCGAAGCGCATCTGGCCCGCGTGGCAACCCGATGCAGAGAGCGCCTTTGCCCCCTCAAGTGCGGCAGCCAATTGGGGCTATGTTTACAACTACGACGAGAGTGGAAACGACCAGAGCGGAAAGGGCTACGTCACGAGCGTCACCGATACCGACAATCGCTTGTGGTGGAGCAACCCGGTTTACGATCACCTCGACCGCGTGGAAAGCGCGCGGAAGGGACCGTCGAACAAGCCCTACCACACACGGCGCACGTATCGGGCGGAAGACGGGGTGCTGACGGCGATCAAGACCGGGACCACGCTTGGCAGCACAACGCTGCAGGACCTCTCGTTTGACTACGATGGTTTGGGGAATCTGAAGTCTCGCAGCAGTCCCATCGGCACCGAGACCCTTTCCTATGACGACCTGAATCGTCTCACGTTCAGCTCAAAGCAGGGCACCACGACTTATTTTGACAACGGCAACATCCGCAATAAGCCCGACGTGGCCGGCATCGCCAGCGTAAGCGACTACAGTTACTACCCGAATAAGCCGCACGCCGTGCAGGCGGCCCGTGGCATCACCTACGGCTATGACGCCAACGGCAACATTAACTCTCGCACCGGTGGAGGCGAAACGTGGAGCTTCTCCTATCCCGGCTTCGACAAGCCGCGCTGGATGGCGAAAACGGTTGGCACCATGACCGTCGGCAGCGAATTCGTCTATGACGCGGCGCGCTCCCGTGTGATTCACGTCGAGTTCGACGGCATGGCCGGTGGGGCGCCTCTGCGCTACAAACACAAGAAGATCTACGCCGCCGGTGCCGCCGCCGAGGTGGATTACAAACTGGGCAGCGGCGAGGTCACTTGGCTGTTCGATCGCACACGTCTCTATGTGCCTGCGCCCGACGGCACCGCCGGGGCCATGACCTTCAAGACCGGTGCCGGCACTCCGGAGGCGCACGTTTATCATCATGACCACTTGGGTAGTCTCGAGCGGATCACGCCATACGACGACAATTCGAATAACCCAATGCCCGACCAAAGCCCGTCGCCGGGGCGGCCGAGCATCTTTAGCTATGACGCTTGGGGCGAGCACCGCGACCCGACGGATTGGCTCGGCAAGCCGACGACAACCGCACTTGGCGGCCATGATGGCCTGAGCCCGCGTGGTTTCACCGGCCACGAGATGCTCGACGATCTTGGTCTCGTGCACATGAACGGGCGCATCTATGATCCGCTCTTGGGCAGGTTCCTCTCGGCGGACACCGTAGTCGATGGTCCTTACAGTCTGCAGGGCTATAACCGGTATAGCTACGTCCACAACAATCCGCTTACCCACAAGGACGAGACGGGCCACTTTATCAGTGCGCTGATCACGGTCGGATTCGCCGCTTACGACACCTACCAATACTCCACCGGGAAAATCAGCGGCAAGGAATACGCCGCCAACATGGCGCTCAACGGCGCGGCGTTGATTGCCGATGTCGCCTCAGGCGGTGCCGGTGGCGGCATGGTGGTTCGCGGTGCGAGCATGGCGTCCCGCGCTAAGAACGCCGTTGTCGCGACGGCCAGGGCCGTCGACAAAGCCGACACGATATACTCCACGGCCGAAGGTGCGGTGCGCACAGCGGCCTCGATTGCAGACGGCGACGTGCAAGGCACGCTCGTCAATGGAGTGCTGACCGCAGTCGGTGCGAAAGCTTCGGTCGATGCAGGCAACGCCACCAAGCGGCTCGACGCGGCCGATATCGACGCGAAGAAGCTCGATGCGGTGCCCCAGAAACAGCCCAGCTGTTTTGCGCGCGGCACGCTGGTGCTGACGGCTCGCGGGTTGGTCCCCATCGAAGATATCAAGGTGGGCGATATCGTGCTCGCGCACGATTCGGCGACGGGCGGACTCGTCGAGCGCAAGGTGCTCGAAACGCCCCGCCACTTCACGTTTTACTGGGTCGAGGTCACGGTGGGCGGCGAGACCACCACCGCCACGCGCTTCCATCGCTTCTGGGTGGAGTCGTTGGGCGACTGGGTGGAGGCGATCCACCTCAAGCCTGGCATGGTGGTCCTGCTCGCCGACGGCACGACGGCCACCGTCGAAGCCGTCAAGCTACGCGAACTCGCTGCACCCGAGGACACCTTCAACCTCGTCGTCGAGATCGACCACAATTACTTCGTTGGCTCGCTCAACTCCGTTCTCGTCCACAACGGAACGCCGCAGGAGGAAGAGCGTTTTCGTAGAAGGCAAAATGAAGGTGATGTCACCTTGCCTTCGGAACGTGCCGCACGGCGAGAAGCATTCCGCCAAAACGATGTTCCTACGTCCCAAGCGAACAACTTCACTCGAGAGGTTGATCCTGACTCTCGGAGGAATCCGAATTTGCAGGGTCCGGATGGCGAGCCGTCCGAAATCATCAAAACAAAAGACGTGAACGGGAAAGACGTGGAGATTAAGCACCACAGTAATGGTCACGAATATGATGACGTGAAGCCCAAGCAGTTCGAGCATCCCCATTATCATGGACCAAACCAAGAACACATCAGTTATGAAAATGGAAAAAAAGGATGCTGATTTTTGGGCAGTAGTCTTGCAGCTCGTCGTTACCCGAAAATTGCGGCTTCGGGTAAAGACGTATGCCTCCCCGGACCCATTCTCGTGGAGCAGTTCAATGATTGAACCCGTTGAAGGATACATTGAGCCAATGTCGTCCGGGCCTATGTTGAAGCGAGAGATCGAGTGGATTGAAATCGATCCTCGGGTTAAGCTCAAGCTGGGGCGATTGGTGCCGGAAACCGTGACCGATTTGAGTTCCGAAATTAGTGATGTTCTCGTGAGCAACGGATTGGCGTTTGAGAAAGTGACAGGCGTTTTTCGTCTGTTATGCCCAAGCGAATCCCAGTCCTAGCGGCACACGTCGCGCCAGCGGCAACCGCTGTCACGCCATCTGCTGTCCTCCTCCGGGGTGCGCTGTCGCTGCGCTCGGCGCATCGGCTCCGCGGCAAGCGCTCCGCCGCAAACCCCTCCGTGCGGTAACCGTGAACCCACGAGCCAACCATAGCGGGGCGCGGGCCAGATGCCAATCGCGCGGCTTATTGGAGAAATCGTCACTGGGCTGCTTCTCGGCTACGAACCCACCTCATAAACGGAGCCAACCTTGCCTACATCGACGATCCAGAGATGTCGCACGCGCGTGCGCAAGAACGCCGATGATTGATCAGCCGCTACCGAATTCTCACGCTATTGGCCGAAGTGGCGCGAATCCACCTGAAGACATCTCCCAAACCTCGCCGCTCGCTTCGATAATTCCCATCGGCAGAAGGTGCTATTACGGCGAATTTCAGTGAGCTTTCTCCTCTCAAAATCATCTATTAGCGCCACTTTGGTTCGCGTT
>Ga0075163_10012726_pt1 | contig 10954 bp, 9 predicted proteins | sample JI1023141ADNA_FD_71478 | JGI IMG/M metagenome (GOLD analysis project Ga0075163, IMG submission 71478) | Wastewater effluent complex algal communities from Wisconsin, to seasonally profile nutrient transformation and Carbon sequestration -... | ecosystem: Engineered > WWTP > Effluent > Algae...
CACGGCTTCACTTTGGCTCTCGACGATTTCGGAACAGGCTATTCAAGCCTTGCCTACATCCGCGACTTCCCGTTCGACAAACTCAAGATCGACCGCAGTTTTGTCCAGGGCCTGAGTGAAAGCGAGCGTTCGCTCGCGATCGTCGAAGGCGTTGTGAAATTCGGCAAGATCCTCGGCCGCGAAATCGTCGCCGAAGGGATCGAGACGGAAGCGGAAATGGCGGCGATGCAAAAGGCAGGCGCCACCCACCTTCAGGGATACCTCTTCTCGCGTGCCCTTCCGGCTGATCATATCGAGGCACTCGCCGCGACATTCGGCACCACAAGCACGGCGACACCATCGCGCAAGACGGCCGCTCGACGGGCCCGCGCACTGAGCTAGGTGCAGCAGCTGACTGCCATGGCCGGACGGGGCCTAGGTGGCGAGCACGATGGCCCAAATACTGGCAAACCAAAGCAGCGCTCCGGCGGTGACAGCTTGGACGCGGCGCGCAAGCGCCCAGTCATAGGCGAACAGCGCGAGGAAAAAGGAAACCCACACCGCAAACAATGTCGGGAGGAAAACCGCATCGATCTGCGCCTCGGTCAAACCGGTCATGAACGGGACCAGTAGCCGATCATAGGCCCGGGCCAATATGGGCTCGAGCATGAAGAGCGTGCCCGTATACATGAAGCGCTTGTGCTGTTCCGGCGCCCGCCGGAAGCGGTAACCCAATCCGACGAATAGGGCATAGCTCGGCAGCAAGAGCCGATTGGCTTTCACTTCGGGTGTCATTAAAGCCCAGCCCTTCCAGACAACGACAAAAACCCAGATCGTGCTGAGCGCGACCCCGATTGCGGCAACAAGCGCAAACATCCCAAGCTTGCGGTGCAGCCTGACGTTGCCTCGACTGACGAGCAGGCTTTGGGCGAGGAGCGCAATCATCCAACTCCCGCAAAAGAGGCCGTGGACAATGAATTTGGGATCACTGTTGCTGGGCTGCCCGACGTCGGTGAACAGATTGTCCCAAAAGCCCGCTATGGTCAGGAAAAGCAGCAAAAGGCTGGCAATCGGGAAGAACAAGCTGTGACGCCCGGACGCCTGAAAGCCGGACCTGCCAAGTGTCTGCACTGCCATGTCGCTTGCTGCCCCCCCACCCATGGAGCCCAAGCGTTGCACTTTTCAAATGCAAAGCCAATGCGAATCTGAACGCGCCGCAGCGTCTCGGCGCGACGGATCCGATCAGGCGACGGCGCGCTCCGGTTCGGCGCCGAGCAGGGCGCGTGCCTCAACCGCGGGCATTGGCCGACCGTAGAGATAGCCCTGAATCTTGCGGCATCCCAGCCGGTTGACCATCCGGCACTCTTCCTCGGTCTCCACGCCTTCGGCTGTTGTTGTCATGCCCAGACTATCGGCGAGGGCGACAACTGCCCGAATGATGGCCAGGCTTTCCGGCGCATTTTTTGCTGCGCCCTGGACAAAACTGCGATCGACCTTGATCGTCGAGAACCGCGTCTTCGAGAGATAGCCAAGCGAAGAATAACCGGTACCAAAATCGTCGAGCGCAAGGCGAACGCCCATGGCCAGGATCTTGTCCAGCACGGCCACGGCATGGGTGCCTTCGTGCATGAAGACGCTTTCCGTCACTTCGACCTCGAGCCGATTTGGGTCGAGCCCGGCCTGGGCCAATGCCGAGACGACAGTCGACGCGAAACTATTGTCGTGCAGCTGTTCGGCCGACACATTGACCGCCACACGAACAGTCGCGGGCCATTTGGCCGCTTCCTTGCATGCCGTCCGCAAGACCCATTCGCCAATCGGGCCGATCAGGCGCGCATCTTCCGCAATCGGAATGAATTTGGCCGGCGAAACGGTCCCAAGCTCGGGATTCGTCCAACGCAGCAGTGCCTCGAAGCTCTCGATCGTGCCCGACTGGGCATTCACGACGGGCTGGTAGTGGACTTCGAATTCGTTGCGCTCAAGGGCCTTGCGCAGCGCTATCTCGATGACCCGGCGTTCTTCTGCATGGACGTGGAGCTGTGGTTCATAGCAATGGAAGACGCCGCCGCCTTCATCCTTCGAGCGATAGAGCGCGAGATCGGCCGATCGGATAAGTGTTTCGACCGTGCGACCGTCTCTCGGACCGATCGCAGTACCGATGCTTGCCCCGATATAAAGCGTATATTGGTCAACCTCATAGGGCTGGGACAGGGTATCGATGATCGATTGCGCGAGCTTCGCCATCTTGGCTGGATCATTGGCATCCTTCACGACAACGGCAAATTCGTCCCCGCCGAGGCGACCGCAAAGTTCGTTTTCGCTCATGATCGAGCGCAGTCGCTCCGAAACGCGAGTCAGCAGCCGGTCTCCGATTGGATGCCCAAGTGTATCGTTGACCGCCTTGAAGCGGTCCAGGTCGATCATCATGAAGCCGCAGCGGCTCCGCCACCGTTCCGCTTCCGACATTGCGATCGCAAGGGTTTCATTGACCAGCAGCCGGTTGGGCATGCCTGTCAGCGTATCATAGCGCGCCATCCGGTTGATCTTGTCTGCGCTGCGACGCTGCTCCGTCACGTCGGAACCAACGCCGCGGAATCCCTGGAACGCACCGCCTTCGTCATAGCGCGGGGAGGCCGAGAGTTCCCACCAGCGGGTAACACCGTCGATCTGGACAGGAAGGACAAGGTCGCTGAAGCTTTCGCGATTCTTCAACCGGTCTGCCAGTTCGCGCAAGCCAGCCGGGAAATTGCCTGCTTCCCATGTATCCCCGGCAATAATCTGCAAGAGCGGCTTTGTTTCGAGCGCAGTCGGCTCGACGCCAAGGGCAACGGCCAAGCGCGGCGAAACATGCGTCAGGCAGCGCGAAGCGTCTGTCTGCCACATCCAGTCGCCGCCGGAATCCTCATACTCACGAAGCAACAGGCTCACGACTTCGGTCTTTTCCCGCAACACCAGCTGGTTGAGCTTATGGAGGATGATGGTGCGGCCGTTGACCAGGCAGGCTGCGGTCAATGCAACCGAATAAGCAACGGCGGTCACGGCAATCAGTGGCATACCAAGCCGGTACATCATGAAGGCCAACCCGGAGCCGACGGTAATCAGGAAGCAGGCAGTCGCGGCAGGAACAGCGGACAATGCAAAGGCCGCACAGCCCATCATGGCTGTCGCAACCGACCACACGGTCAGGACCTGATCGCGCCCTCCGTCGATACCGAGTGTAATCGGCAGCGCTGTCCAGCAAAGTGCCGCTGCGACCAGACTCAACGTCTCCCGATGCAGTTCCAGCCGGGTTGCCATGACGGCATAGCCCCGATTGCTGCGGATATGTGGCCAGGCGAGCAGCGACGATACGACAACGACGCCAGCGAACCAGCCGAGCAGGACGGGGGGCGAAGCGGTCGGCCCAAGTGTTGCGACAACCACGCATCCGGCCATGATGCTGACGGCGAGACGCAGCAGGGCAAAATTCTGGACCAGATTGATCTGTTCAGCGCGCACACGCGCCCATTCCTCCGTTCCCGGATCCTTTATGCCGAGAAGGGTCAGCCAATCATGGCTGATGTCGGACTGGCTCGTCTTGATACGCTTTTTCACACCGCGCGTTATAGGCAGCGCGAGTTAGCAAATGGTAAGCGCCCTGCGCGTGAAAGTCAGGCCGCCAGCTCGAATGGCTGAATTTCGCCCGAAAGGTACAAATTCCGCGCTTTTGCGCGGCTTAGCTTTCCGGAGCTGGTGCGCGGCAGTGTGCGGGGCGGCACCAGTTCGACAATGCAGTTCATGCCGGTAATCGAGCGCACCTTTTCGCGAATTGCATCGCGCAGGTGCATCCGTTCGGCATCGTCGGTCGTTCGGCACTGGACGAGCACAGCCGGGGCTTCCTCTCCGTTCGGTGCCGTGACCGAAAACGCCGCAATATCGCCAGCCTTGAAACCGGGCAGCTGCTCCACGGCCCATTCAATGTCTTGCGGCCAATAATTCTTGCCGTTGATGATAATCATATCCTTGGCGCGGCCAACGACAAAAACATAGCCTTCCGACATGTACCCCATATCGCCAGTATCAAGCCAACCATCCTTCATGCAGGCGGCCGTTGAAACTTCATCGCGAAAATAGCTGTGCATGATCGAGGGCCCGGAGGCCCACACTTTCCCGACGGCGCGTTCCGGCAACGCGTTTCCATCCGCGTCTCGAATTTCAACCGCCATGTCACGGCACGGCTTCCCGCAATTCACGATGGCGCGGAAGCGTTGCGGCTTTCCTGCCGGCTGCGGATCGCCCGAAAGCTCCCCTTCATCCACCAGCTCCACGATCAAGCCTTCGCCCGGCGGCATGATTGTCACGGCCAAGGTCGCTTCGGCAAGACCGTAGCTGGGCAGGAAGGCCGATGCCTTGAACCCGGCATCATGAAACGCGTCGACAAATGATTGCATGACGTCAGGCCGGATCATGTCCGCCCCGTTTCCGGCGACCCGCCAGCGAGAGAGATCGAAACGCTCGGACGCCTTGGTCTGGCTCGAAATGCGGCGCGCGCAAATATCATAGCCGAACGTCGGCGAATAACTGAGCGTAGTGCCGGGATTTCGGCTGATCAAATCAAGCCACGCAAGCGGACGCCGCGCAAAATCTTCTGTTTTCAGATAGTCGGCGCTGACCTGATTGGCCACGGGCGAGAGCAGGCAGCCGACCAAGCCCATGTCATGATACCATGGCAACCAGGAAACACATCGATCGCTGTCGCATATGTGCATTCCGTGACTGTGCGCCGCCAGGTTGTTCAGCAGTGCGTGATGGGTAACTGCCACACCGTGCGGGAATCGTGTCGAGCCGCTGGAATACTGAAGATAAGCAATGTCCTGCGGCGCGGCCGAAGGGAGCGGAACCACGATGGCCGGGGATGCCGCAAAACTCTCCCAATCAACGCCCTCAACCCCGCAACTGCGCGCCGCATCGCCCGCCATTGAGTCAAGTTCAGGGGGATAGAAAAGCAGCTTGGGATCGGCACTTTTCAGCTGGACCGCGAGTTGCTCCACGTAGGAATCACGCCCACCGAACGACGTCGGAAGCGGAAGCGGCACTGGCCAGGCGCCGGCATAGACGCACCCGAAAAAGAGAGCCGCAAAATCCGGCCCGGTTTCTGCAACAAGTGCAACCCGATCTTGCGGGCGAATCCCTTTCGCAATGAGGCGAAAAGCCATTGCCAGGGCATCCTCACGCAATTCCGAATAAGGATATGGCCGCGCGAGATTTCCACGCGGGTCATGGAAATTCAAACCCCGGCGACCGCGCGCTGCATAATCGAGCGCTTCGCCCAGCGTTTCGAAATCCGAAAAGCGGCGGGGCAGATCATCTTGTGTTTCAGTTGGATTCAAATCCGTCGCCCATCCCAATTTTCTGCAAAAGGCAGACTTGTCGATCTTTTCCATCATTGCCGACTATGGCACAATTTTGACATCATGCGCGGACAACAGCAAGCCTCCAGACCCAAGCGGCCCCGTGCACCACTCGATCCGGCGACATTTCGGGCAATCGCGCTGCATTATGTTGGTCGATATGCAACGACATCTGAGCGGCTCAAACGCTATCTTGTGCGCAAGGTGCGCGAACGCGGATGGTCGGAATCGGCCGCTCCACCTGATTTCGACGGCCTTGCCGAAGATTTTGCAAGGCTGGGTTACGTCGATGATGACGCATTTGCAGAATCACGCGTCAGTTCGCTTCTGCGTCGGGGCTATGGAGCAAAGCGGATCAGCGCCGCGCTTCGCCAAGCGGGAATCGCGGCTGAAAAGGCCGAGATCGCTGTGCCAACGGACGCCGAATCGGCTCAAATTTCGGCAATGGCCTTTGCCCGCAGGAAGCGATTGGGTCCCTTTGGCCCGCCTCTTGCCGATTCAAAAGCGCGGAGCCGGGCCTTGGCTGCATTTCTCAGGGCCGGACATGGTTACGAATTAGCACGGAAAATCCTTGCAATTGAACATGATGCCGCGGATTTGGATGATAATTATGGTTAACCAAAAGTCTGCAAATCCTTGTCTTATTGCTGGACGGGGTCCATATTGGCGGCGCAGTTAGAATGAGGGGCAGAGCAGAATGGAAGGAGCGCAGCACGCTGGCGCGCCTTGGGTCGAAGATGGTGAGTCCGGGACGACAGAGACCGACCGCACGCAGTCAACAACAACAGGCAGTGTCACCGGAACACCGCCTGCACGCGTTTATCATGGCCGCATCAAATGGTTCGATGCGACGCGTGGCTTTGGATTCATCATCCCCGACGATGGCACATCAGATATCTTGATCCACTTTTCCGTGTTGCGGGAACATGGTCGGCGAATGCTGCCCGAAGGCGCGACGGTTGTTTGCGAGGCCGTCGATCGCAATCGCGGTCTGCAGGCCACACACATTGTCAGCTTCGACCTTTCGACGGCGACGGGCGTGGATTTCGACTTGCGCCCTGCACAGCGCAGCGATCGCGCGAATGCCGTCGATCTGGAGGCCGCCGGTCCAATGGAGCCGGTCTTGGTCAAATGGTTCAACCGTCTCAAGGGGTACGGCTTCCTCAACCGTGTGGGTAACGATGCAGATATCTTTGTTCATATGGAGACGCTGCGGCGCGCCGGGATCATTGACGTTGAGCCTGAGGATCGCTTGACTGCCCGCATCACGGAAAGCGGCAAGGGGTTGCTTGCAGTGGAGGTTGCCAAACCATGAAGAAGCTGGCCCGCTTGGGCTGTGTTGCGTTGCTCCTGACAGTCGTTCCGTCGTGCAAGAACTTGCCCATGATGGGAGAAGCGCAGGCTCAGGCCAGCCTTGTCCAAGTGACAATCAAGACCTCAACGGCGGTCCGCAAATTCCGGGTGGAAGTGGCGCGGACTGCGGACGAACAGGCGCGTGGACTCATGTTTCGCGAATCACTGCCGGAAGATGGCGGGATGATTTTCCCGATGAGCCCGCCGCGCTTCGCCAGTTTCTGGATGAAGAACACTGTGATCCCGCTCGACATGATTTTCATACGCAGCGACGGAACCATTGCCCGCATTGCGGCCGAAACGGTTCCCTATTCGCTTGCGCCAGTCGATTCCGGTGAGCCGGTCGCCGCTGTGCTTGAACTTGCGGGTGGCAAGGCGGCTGCGCTCGGCATCTCCGAAGATGATGTCGTGACTTGGGAAGACAAATAGTCGCATCAGTGCCTCTGGACAGGTGCGCAGGCCGACACTAACGGCTTGCCATGTCGATCCAGCCTACAGACTCAATCCTCATCGTCGATTTCGGGAGCCAGGTAACGCAGCTCATCGCGCGCCGCGTGCGTGAAGCTGGCGTCTATAGCGAAATTGCGCCCTTCAACAGCGCGGCGGAAGCCTTTGCCCGAATGAACCCCAAGGGCGTAATCCTCTCGGGCGGGCCAGCTTCGGTTACCGACGAAGGGTCGCCGCGCGCACCTCAAGCCGTGCTCGATTCCGGCTTGCCGATCCTTGCCATCTGTTATGGCCAGCAAAGCCTCTGCGTCCAGCTCGGCGGAACTGTTGAAGGCGGCCATGCTGCGGAATTCGGACGCGCGGATGTCGAAATTCTCAAATCCAGCCCATTGTTCGACGGCTTCTGGGAGGTCGGGCAGAAATACCCGGTGTGGATGAGCCACGGCGACCGGGTGACGGAAGCGCCGGACGGCTTCGAGATTATCGGCACGTCGCCCAATGCGCCCTTTGCCATCTGCGTCAATGAAGCGCGGCGCTACTATACGACAATGTTCCATCCAGAAGTCGTCCACACGCCTGACGGTGCCAAACTGCTTTCCAATTTCGTCCACAAGATCTGCGGCCTTGCCGGCGACTGGACAATGGCTGAATTCCGGTCAACCAAGATTGCCGATATTCGCGCCCAGGTTGGCGATGGCCGCGTCATTTGCGGACTTTCGGGCGGCGTTGACTCTGCAGTTGCAGCTGTCCTGATCCACGAAGCGATTGGCGATCAGCTCACATGCGTCTTCGTCGATCACGGCCTGATGCGGCTTGGAGAAGCCGAACAGGTCGTCAGCCTGTTCCGCGAACATTACGGCATCAAGCTCGTCCATGTCGATGCGGAAGCGCGCTTCATGATGGGGCTCGCAGGGCTCACGGACCCAGAAGCCAAGCGGAAATTCATCGGTGGTGAATTCATCAAGGTGTTCGAGGAGGAAGCTGCCAAGATCGGAGGTGCGGACTTCCTCGCCCAGGGAACGCTCTACCCGGACGTGATTGAAAGTGTGAGCTTTACGGGTGGCCCTTCAGTCACGATAAAGAGCCACCACAATGTTGGCGGCCTCCCCGAGCGGATGAACATGCAATTGGTGGAGCCGCTTCGCGAGCTCTTCAAGGATGAGGTCCGCGCGTTGGGCCGCGAATTGGGCCTGCCCGATATCTTTGTCGGCAGGCATCCCTTCCCCGGACCCGGCCTCGCCATTCGCATCCCCGGCGAAGTGACCAAGGATCGCTGCGATATTCTCCGCCTCGCTGATGCCGTCTATCTCGACGAGATCCGCAAGGCGGGACTTTATGACGAAATCTGGCAGGCCTTCGCCGTGCTTCTGCCGGTGCGCACCGTGGGCGTGATGGGCGACTATCGGACCTATGATTATGTCTGCGGATTGCGCGCCGTCACGTCGACCGATGGGATGACGGCGGATGTCTATCCATTCGAAAGCGCCTTCCTTTCGCGGGTGGCGACGCGGATCGTGAACGAGGTCAAGGGCATCAACCGCGTGGTCTATGATTACACGTCCAAGCCACCCGGCACCATCGAATGGGAATGACGGGCTCGGCTATGGCGCGCAGGCTCATTTCTTCAGGTTCTCCATTCGAGACACTGGCCGGATATTCACGCGCGGTGGTCGATGGCGAGTGGTGCTGGGTTGCCGGATCGACGGGGTATGACCCCGTCACGCGGGACATGCCTGGCGATGTTGCAACTCAGGCCGCGAATGCGCTGAAGACCATCGAGGCAGCGCTTGCTGAAGGCGGATTCGCTCTGGCAGACACGGTGCGTGTCACATACTATATCACTGATCCGGCATATTGGGATGAGATGGTTCCAGTGATCGGTTCTGCTTTCGGCACTATCAGGCCCGCTGCAACCTGCCTTGTGTGCCAGCTCATAAAGCCGGAAATGAAAGTCGAAATCGAAGTCACGGCAAAGAGGCGCGGATGAGCATTGAGGTCTACGGCATTCCCAATTGCGATACCGTCAAAAAGGCGCGGAATTGGCTGGATGCAAAGGGCCTTGCCTGCAGCTTCCATGACTACAAGAAGGAGGGCGCTGACGCCGCCAAACTAGCCGTCTGGTCCGGGCAGGCAGGGTGGGAGGTGCTCCTCAATCGCGTAGGTACGACGTTCAAGAAATTACCGGAAAGCGACAAGACAGGTCTGGATGAAGCCAAGGCCATCGCGCTGATGCTGGCGTCCCCATCGATGATCAAAAGGCCAGTCGTCGAACATCCTGGCGGTTTGCTTGTTGGCTTCAAGCCCGAGCAATGGGAGGCTGTTCTTGGCTGACCACCCGATCCTCATCGCGCACCGTGGCGCATCGGGGGAGCGGCCAGAGCACACGATTGCATCCTACACGCTGGCCATCGAGCAAGGTGCCGATTTCATCGAGCCCGACCTGGTGCTGACAAAAGACGGCATATTGGTCGCGCGGCATGAGAACGAGATTTCGACCACCACCGACGTTGCGGACCACCCCGAGTTCGCATCGCGCAAGGCAACAAAAGTGATTGACGGGCACAGCGTCAAAGGCTGGTTCACCGAGGACTTCACGCTTGCCGAGTTGAAGATGCTGCGCGCCAAAGAAAGGCTGCCCAAGCTTCGTCCTGCAAATACCGCCTATGACGGCCAATTCACGATCCCGACGTTCGATGAAATCATCGCGCTCGCCCAGGCGAAATCCCAAGAGACCGGACGGCGCATCGGCCTTTATCCCGAAACCAAGCATCCGAGCTATTTTGCCTCGATCGGCCTGCCCCATGAAGGAGCCCTGCTCGCAGCACTCGAAGGGGCTGGATATACGCGGAAGGACGATCCGGTCTTCATCCAGTCGTTCGAGGTCGGGAACCTGATTGCGCTTTCCTCAAAGACGGGATTGCGCCTGATCCAGTTGGTCGATGCGAACGGCGGCCCTGCAGACAGGCCGGACACTACCTACGCCCAGATACTCGCGGATGAAGGACTGAAATCCGTCGCACGCTATGCGACCGGCATCGGTCCGGCAAAGGACTTGATCATCCGCCGGACCTTGCTCGGCGCTCTGGATGGCTCGACCGGGCTTGTCCCAAGATGCCATGCGGCAGGCCTTGATGTTCACCCCTGGACTTTCCGCGCCGAAAACTTCTTCCTGCCGCTGGGGCTCAGGAACGGCATCAATCCGCGCAGCACAGGCGACCTCGCCGAAGAGATAAGACTCTTCCTTGCCGAGGGAATCGACGGACTGTTCTGCGATTTTCCGGGAATTGCGCGCGCCGTGATCGACAAAAGTCGCTAGCCGCGCGCGCACTGTGCCGTCGAGATTGCGTGGCGGTCGAGGAACGACGCGATTGCGGCAAGCGCATCCGCACTTGCATTCGCATCAAATTCGCCGGGCGCCTTTCCAGTCGGATTGTCGACGGGATGCGCAACATCGAAGCGATGCCGGGCTCCGGGATACAAACGGACCTCAAATTCTGCCTGTGTCGGCAGGCGCCCCGAGACCAATGACTGCAAGGATGACGCTGGTGCAATGCCATCAGCATCGCCCTGCAAGGCAATCACCGGCAGACGCTGTCGCCAGGGACGCTCCTGCGACCGCACGGATGGATAATAGACAACCGCGCCCTTGAAGCCTTGGCTGCTGCCACCTTCAGCATTCGCAAGTGTCAACGCGCCTTCCGCCCCACGCGACCAACCGATGGCAACGCCGGGGCACCGCGCGTCCATGCGCTGCTGCTCCCGCGCGTCTGCCAGTGCGTCGCGAA
>Ga0075163_10012727_pt1 | contig 10954 bp, 6 predicted proteins | sample JI1023141ADNA_FD_71478 | JGI IMG/M metagenome (GOLD analysis project Ga0075163, IMG submission 71478) | Wastewater effluent complex algal communities from Wisconsin, to seasonally profile nutrient transformation and Carbon sequestration -... | ecosystem: Engineered > WWTP > Effluent > Algae...
GTGCTGCGGCGCTGGGTGCCGATCTGCACCACCCGGCCGTACTTCCGCGCCGCAGCGACCATGGCCTGGCTTTCGACGACATCCACTCCGGTCGGCTTCTGACAGTAGATATCCGCACCTGCCTTGCAGGCCTCGATCATCGGCAGCGCGTGCCAGTGATCCGGAGTTCCGATCAGCACGATGTCCAGGTCCTTCTCCGCCAGCATCCGGCGGTAGTCGGCGTAGGTGCGCGGTTTCTTTCCGGATTTCTGGCGAGATGCCACCAGGTCGGCGGCCTCGGTCAGCATGCGCGAGTCCACATCGCACAGGGACACCACCTCCACGGGAGACACCTGGATGAGGCGCAGGAGGTCCGCCTTGCCGTACCATCCCGTGCCGATCAATCCCACGCGGAGGGATTTCTCGGCGGCAAAGGTAACCGGGAGGTAGGTGGCGGCGGCACCCAAGGCGAGCGCGGTGGAGCCCTTCTGGAGAAACGAACGGCGATGCATGACCAAGGGCTAGACGGACTCGGCTGGGGAAACAAGCCTCCGATTCACATCCCTTCCCGGATCAGTACCACCGCAGGCGAAACCAGGGGAACACCACCTCCACGGTCACCACCACCAGGAAAATCAGGCTGATGGCCGCGTTGAGCTTGAAGAACGCGTCATTCACCGAGACCGGATCGCGGCGGCGGGCCAGCGAATGTTCAAACAGCAGGAGGCCGAGAATGAGGACGAGTCCAATCCAGTAGGCGAAGCGAAAGGCGCACAGGATTCCGAAGGCCGCCAGGAAGCCCCACATGAAGAGGTGGGCGAGAAAGGCCACGCCCAGCGCGTTGCCCGGGCCCCAGCGGACCACCAGGGAGTGCAGTCCATGCGTCCGGTCGAACTCGTAGTCCTGGGTGGCGTAGATGATGTCGAATCCCACCAGCCACAGCACCACGGCTGCTGCCAGGACGGCCGGCACCAGCGCGCCATAGCGCAGTGCGGCGAGTCCGGTGGCCCCGTCCTGCTGGGGCAGGAATGCAATGCGTCCCTCCACCGCCACCCAGGCCCCGAGGGGGGCCAGGGCCAGGGCCACTCCCAGCCAGACGTGGGTAAAGTCGGTGAACCTCTTGGTCAGCGAATAGAACAGGATGAAGAACAGCACCACCGGCGACAGCGTCAGGCACAGCGGGTTGATCGCCCACGCGGAGGCCACAAACGCCGCGCCGCTGAGTGCGCAGAGCGCCATCGCTGCGCCGGCGCTGATTTCCCCCGTGGGGAGATGCCTCCGCGCCGTGCGTGGGTTCATCGCGTCGAAGCGGCGGTCCGCGATGCGATTGAAGGCCATGGCGCAGGTGCGGGCGGACACCATCGACGCCAGGATGAGCAGGAAGACCCGGGCTCCAGGCCAGCCCTGCGTTTCCCGTGCGGCGACAATCATCGACGCCAGCGCAAAGGGCAGGGCGAAGACGGTATGACTCAGTTTGACGAAACCAGACCAGCGGCGGAGCGAGGACAACATCAGGAAGGCGACCGGCGGTGAGGGAACCACATCCGGTGCCGCCAAGGCGAGCTTCCCGGGAGGTTGGCCCTGATTCCCTTTATCACGGGCCGGTCTCCACAGGGACCCGGGTGCAATTATTGTTTGCGACCGGACGGTTCGCACGGCTTCACTCACCGGACCGTATGTGCCTAAGCATCCGCATCCTGTTGGCAGTGATGCTGTGGCTTGGAGAGACGGGTGCGTCCGCCGCCGATCTGGGCTTGGCGTTCTCCGCCAATCCGGCACCGGCAGTGGTGGGAAAGTCGGTAACCTACACGCTTTCCGTGACCAACCAGTCAGGCCAGTTGCTGACCAATTACACGGTTTCGGTCGGCCTGATCGGTGACGTGGCGCTGGCTTCGTCCTCCGCCTCCCTGGGAACGGCCACCAACACCCTGGTCACCGCCACCTATCAATTGCCTCTGATCACGGCGGGCACCGTCGCCAGCCTCACCTATTCGGGCCTCCCGCTGTCGTATGGCACGGTGCGTCATGAAATTCTCGCCGGACCGTCCGGCGACGCCAATCAGGCGGCCTCATTCACCTCGACCACCATTTCCGGCACCGCGCGGCTGGTCCTCGATTTCGGTGCCCTTCCCGGCGGAGTTGTGGTGAATGACCAGGTTGGCTACCAACTGACCATCACCAATCGGGGCCCCGACACCGCCGAGGGGGTCCTGGTGACCAATACCCTTCCTTCCGGGGTCACCTTTCTTCAGGTGAATCCACCAGGGTTGTTCAGTTCCATCTCAGGCAATGAACTCCGACTCCGGCTGGGCACGCTGGCGTCCGGTGCCGGTCTGCTCGTGGGAATCACCGTGCAGCCCACAAGCGCCGGGACCTTCACCCTCCGGGCCAACGTCGGTGCGCCAGGATACCTGAATCCGGATCCCTCGGGCAGCGCGGACTCCGCCACCTTCACCGCAACGGAGCCCATGGCGGCAGACCTCCGGACCCAGCTTCTCTCGGAGCAGGTTTACAACCGACAGACGGGACTGCTCGAACAGCGAGTGGGTCTGTTGAACGGGGGCACCAATGCCGTAACGGCCGCACGGGTGATGGTGGCCGGGCTCACCAACTGGCTGTTCAACGCCACGGGAACCAATCAGGGACTCCCGTTCGTCGGGTATCCGGCCCGGCTGAATCCGGGACAGTCTGTCGAGTTCGTGCTGGAGTACTTCAGCCCCTCCCGCCGACCCGGCCCCGATCCGAGTCTGACGGCGGTCGGTGTGCCCGTGCCCGTGGTGCCGTCCCCGGGTGGAAGCCTGATCTCCGGGGTACAGGCTTTCGCCTGGCATACCAATGCGGTGCTTCTCCAGTTTCCCGCCACTGAGGGACAGCAGTACGTCATCCGCTACGCCAGTACCCCGGCGTTCACCAATGCGTGGACGATTCAGCCAGGGGTGGTGGCTCCCGGAAACCAGGTGCAGTGGCTGGACCAGGGACCACCCGCCACACTGTCCCTTCCCGGTGCCGCCGGTCTTCGCTTTTACCGCGTCTATTCCATTCCCACGCCATGAACCCCCATTCCACCCGCACCCCGTACCCCCATCGCCTTCCCGTTGCCGGAATGCTCCGGACCGGTGCTTGCCTCGCCACCCTCTGGAGCACCACCGCAGCAGAACCGGTGTCCGAGGTGAGGGATGACTGGACCCGCAATTTCCGCCTGGGCGCCCAGTTGACCTTCAATGTGAAATCCGATTTTTCCCTGAACGGTGCAATCTCCGTCAACCGACCAAGCCCGGGACCCACCGGTGTTCCGGGAGCGGATCACTTCTACAACGACGGTTATGTTCGCGTGGACAACACCGGAAATGCCGGCGGCCTGACCTCCTATTGGGGCTACGACAACGCCTCCCAGTACAACGCCGCCTCCAAGCAATTGATCATGCGCAGCATCGGATCCTTTGATGCGTCGGAGAACAAGTCCGAGGACGGAGGGGCTCTTCCCGGCCTGGACGCGGCCTACGGATCCCAGATCCGCGACTGGGGCAATACGCGCCTCGGTTGGGAGGTGGGCTATGGATTCACCCCGATGGATTTCAAGGACTCCACGCCGTTGAACGTCACTTTCAACCGGGATGTTCAGGCCTTCAGCGTGGGCGATCTGGCCCTGCCCGCGGCACCCTACGCCGGAGGCCCCTCCGGTGTCGGCCCGCAGATCCTCGACGTCGCCACCGCACTGCCGAGCGAGACCTTGGCGGGAACCGTTACCGGAACGCGCCAACTCGACGTCAACCTGCATGCGCTGCGCGCCGGAGCGACGCTGTTCTGGCGCTTTCAGCCGCGATGGGCGCTCAGCGGCAGCGTCGGCCCTGCCCTTGGACTGGTGCCGGGAAGCTACATCTACAACGAAACCTTCAGCCTCTCCGACGGATCGGTCAGCTCGGAGTCCGGCAAAATGTCGCACACCGAGGTGGTCTTTGGCGGCTATGCGGCGGCGACGCTGCACTGCCGCCTGATTGAGTCGGCCGATGTCTATCTGGGCATGCAATTCATGTCCCTTCAGGACGCCGACTTCGGGGACTCTCAGCGCGAGGCCAGCCTGGACCTGGGGGCGACCTTCAGCCTGTCGCTGGGCGTCAACTGGCCGTTCTAAGGCGGATCCATGCCGTTGGAAAGGTGCGTGCACTCACCCCCGCGTGCTGCGGGCGGACGATGGAACTGGAAGTGGGATGGGCCGCTTCGCGACCAGCCCTCACCGTCCGGGTTGAGCGTGTGGACTCGCCCACCAGCCAGTGAGCAGTGACGCGCACCGGCCGAGGTGGGGGTGCCTCGGCCAGCACGCGGGGGCGCGTGCTCCCCAGAAAATGCCACGGAATGGATACGAACCGAGGCTGCCCGCGTTCCCCAATGGGTACTTCCTCAGCGCAACGGGATTGAAGTGGTGCGTGGGTGGAACGCGCCCCGACCGCAGCGGGTTCCTTCCCCGCGCTTGATGACGCCGTCGCTTGGGTCATCGTCTGGCATGCGCTGTCGGGCGATCCTGTTATCGATGCTGCTGGGGTTTGCCCGCGAGGAGGCCGGCGCGGATTGGCCGGCAGCCCGCGGCAACGGCGGGCGCACGGCGGCGGTGGAATCGGGTCCGCCGGTGGTGCTGGTCGAGGGTTGGACGCTGTCCACACCACCGCCCACACCGGCGTGGACCGGAGAGGCGCGGGGAAGTCTGTGGCAGCACATTCCCCAGGCTCTCACCGCCCGTGCGGCGGATGACCAGGCACCGGTTCCGATCCTTGCACAGGGACTGGTGGTGTTCGCCACCACCCATGATGAGGTGCGAGCCGTGGAAATGGCCACTGGACGCACGCGCTGGCGCTACTTCTGCGGCGCACCGGTCCGCTTTGCACCCGCTGCGGCAGGGGAGCGTGTTTTTGTTGGATCCGATGACGGTCTGGTTCACGCCCTCGAACTCAATTCCGGGAAGTCGGTCTGGACGGTTCGCATCGGACCTGACCAACCGTGGATCTCGGGCAACGGACGCCTCATCAGCCCGTGTCCGGTCCGCACCGGATTGCTGGTGTCCGATGGCGTGGTGTATGTCGGCGCGGGTCTGTTCCCACTCGAGGGAACCTACCTGACCGCCCTCGACGCGGGGGATGGGCGGGTTCGGTGGCGGCGTCACCTGGGCGCACTCTCGCCGCAGGGTTATCTGGCAGATGCCGGATCCGAACTGGTCATTCCGCTGGGCCGGGCGTCACCGAAAATTTACCGCAAGCGTGACGGTGCCCCGGTCCGTGATGTGCCATCCGCCTCCGGTACCTTCGCCGTTGTCTCGGAGAATGAAACGCTCGCCGGACCCGGTCCCACTGGATCGATCCAGGCAGGGGACGCCCGCACCGGTGCCAAGCTGGTGTCTTATCCCGGCCGCCAGATGGCGGTCACCCCGGGGACGGTTTACCTGGTCAATGGATTCGAGCTCACCGCCCTGGACCGCCGTATCCTGCGCGAGTCCCGGGGCAACCTGGAGAAGGCGCTGCGTTGGAAAGCAGAATGCGGCGGTGGCGCCGCGCTGATCGTGGCCGGGGATCGGGTCTATGCCGGGACGCGCGAGGCCGTCGAAGTGCTGGACGCAACCACGGGCGCGCGACGTCAGACACTGCCCATGCCGGGCCCAGTCGCCGCCCTGGCGGCCGATACCCATGGCCTGGTTGCCGTCACCCGCGAAGGGGTGATCCGCGCGTTCCTGCCGCGCTTCGATCCGCCGGCTCCGCCGCCGCCGCATTCTCCGGTCCGCGCCCCGGCGACTCTCCAGGCAAGTGTCGCGGAATGGACGGCGGCGTTGTCGTCCCCGCGGGGCCTGGCTCTGTGGACCGGACCCGGGGATCCGCTGCCCACCCTGGCAGCGCTGGTGGCGGCCACCTCGCTACACATCGTGCTCGCCGTGCCGGAGGCTCAGGTGGCTGCGCTGCGTCAATCGCTGGCGGACGAAGGATGGTTGGGCGTGCGCGCTTCCGTGGTGGCCCGGCGCGGCGATGGCTCGGTGCCACTGGCTGATCATCTGGTCAATCTGGTGATCGCCGGGGATTTGTCGGCTCAGGAAGCCGTCCGGCTGGCCTGCCCTGGACCGTCGGGAGTCCTTGTGTCGTCAGGTCAGACTTCCGCTGCGCCGGCGGATGCTGAGTCTGGAACCTGGACCCACCTCTACGGCACGGCCGCCAACGTCTGCGCCTCCGCTCAGGCGCTGACCGGATTTCCGCGGCTGCAGTGGTTCGGCGGCCACGGACCGGAGCGAATGCCTGATCGCCACACACGCGGACACGCGCCCCTGGCCGCCGGCGGACTATTGGTCTCCATGGCCGAGAATGCCCTGATCGCCACCGATGCCCGCAATGGAACCGTGCGGTGGCAGGTGGAACTTCCCGAGTCGATGCGCTACGCGATGCCCTATGATGGGGGATACGCGGCACTGCGGGAGGACGGCAGCCGGGCGTTCGTGGCGGTGAACGATACCGTGTGGGAAATCGAGGGACGCACGGGCGCCGTCAGCCAGCGAACTCCTGTCCCGATGCCCAGTCTGCACTGGGGATGGCTGGCCCTCGAAGGGGCGGCGGTGTACGGCAGCGGGCAGTCCGCCACCGCGTCGCGCACCGTGAAGGAGTACGACTTGGTGGACCTGGAGTATCGCTCGGAACGACCGCTGGTCTGTTCGCGCGGCCTGTTCCGTCTCGCGACATCGGGGAGTTCCGCCGGATGGGTTCACGCCACTCCGGGCCTGCTGGTGAATGCGACGCTGTGTGTATCGCGGGGTCGCCTCTACGCCGTGGAAGCACGCGGACCGGCTGCCCGCACCAACGCGGTGGGTCGCCTCACCTGTGCGCAGATTCTGGAGGACGCCGTGGTGGTCTGTCGGGATGGCGAGACCGGGAACCCTCTGTGGGAACAGCCGCTGAAGTGGCCGGAAGCGCGGGATATTCTGGGGCTTTCGGTCATGGGGGACCGGTTGGTGCTCTCCGCCGCCCAAAGCGTGGGGCAGCAGGCGGCCTACCATTTGCGCTGCTGGTCCACCCAGGATGGACGGGAACTCTGGAGAAACCACGGGCTGAATCCCATCAAGGATCTGTTCCACGGCCAGCAGGTGAAGCGCCCGGTGGTCCTGCGCAACCGGGTCGCCTTCGAGAGCGACCTTTTTGACCTGAACACCGGTGCCCGCTGGGTGCCGCCGGGTGTGGCGTCGGACTGGATCCTGTCCCGTCCGGGACACGCCTGCGGTGGAATGACCGGCGCACAGGACGGACTGCTGTTCCGCGCCGACAACCCGACTTTTTTCCGCTTTGCGGACGGCTCCTTCACCCGCCTCGCGCCGACTCGACCCGGATGCTGGCTCAACATCCTGCCGGTTCAGGGCGGCGTGCTGATCCCCGAGGCCAGCGCCTCGTGTATCTGCGAGTATCCCGTGCAGACCTCGATGGGATTCGTGTTCCGCCCCGAGCCGGTCCCGAGGCTGGAGGACGTTCTGCTCAATCCATGAGGTAGGGACGCGTTCCACTCGCGTGCGATTTCAACTTGAAAACGGCAGTTCGAATAACCGCAGTGAACGCAAAGAACCCAAAGACCGTGACTTCTGATCGATTGCAGACCCGGGAACGCCTCATCACACGGAGGAACTCCCGATGAGTACAGCAGCTTCTCCAACCGTCCTTCTCTGCGCTCTTTGCGTTGTCTGCGGTTTCCTCCAATTCCTCTTTCCAGATTCAATACCGCTGCGATTCAGAACAAAATCAGCCGTAAGGATTCAGTAGGGGTGTGGAGTCACCACTGATCAGCGAGCCTTTTGCACGTACCGACCGGGGGAAAATGGAACTGGAGGAACAACGGTTCGCTTCGCGAACAGCCCTCGACCCGGTCCATGCGCGTGACTCCTCAATGATTTGTGGCAACTCCACACGCGCACTGCGGACGGCGGGGGCTGTTCGCGAAGTGGCCCATCCTACTTCCAGTTCCATCGTCCGTCCGCTGCACGCGAGGGCGTGCGCCCCCAAAGTTCTCCCCCGACATTCTAGGGCATGGATACAGCTAGGGCAGTAATGTTCTCCAAGTTCGTCATTGTGCTGCTGCTCACTGCGGGGGCGGTTGTCGATGCCACCCACGCCCAGGTGCTTTTCGACGGCTCGCAGGGCTCGGGACCCGAAGTGCAGGGTTGGATCGTGTTCGCCCCTCCGCCGCAGACTAGCGGTGTAGCTGAGGGGGCATTCACTCTGGACAGTCGTCCGGCGGGAAACGCCGGACTCGGCGGCCTTTCGCGACAGGCCCCCTCCGACCTCGATTCCGCTGCCGGCTATTCGCTCCGTCTCACCCTGCAGGTGAAGGCTGAGACCCATCAGTCAGCGCACCGCTCCGGCGTCTCGTTGATTGTTCTGGGGGCCGATCGGCGCGGGATTGAACTGGCCTTCTGGACCGACCGTCTCTGGGCGCAGGCCGATTCGCCCCTGTTCACCCACGCCGAGGAGGGTTTGATCGACACCACCCGCGGATTCGTCGAGTACACGGTGGCGGTGTCGGCCGACACCTACACGGTAACCGCGGACGGCATCCCCGTGCTTTCGGGTCCGCTGCGCAACTACACCGCATTCACCGGATTCCCGGACGTGTATGAAATTCCCAACCTGCTGTTCCTGGGAGACGACACCACCTCGGCCTCTGGAGCACTGTCCCTGCGATGGATGGAACTCGTGATGCCCACCCCGAAGCTGTCCATCCGGACTCAGTCCACGACGGCGCTGGAAGTGACCTGGCCGGCCGACTCCGGTCCCTGGATGCTCGAACAGTCCACGGTTCTTGGAGACACGTCGAACTGGCGACCCGTGGAAGAGCCTCCATCCCAAACCGACGGATTTCACCGGCTGACGCTCACCACCGACGCGCCGACGCGCTACTTTCGACTGCGGCGATGATCTGCGTGCGCTACTCCGCCACGTACACGTTCTTGAGTTCGGTGTAGCCCTCCAGCGCGGACATTCCGAGGTCGCGTCCTAGTCCGCTGGACTTGTATCCGCCGAACGGCGCTTCAACGTGGACACTGCTGTGCGAGTTGATGCTCAGCACTCCGCTCTGCACCGCCCGGCTGACGCGCAGCGCCCGGCGGAGATCATTGGTCCAGATGGATCCGCTCAGGCCATACGGGGAGGCATTCACCTCCCGCAACATCGTGGCCTCATCATCGAACGGGGTGATGGCCACCACCGGACCGAAGATCTCCTCGCGCCAGCAACGATCGTTCCGGCCCACATCGAGCAGGACGGTGGGTTCGAGATAGAATCCCTTGGGGTGGGGCCGTCCGCCCCCGCAGGCGAAGCGACTGCCGCGGTTCCGGGCGTCGGCGAGAAACTCCTCCACCGAGGCCCGCTGGGAGGCTGACACCATCGGACCGAGCTGCGTCTCGGGACTCGCCGGATCCCCGACCACCACCTTGCGGGTGGTGGCGACGAAGCGCTCGACGAAACGGTCGTAGATCGAACGTTCCACGAACATCCGGCTGCGCGCACAGCAGTCCTGTCCGGTATTGGCAAATACGCTCATCGGCGAGGACTCCGCGGCACGCTCCCAATCGGAATCGGCAAAGACAATGTTGGGTGACTTGCCGCCCAGTTCGAGGGACACCCGTTTGATGTCCCGGGCCGCCAGTTCCATGATGCGGCGTCCGACTTCCGTGGACCCGGTGAACGACACCTTGCGAATGAGCGGGTGCGTCACCATCGCGTCTCCGACGGCGGCACCGGATCCGGGCAGCACTTGAAGGACTCCAGGTGGAAGTCCGGCGGCGTGGGCGATCTCCCCCAGGGCCAGGGCGGTCAGCGGGGACAGCGAGGCGGGCTTGAGCACCACGCAATTGCCCGCAGCCAGGGCGGGCGCGGCCTTCCAGCAGGCGATGGGGAAGGGGAAATTCCACGGCACGATTGCCGCCACCACGCCCATGGACTCGCGGCGGGTGAAGTCGAATCCGCCCCGCGACACAGGCAGCGTCTGTCCACCGAACTTGGTGATCGCCCCCGCGTAGTACTCGAACACCCGGGCTCCCAGCCCCGCCTCGTCGCGGGCATCACTGATCGGCTTGCCGATGGAGAGCATTTCGAACTCCGCCAGATGCTCGGCATAATCACGGAGCAGGCGGGCCACCTGAAACAGGATCTCGGTCCGTTTGCCCGGTGCCATGTCCCGCCAACCGCCCTCCCAGGCGCGATGCGCGGATTCCACCGCGGCAGCAACATCGCTGACATCGGCAGCGGCCACCTCGGCGAAGGGTTGCTCGGTGGCGGGATTGATCAGGGTCGTCCGCTTGGCCGAGGCGGAATCCTTCCGGGCACCATCCACGTAAAGCAAATTGGGCAACTGCATGGGCCAAGAATGAGGGAGGACACCGGAGGGAAGAAAGAGGGAACCACGGAGGGGGAGGGATTTGAACCACAGAGACACAGAGGCACAGAGGAGAGGAAACCTTTCAGAGAAGGGGTACGGAAGCCGATCCAAGGCAGCCGTTGGTGGACCCATTCAAGCGCAGTTCCCCTCCAATTCCGATCCCGTTGCCTTTCTCTGTGTCTCTGTGCCTCTGTGGTAAAATCTCCTTCCCCCCCTCGGTGGTCAATGCGGTCCGCATCACGCCTCCGGCCGACGCGCGACGTTGATGCCCATGATGCCACCCAGAAGGTTGACCACGCGGGTTTCGATACATCCGAGTTCACGCAGACGGGCCTCAACGCCACGCTGGGCGGGGTACTTCTCCAGAGAGGCCAGGATGTAGCTGTGGGTGTCGGAATCGCCGCAGAAGAGGCGTCCGAAGACCGGCACAAGGTACCGCAGGTACTGGAAGTAACCCCACCGCCACACCGCGGAATCAGGCTTGCCGAAATCGAGGATCAGAAGACGTCCGCCAGGCCGGGTCACCCGCATCAGTTCCCGCAATCCGCGGTCCAGATCGGCCAGATTGCGCAGGCCGTAGCTGATGGTC